>Ga0126371_10000055_pt1 | contig 75461 bp, 59 predicted proteins | sample PanSoiMetaPlot_4_FD_110145 | JGI IMG/M metagenome (GOLD analysis project Ga0126371, IMG submission 110145) | Tropical forest soil microbial communities from Panama - MetaG Plot_4 | ecosystem: Environmental > Terrestrial > Soil > Tropical forest > Bulk soil | place: Panama | collected 2016-02-17
ACTCTGTAGGTTGCGAAACGACAGGTCTTGAGCCCGATTTCTCCATCCAGCACGCTGATCTAAAGTGGGCACCCGAAGGGACAGCCCGGCGCCCTGTCCTTCATGGCCCGTCTCTTCTTTGCCTCATCAGCGAACATAGTTCGCTGGTACCACGAATCGCAGGTCTAATGCAAGGAAAATTCTCAAATCGGGAACGACGCCTTCGAGCTGCTTCGGTTGCACTGACGTGCGAGCAACGGATTGGAATGCAGGTATTCACTGCTTGTTCGCTGTTATTTGCTGTTCGGTAAGGAACGACGGACTATTCCAGTTTTTTGCAAACGATGGATAGTGACGCGGTTGAATGAAATTGTCCGTCGTTCGCAGAGGCGGATTTTAAAAAATTCACTGTTAAAATTCGCTGTTTTTCCGTGGGGCGAAGGCAATTCCATGAATACCGTCGTTCGATTGGTCGCCAGGGTCAAGGGGCTGTGGCCCTTATCAGAATTGCCAGCGCTTGGACCCGAGACAACTAGCGGGCCAGCCGGCCGCGCGCCAATTGTGTAGAACCTCACGCGATATTCGTAGAGCACCAGCGAAGGGAATTCCCGAAAGCGGCGGAAGTGGAGATTTGAGTCGAGCCATTCCAGGCGCGGATCACCGATGACATCATTCGGCTTGTAAGCGATCAGAATCCCGTCTCCAGGCAGCCGATCGAGCCCTTCATACAAAGCGGGACCTCTCTCCTGCAAACGATGGATCGGTAGATTCGTGTAGTAGGCGAAGACGGGATAATTGAAATTTGAGTACAGAACGGTGCTGCTCGGTACGCTATGGTTCAGGAAGTCCGAGACCTGCATCTCTTCCGACACTTCGTCGTCGATGAAAGGTGATTCGAAACGCTCCCGCACAGGCAGAAAAGTGAACGTAAGCGTTCCAGCCAGGAGGACGCTACCGCCAACTTGAGCGACTCTGCGGCGGCCCTTCAGCAGCACGCTGAGCCCGCTGGCTGCCAGCAGAAACAACGGCGGAGCCACCGGCATGACATATCGCGGCTCTTTATGGCGCAACGCGCTGAAGAAGGCAAGCAGGGCGACCGCCCAGAGGCAAATGAAGGCCTGGAGTCGCATTGAATTCCTTCCTGATGTGGGCTGAATCGCGTTCATGTGATGACTTTCTCGCTGCCTCCACTTTTCCCAGGCCCAGTTGCCCATCCACATAGCCAGCCCTGCGACCGTAATCCAGGAAAAAATGTTGCCAAAATTCTTCACATAGTAGAGGGGCGATTCCTCGCGACCTTGCAGGTACGCCCAGCCATTACGGAAGGTTGTGAAGAAGCCCCCGTAGCGCAGACGTGACCAGCACAAATACGGCCCAATACCAGCAGCGAATCCGGCGGCACAAGCCAGGGCAGCCCGCCACCACCGATTTGCGGCAAAGACTAGAAGCGAAAGGACGCCCACGCTCGATAGCGAAGCAAAACGCATCAGTACGGCGAGCGCGAGGACAGACCCGCAGCATGCAAATCGGACATCGGTTTGCTTACGCAGCGAGCCGAGAAGAAGCCAGAACGAGAGCAGGATCAGCGTCAGCGCAGGACTATCCGAGAGCAGGCTGTTGCCGGTATCGTCGCTCGCAAATCCGGCAGGAAACACGCCCACGAAAAACGGCAAGAAAGCAAGTAACATCGCCGCCATCGCAGCGGGGATTCGTCCTACAATCTCGCGGCCGCCTGCGTACAGCAGCACCGGACCGAGAGCATTAAGAAAAGCAGTGACGATGCTCGCAGCATACACGTGGTGCCAAAGCAGGAAAACGCCGGCCAAGACGAGCGAGAGCAACGGAGGCCGACTGTCCAGTTCGGAATAGTTGGTTTTGCCGCAGCAAATGACTTCGGCATTCTGAAGGTAAACGGCCTCGTCCCAGAAGTGTGACTTGGACAGCGGCCAGAGGCGCAAGACGAACGCTGCGGCTATCAACAAAACAACAAATGTGAGTTCGAGGATTACCTGTCGCCGCCGTAAGCCAGGATTGTGATCTGCGGCCGAATCAGGTTGTGGTGCTGCGGCCATTCGAAGCGCTTCTATTCGTTGATGCGCGGCCATGCATCGCCTAAATCATGCTTAGGCAAAAAAGCAGGAGGCCATCTGTGTTGCGACTATGCAGCCAGGAACCAAGAATGACGTCACGAGGCGGATCAATAACAAAGCCTCTGATACTGCAACTTTCCTGAACCGGAACACATGAAAGAGTGGATGGCGGAGGGAGAGGGATTCGAACCCCCGATACCCTTTCGGGTATAGCGGTTTTCAAGACCGCCTGTTTCAACCGCTCACACATCCCTCCGGCCTACAAGCGACGTGTTATCAACGAGTTTACAACAGCAGGCAGTTGTAACAGTCTCGCTCTGCCCAATGCTCCAAAATCCTTGATTGCCGCTGGGTCAACGCTGACCGGTCGCGAAAATTGCGGCGCGGAACCTCTGACCGCTGACACAGCGCAGAATACAGCTTCTTACGTTGAACAGCCGTTTCTCGCGTTTCACCATGCCTTCGACCATCGCGCCCCCTTGTGCTGCTCGCCTCGCAGCCGGGAATCGACGCCGGACTCGAGTTCCAACAATCTTCCAAAAAGCCAGATCAGGTCAGACAGTCGGTTGATGTAGGGCAAGACCTGCGGATGCGGTGCTCTTCCTGCCTCGCCATCCTCGATCAGTCGGACGATACAGCGTTCGGCGCGTCGACAGACTGTCCGGGCCACGTCAAATGCGGCGGCCTCCGTATGGGCTCCAGGCAGCGACCAATCGGACAGAATGCCCTCTTTGCTTTCGATGGCGTGAACCAGGTCCGTCAGTGAGTCCACGTCTTGGGCTGTGAGCGGCGCATCTCCCTTTTGGCTCTCCGGTGCGGTAGCCAGAGCCGAGCCCATGTGAAATAGAGTCTTCTGAATGTCGCGTGTCCAGGAAGATATCTCGGCATTCGTGCAGATGCTTCTGGCGAATCCAAGTACGGAATTCAGTTCATCGATCGTCCCGTAAGCTTCGACGCGCAGATCGCCTTTCGAGACGCGGGTGCCGCCAACTAACGATGTCTCGCCGCCGTCACCTCGCTTGGTTGCGATGCTCACATGTCCTCCTCTTCATTCACATCGAATGTAGGCCTCGGTGATTGCCTGACCAAATCTTAAGAATTTTTCGATTCAGCAACAACATCGCTCCATACGACATCGTCCACTGCGCAGCCAATTCTTGTACTTAAGATAGTTGTAGAACGGCCGTCAGCCAACACGGGGTTTTCGCGTTGGGGCCCACCAGCTTCCGGATCGCCCGCCTATTGAAGTTAGAAAAAGCTGCCAGTTGGGGCATGTCATTCTTGCTTTGTGTCGGCAGCCGGACCGGAAGCTCGGCTCCGCAGTTCCGATTCAGGTAGTGGCAGAACAATGGGCTGGGTCTGTCCATCCGGGTGGAGAACTTGTATGTGGCTGCCGTAAACCTTGTGCAGCAGTTCTAGCGAAAGGACCTGACTTGGAGTTCCTTCCCGCGTGATGGAAGCGTTGTGCAGGAACACCAAGCGTTCGAAATAGCGGGCAGCAAGATTCAGATCATGAATGGCGGCGAGCACGGTAAGGCGTTTGCGTTGATTGAGGTCTGAAACGATGTCAAGTATTTCTGCTTGTCTTGCCAGATCGAGCTGCTGCGTCGGTTCATCGAGCAGTAGGATTTCCGGTTCCTGTGCCAAAGCCATGGCGATCACAACGCGCTGGCGCTCACCACCGCTAAGCTCGTTGAAGATACGCTTTGAAAAATCCTGTGTTCCGGTCAGGTGCAGCGCCTGTTCAACCGCGTGGCGGTCGCCTGCGGATAGTCCCGCGAACGTGCGCAGATGAGGCGTTCTTCCGAGCTCTACAATCTCGCGAACCGAAAAGGCGAAAGGAACGGAAAACACCTGAGGGACGGTGGCAATTCGCCGTGCTACATCGCGCCGCGAAAGCCGTTCGAGGGGAGCTCCCGCGATGATGACGGAGCCGTGGGAGCAACGTAGGATCCCACCGATGAGCTTGATGAGTGTGGTCTTTCCGGCGCCGTTTGCTCCGAGAAGGGCGACGCGCTCCCCCGCGCCCACCGCAAGAGAGATCCCTTCGAGGACGGGTCGGCCCTTATAAGAGAACGATAATTCGCGGAGTTCGATGGTCGACATGGTCAGAACCGGTGCTCGCGCCTTGTTCGCCGCAGCAGGAAGAGGAAAGCGGGGCCACCGATGAAGGCGGTCAGAATGCCCACCGGCAATTCGGTGGGGGGAATGGCGATGCGTGAGATGAGGTCCGCTAATACCAGGAAGGTTGCTCCGCCGAGGGCGGAGAGCGGGAGCAGACGCGTGTGGTTCGGTCCGAAAATCATGCGGAGGAAGTGGGGAACAACGAGTCCGACGAATCCGATTAATCCGCCACCGGACACCGCAGCGGCAGTAAGAACTGATCCCACAGCGATAATCGCTGCGCGGTGACGTTCGACCTGGATACCCAGCTGCTGCGCGGTTTCGTCTCCGAGGGAAAGCGCATTCAAGCTCTTGCCGAAGGCGCAGGAGCACGCAATGCCGCAGAACACGAACAGGGCGATTACGCCGATCTGCGACCAGCGTGACACAGCTATTCCGCCGAGGAGCCAGGCGTAAACCACGCGCGTGTTCAGTTGAAGTCGGTCATTAAGAATCAGAATCAGAGACATGGCGTAACTCAGAATCACGCTCATCGCAAATCCGGCGAGCAGAAGGTTTACGACGGGTGTTTGGCCTCCGATGCGCGACAGGCGATAGACAACCACCATCGCGCCGAGAGCACCCAGGAAGGCAAGGGCGGGAACAGGGCCGAAACCCAGCACGGAAACGTGAGCGGCGAGAAGAACGCCCAAGGTGCCGCCGAGGGCAGCTCCGCCCGACGTACCGATGATGAACGGGTCCGCCATGGGATTGCGAAGGAGCCCTTGAAAGAGGGCACCTGCGACGGAGAGCGCCGCTCCCACCAGAGCCGCTCCGAGTACACGGGGCAAGCGAATGTACAGAAGAATCACTTCGTGGCTCGCGGGCCAGCATGCGGTGTGTCTGAGTCCGAGGCGACTCCCCAAGATGGAGAGAACCTCACGTCCCGGTATGGCAACTGCCCCAGCCCCCGCCGCAAGAACCATTACGAGGAGGAGGACGAGGAGCAAGCCGGAGATTTCAAGAAGGAACGCTCTCTCCAGACCGAAGACAACCGGGGTTTCACTGTTCGGCATGCGATCATCGGCCCGCGCGGTTCATTTCCACCACCCGCCTTCGCCGCCAACAGTGAGCTTTAGGCCTGCGCGAAACGAGAAAGGCAGCGCCGGATACCCTGTCTTTTCCTGATAGTGCTGGCTCAGGAGGTTGGACATGCTGATGTACGTCGTCACTCGAGGACGGATTTCATACCTGGCGTTCAGATCGAGAAGTTCGTAGGCCCCCTGCATGTTCCTGTTCGGGAGGAGCATCGTCTGTCCGAAGAAACCATCCGAGAGGAAAGTGCTGCCGTCGCGTCGTCCCACGAAGCTCGTCATTTCCGTGATTCCCATCCTCTTGTGCTGATAGTCGAAGCGCAGGTTTCCCGTGTGTGAAGCACGGTCAAACGGTCTTGCTCCCACGAGCGGAGAGAAAACTCCGATGGGAATATTAGGAAAAGCGGGGTTGAAGGCAGGCCCAAGCGCGCTGCCGGTGAACGATTTCGTGACCTGGGCGTCGAGGTAGGTGTAGCCGCCCTGTACGCGGAGGCCATGCCCGAGATCGGCTTCGAGCTGGAGCTCCGCCCCGAGCGAACGGAAGGAATCGGAATTGATGGTCGCACCGAATCCGCTTGCCGCAGCCACGTCCGGAGGTACGCCCAATTGCGGTAAGGCCGTGGCGCTCACAAACTCGATGAGGTCGTAGAAGTCTTCATGAAAAAAGGTGACACCAAGGCGAGCCCGGTGGTTCCACAGCGCTTGGTCGACGCCAAAATCAAAACTTCGGCTGCGCTGGGGTCCGACAGGTGAGATGTGAAACTTGTCGATCAAAGCGCTACCGCCCGAAATCTGGGAAAGGAGGGCAAAGAGCGAAGCTCCCTGGTCAGAGATGCTGGGTTCTTCAATTCCTTTCCCAAAGTTGAACTTCAGCTTTGTGGCCCCCAAAAAGCCTTCGACAGTAGGCCGGCGCAGGTAGTAGGCGAGCGAAACCCTCGGTGTGGCGGCAAAGCCAAAGATCGCGTTGTGTTCCAGACCTACTCCGCCAGTAACGAAGAAACGATGCGACAGATTCCCCGTCGCCTCAAGGAAGCCGCCGTAGTTATTGCGATTGCTGGAGGTGACGGCGCCGGAGGAATTCGTAAATCCATTTTCGTTTTCGTACCGAAGTCCTCCCGCGAGCGTTACGTTAGAACGCAGCTCGTAGTCGGACTGGGCATAAAATGAGCGACGAGTAGTCTCCGAATGAAACGGTTGCGGATAGGCGCCGCCGAAATCGAGGATGGCCTGCCCCGTCACGGTGTAGCCGTTGGCTCCGCGGATCGTGACCACGTTCCCGAGATAGTTTGGTCCGAAGCCGAACGGATCGAAGGGCATTCCTGTGGGCGAGGGGTTGTCGAAGTTAAAGTTGAGCTGGCTCGACCCAAAGCGAAAGAGATTATGCCAACGGGAGGTCGTCTGATTGTGGAGGGTAGCGCCCCAATAGGTATTGTGATTGTTTTGAAATGAATCGTCCGGAATGCCGAAGAACGCGATCGCGTTGGCATCGCCGAGACCCACTGCAGTGTGGCGAACAGTAAATCGCAGTTGTGTGGCGTCGTCGAAAGCCCATCCGAAATTGCCACTGTAGGTGCCGTCGTGGAAAGCGCTATTCGGAAGGCTGTTCTGCGTATCAAACCTGGAGAACTCCGAGAAATAGTCGAACTGGTGGATGGCTCCGCCTATGGAAGCGACATTGCGCATCGTACCGAAGTTTCCCCCCTCGCTCCGCAATTCGAGCGTCGGAATAAGAGTGGAGCCGCGCCTCGTAGTGACATTAATGACCGAAGCAAGTGCGTCGGTTCCATAGAGAACGCTGTTGGGCCCCGCGAGGATCTCCACCTGTTCAACACCGCTGTCGCTTAAGTTGGAAAATTCGAAAGACCCGCCGATGTCATTCACCGGGATTCCGTCAATGAGCACCTTGTTGAAGGCGGAATCACCCCCGCGCACAAAGAGGGAGGTAGTGCCGCCTCGTTGGCCGGTCTGGACCACCTGCAGCCCGGGAACGCCGCGCAGATTCTCGGAAATGGTCAGCGCATCGAGACCCTCCAGGGATGGCTGGCTGATCAGGGTCACCGAGGAGCCAACTTGGGAAGAGGGAACCTCTTGCCCGGTCGCGGAGACAACGATCTCCTGTGGTAAGGAACCGATGTGGACGACCACTTCGAGACTCGAGCTCTTGCCCGATGAAACAAGCACTTGGGGGCTTTCTTGGATCGCGAATCCGCCGGCTGCCACCTCGACGGAGTAGCGTCCTGGAGCCAGACCGGAGAACTCGAACACGCCCTCTTGGTTGGTGTGTGCTGTGCCGCTTTTCTTTCCTTCGTGGAGCAGGGTCACCTTGGCATCTGGGACCACGGCGCCCAATTGGTCAAGCACCCTCCCGTTCAGAGTACCCGGCAGCGCGGCTTCCGCCGGACGCAAAGAGATGATGAGTAAGAAAACGAACTTTGACAGCTTTGTAATGCAACGGTACCCGCAAACAAACATGAACATCCTCCTTCGCCCTCGGAAGAGCGGACTGAATGATTGGCGGGACCGGTCTCCTGACTCGCGACGGTGCTACTGAGACTGCGCCTTCCCACCCTCGCAGGCAGTGGCTAGCAGGCCGTGTTGTGCGTCGCTCACAGTTGCGGGGCAGTGGCGGAGTTTCACCGCGCTTCCCGTTCATCCCGCCAGTGGCTTTTTCTTTGGCGATCCTTAAAACTCGATTCCTTTCTGCGCCGAGATGCCTGCTTCAAAAGGATGTTTCAGCAGCGCCTCCGTGGCCAGATCTGCGATTTCCAGGATTTCTGGTTTGGCGTCGCGCCACGTCAGGATGACCGTGGTTTTTCCTTTGCCGTCGCCAGTGTTGACGATAATGAGGCCCTTCTTCCTGTTGGCGGTCGCTCCTGCGCGCGTAATGGTTTGCTTCATGGTGTTGTCTCATTCTTTGCCAGAAAGCTGGACGGATGGAGCGCCCTCGCCAGCCCCTCGAGGGCGTCGAACACCGACGGGCTCGGCAGTTCTATCCGTTCATCAACATAGATGACCCGTGCGTGGCGCACCGCGTCGAGGCGGTCCCAGCCCGCATGTGCCTTGAGTACATCGAGAGTTATGCCGCCGTGAAGTTCCTTAATCAGGAGAAGGAAGTCCGGAGAGCGCCGCAGGACTTCTTCCATGCTGATTTGAGGCCAAGCCTGCGGAATGTCGGCGGTGACGGACTCCCCTCCGGCCGCCGCGACCGCATCGGTGATGAATGCTTTGCTCCCGGTCGTCATTACCGGCTCATACCAAATGACCACCAGGATCTTCGGTCGCCGTAGTCCCTTGACACGCGACCGGACAGCGTCGCGTTTTTGTGTGAGTTGCTTCACGAGAGTACGTGCTTCTGCCTCGCGATGAATGGCTTCGCCGACGGACTGGATCATCTTGAGAATGCCCGCGAGTCCTTGCGGATCAATGACGAAGACGGGCAGAGACAAGTCCTCGAGCCGCCCGAGCGTCTCCGGGAGATTGATCCGCGCAGCCATGAGCACGATGTCCGGTCCGAGGGCCACAATCTTTTCCAGCGAAGGATCGACGAGCGCCCCGACGCTCGGCTTGGTGCGCGCCTCTACAGGAAACTCGGTGTAGTCGGTGACGCCGACCACAAACTCGCCCGCTCCCAGTCGATAGACGGTCTCCGTCAGGCTGGGCGTCAGGCACAGAATGCGATGCGGTTGGTCAGGCACGAGCACGGTGCGTCCGAGCTCGTCGGTCACGCGGCGCGAGGCAAAAACTGGGGAACTGCTCGCGAGCATGAGCGTGAGCAACCAGATCTGAGCGCGGAGTTTGCAACGATCAGGCATTCACGAGCCTCACCGTAACGCCGTCCGAAAAGTGTTCAAGGACATTGAGGGAACAGGGATCCTGCGCCAATCGGGAAATGTTCTTATCTTTCATGGCCAGCGCATCGGCGAGAGCAACGCGAATGACGCCAGAATGGGTTACGACCAACACGCACCGGCCTCTGTTTGCATTAACAATCGCTTTTAATTCCGATTTGACGCGCGTCTTGAACCCCTGGAATAGTTCTGCTCCGGGAATGGGCTGCGACGGAAAATTTCTCATCCAGAGATCTGTCGCGCGAGGCTCACGTTTTCGGATCTGTTTCCAGGAGAGTCCCTGCCAGCGGCCGAAATGCATCTCGCGAAGCCCAGGCCGAATTTGAATCTCGAGGTTTTGCCGTCGGGCGGTAGGGCGCGCGGTCTCGAGGGCACGCCTAAGATCGCTCGCAAAAACCGCGTGGAATCGAAACTTCGAGAGCTTGCGAGCAAGTTCTTTCAATTGCCGGTGCCCCACTTCACTCAGCGGCTCGTCCTTCTGGCCCACAAACGATCCGGCGCCTTGTGAGGCGGCGTGACGCACTAGAACCAGGGTGCAGACCGCCGCCTTTGGCGAATGCTTAGCGCACATGCTTTTCTTCCCAATAATCGTCGTAAATAAGTTTGTCGATGGGCAAGCGCGGGAGCCACCCGAGGGTTTCGAGCTGCGGACGGGGAAGGAAGTCGCTCACGTAGCCAAGGCAGAGATAGGCCACGAGAATAACGTGCGAAGGAATACGGAGCAGCGTGCGCAACTCTGCAGGGTCAAAGATGCTGACCCAGCCCACACCAACGCCTTCCGCACGCGCCGCAAGCCACAAATTCTGTATCGCGCAGCAGGTGCTGTACACGTCGGTCTCGCGGATGGTGTTGCGGCCGAGAACATGGGGGCCGTTGCGGCTAGGGTCGCAGGTCACGCAAATATTGAGCGGCGCTTCGCGAATGCCTTCGAGCTTCGTTCGGGAGTACATCTGGCGGCGCTCTCCTTCGAAGACCTCGGCGGCAGCGACGTTGGCCCGGTCGAAGATGGCCTTGACCCGTTCTTTGACCTCCCTGCTGCGCACAACAATGAACGACCACGGCTGCATGAATCCGACGGACCCCGCATGGTGGGCGGCGTCGAGCAGCTTGTGCAGTACATCATCGGCAATGGGAGCGGGAAGGAAGCGGTCGCGGACATCGCGTCGTTCGTAAATCGCTTTGTAGAGGCCGCGCTTCTCAGCTTCTGTAAATTCGCCTACGGCCGGTTTTGTTTCCTGTTTCATCCGTGCACGACTACTCCCGTCAAGTAGAGTCCAATTTCAGCGAGTTGAATCGTTGCGCCGAGGCAGTCCCCGGTGATGCCGCCTAATCGCTTCTGGTAGTAGAGACCCGTGATCGCAGTGACAAGGACGGAGATAGACCCAGCCCACAAGAGCGCGCGCTTCAAGAAAAGTGCGGTGATCCCGACGGCCAGCAATGTCCCGCAGACTAACGAAAACCAGGAGACCCTTCGTGCCACGCGACTTCCTTGTCCTGAGTCCATGCGCGCTGGGAGCAGAAAAAACGACAGTGGCAGCGAGGTCCAGCGGCTGAGCACCTGTCCGGCCGCGAAATAGGCGGCAAACTTGGTGGCGGGGAGTTCCGTCAGAAGCACGAAGCGACCTAGCAAGCTGAAGGCAATGGCGATGGCTCCGTAGCTACCGATGCGGCTGTCGCGCATGATGGCGAGTATCTGCTCCTTCTCACTACCGCCCCCAAAGCCATCTGCAGCATCAGCTAGTGCGTCTTCGTGCAGTCCTCCGGTCAGCAGCACGAGATAGAGAAGGATGACCAACGTCACGACGGCGTTTCCGGTGTGGTTGACCAGAAGGAAATGGAGCAGCAGACCTCCCGCGGCTAGGAGCAGGCCCACCACGGGGAAGAAGACCAGAGAATTCGCAAGGTCGTCCGCATGAAAGTCTTCAAGCGGAACTGGAAGCCTGGTTAGAAACTGGACTGCAGTGAGAAAGAGACGGATGGCGGTTCTCATAGATGGGACTCGCTTACGCCAGCCGAGGAAAACGTCGCCATCTCTTTCAGTACTCTCGTGCTGGCCTCAATAAGCGGCATAGCGAGGGCCGCTCCCGTGCCCTCGCCGAGGCGCATATCCAGTTCGAGGAACGGTTCGAGCCCGATGAACTTCAGAAGGGCATCGTGCCCCGGCTCAGTGGAACGGTGGGACGCGAAGAGAAAGCTCTTTACGCGCGGCTCGATGGCCACGGCGATGGCTGCCGCAGCGGTGGAGATAAATCCGTCGATCACCACCGGGATTCGCCGGGCCGCGGCACCCAACGCCAGGCCCGCCAAGCCAGCAATCTCAAGGCCTCCTACCTTGGAGAGAACGTCGATAGGATCCGAGACATTGGGCAGGTTCGCGCGGAGAGCCCGCTCGACGACGTCGATTTTCCGGTGCAGAGCTGCGTCATCGAGCCCCGTGCCTCTGCCTGTGACCTCGGCGACCGGCTTTCCGCATAAGACGGCTGCCACGGCGGTCGCCGCAGTCGTGTTTCCGATGCCCATTTCGCCTGTGCCGATGAGCTTCTTCCCATCGCGCTCGGCACGTTCGGAAAGAGCAATCCCGACCTGCATGGCGCGGCAGGCGTCCGCTCTGGGCATGGCCGGTCCGCTGGCCATGTTGTTTGTGCCTCTTCGCACCTTCATCCGAACAAGTCCGTTGAGTTCTTCGGTGTCTCCGTCGACTCCGATGTCAACGACAACGACTTCAATTCCAAACTGTCGACAGAGAACATTGATCGCGGCTCCGCCCGAAAGAAAGTTCAGGACCATCTGCCGCGTAACAGCCTTCGGGTAGGCGCTTACGCCCTCCTCTGTAACACCATGATCGGCAGCGAGCGTGAAGATGACCTTGTTCGCACAGTCGGGAAACTCTTCTTCGCAGATTGCCACAAGCCGGACCGCCATCTCTTCAAGGCGACCCAGGCTCCCTAGCGGCTTGGTAAGACTGTTGAGACGCAGGACGGCTCGTTGGTGCCAGGCCGGATTGAGGGCTGGGATCGAGACAATCGTTTCACGCACGAGATCTTCAGCAGAAACAGCTTTACTCGCTGATAGCATCTAGTTCTCTTCCCATTGCGAAGATCTTTCGCTGCGGAGGGAGATATTCATGGGCGTCTCCTCGGCCTCAGACGCCCCTTGACGGCGAGGGGCACGCCGGCAATCATGAGCACGACCGTATCGGCGATAGCGGCGATCTCCTGATTTAGTCGTCCCAGCAGGTCGCGATAAACGCGGCCACTGGGGAACGCCGGCACAATACCGCTTCCGACTTCATTTGACACCGCAATGATCGAGGTGGTGGAAGACCGGATGGCATCGCGGAGTTCGCGAATGCGACCGCCGTTGTGGGCCTCAGACTTTCGCCCAGTGCGCATTACGTTGGCGACATAGAGCGTAAAGCAGTCGATCAGCAGGACGTCTGCGTCCAGGGACTCCGAACGGATCGCTTCCGGAAGGTGCACGGGAGCCTCGACGGTCCTCCATGTCGAGGGTCGTTCGCGGCGATGATGCGCAATCTTGTTACGCATCTCCGAGTCACCAGCTTGCCCGGTGGCGACAAATGTGACACGCCGAAATTCGGCTGCCCGCTCCTGCGCCCAGCGGCTTTTGCCGCTGCGTGCTCCTCCGAGCACCAGCATGATGGTTCTTCGCCCTTGAGCCATTCAAAAAACGACGACGATCGCAAACACTGAGGCAACCCGTTGCTCTGGGTTAACTGCGCAAACGCGCGTAATCAGGCAATAGAATCGTCATCGACACTCCCTTCCGAGGTCGACTCGAATCGATAGGAGCTTGGTCGGTCTCCTGACTTGCGCCTCATAGAATCGGAGCTGCCTTCCCAAAGCGTTAAGCCTCAGTGGCGTCTTGCCCGGATCTCCGCGCTTACAGTGGCGGGGGCCGCGCTGGATTTTCACCAGCTTCCCAAAATCACCAAGCCGCTCACTTATAAGGCGCGACTACAGCAAAAGTCAAGGTGGCTGGGCTAGCGATCACAGTGCAGCAATGTTTCCATTCACTCATTTATTCTTCCTCGCATGCTTGAAAAATGTACGCGCTCCCTGATTCCTATCCTCCTTTTAATCTGCAGCGCGGCTGCGCAGAGTGCCTCTCAGGCGGCGCGGGAGTGGACTATAGCGCATCGTCAGCAGATTCTGGAGCAATTCACCAGCTTGTTGGCCATACCAAACGTCGCCAGTGACAGTGCGAACATCCGCCGAAACGCCGAGACCCTTTTGGGAATGCTGAAGGAGCGCAGTGTCAATGCCCGGCTTTTGTCGATCCCCGACGTCCCTCCAGTTGTGTATGGAGAGATTCGCGTTCCCAATGCAAAGCACACGATCGTCTTCTATGCACACTATGACGGACAGCCGGTCACGTCGACCGATTGGGTCGGCGGAGATCCTTTCCGACCTGTATTCCGCAACGAAAATGGCGAGGCGCGAATCTACGCGCGCTCTGCCTCCGACGACAAAGCCGCGATTCTCGCGCAGCTGACCGCGCTTGACGCGCTTCATTCCGCTCATATTCCGCTGAGGTCGAACATTCGCTTCGTCTGGGAAGGCGAAGAGGAGGCCGGATCGCCACATCTGGAGCAAATTCTTGACGCGAATCGCAGCCTGATCACGGGAGACGTGTGGCTGATCTGCGATGGTCCGGTCGATCAGAGCGGCGCGCAGTCGGTGGTCTTTGGAGCGCGAGGGGATACGCATCTCGAGATCACCGTGTACGGTCCGCGGCGCGAATTGCACAGCGGACACTATGGGAATTGGGTTCCGAATCCTGCGATGATGCTTGCGCAACTGCTCGCCGGCATGAAAGACGAGAGTGGCCGAGTCTTAATTCCGCACTTCTACGATGGGATTAAACCGCTGAGCAGGCTGGAGCAGGAAGCGATTGCTAAGGCGCCAAAAAATGACGAGAAGCTAAAACGGGAACTGTGGCTGGGCCATGTCGATGGTGCGGGCAAGCCTCTGCTCGAAGTTCTGAACTACCCGACGTTGAACATCAATGGAGTTTCTTCGGGACGCACGGGTCCGCGCGCCAACAACGTGATTCCGGCTACGGCGACTGTCGATCTGGATCTGCGCTTAGTAGTCGGAATCGATTGGCGCGAACAACAGGATCGCGTGATCGATTACATTCGGTCGCAGGGATACTACATCACCGACCGCGAACCCGATGCGCAAACTCTGCTGGCGCATCCCAAAGTGGCATTCGTGAAGCAAGATTCCGGCTACAACGCCGTTCGCACACCCATGGATTTGCCAATTGCAGAAAAAGTGATCAAGGCGGTTGAAACCGCGCACAGCCCGGTCGTACTCTGGCCAACGATGGGAGGTAGCGTGCCTCTGGGAGCGATCGAACGTGCAGCTTCCACGCACACGATCACGGTTCCGATTGCCAATTACGACAACAATCAGCACAGCGCGAACGAGAATATTCGCTTACAGAATCTCTGGGACGGAATCGAGACAATGTCTGGGCTGATGGCCATGAACTAGTAGGACTGCTGCATACGGATGGTATCGTCGTGGAGTTGCAGGCAGGGTATGATTCAGTAGCTCGATGCGAGCTTTCTGCTGATGAACATGCGGGAACTTTCGAACGCAAAGCTGAGCCCGCCTGCATCCCGAATTCTTGCTCTCATCTTAGTCATAGCCTGCGCGGCATTTGCGCAGGCGCATCGCCGCCAGGCTGTTCAGGCGCCTCCACCTCCTCCTGAAGCTCCGCCTCCGGCTAACGAGATCGTCCGTCGCGCAATGGCGCACGACGTTAGCAATTGGGAAAAAGAAACCAACTACACGTTCGTGCAGCGCATCGAGCAACGCGAGCTAAACTCCGATGGCACTGTGAAGTTTACGAAGTCGGAAACGGAAGAGATCATGTTTCTTTATGGTCAGCCATATGCACACCTGATCAAGCGCAACGACAAGCCACTCTCCGACTCTGAAGCGCGCAAGGTCGAAAAGAAAATGAATGACACGATGGAAAAGCGCCGGCAGGAGTCGCCGCCGGAGCGGCAGAAGCGTCTCGCCGATTTCGAGAAAAGGCATCGGGAAGAACATTCATTTCTTTTGGAGGTTCCGGAGGCGTACGATTTCCGCATTCTCAGAGAGGAAACACTAAACGGACGACCTGCGTACGTAGTCATGGGCGAGCCTCGCCAGAGCTTCCGACCGAAGGTGAACGCGGCGCGCGTGCTACCGAAGCTGCGTCCGAAGTTGTGGATTGGTAGGGACGACTATCAGTGGCTGAAGCTCGAGGCGGAAGTGATCGACACCATCACGTGGGGAGGCTTCCTTTTGCGTCTGCATTCCGGTTCCCACATTGAACTTGAGCAAACCTTCGTGAACAACGAGGCGTGGCTGCCGCAGCATGCGCACATCAGCTTCGACGCCCGGGTGGCACTAGTGAAGGCAATACGGCTGGAAGTGGAAGCCCAATTTAGCGATTACAAGAAGTTCCGCACGGACTCCAAGATCATCTCCGTCGAGGAGGCGCCACACTAACGTGAAGCAACGTCCAGTCGGGGTCAACGTGATAGCGATGCTGTATTTCCTGGGCTCGGCCTTCTATACGGTCCTGCTCTTTGGATGGCTCTTTGCCCGCGCCTCTCTCATTTCGTTTATTGAAGATGCTACGCCATCTGCTTCGCTGGGCCCCGCATTGCTGCTCGATTTGCCAGGAGTTGTGACTACCTACTTTGTCGTCATGGCTGTGCTCTGCTGCTGGATCGGAATCGCGCTACAAAAACTGCAACGATGGGCGTGGTTCGTCAGTTACGGATTCGCCGTGTTCTCCTTTGTGCTCGATGTCGGACTCTTTGCCCACATGTTCCGATATCTTCCGCTGACGCTTGCTCTCCTGGGTCTCCTGCGCTTCGGGCTGCTGGCTTGGATCGTTGCTTATCTGAGTAGAACCAGCATTCGCGCTGCCTTTGGTCTTGCGAGGGCTGGAGCAGCGCGAGCGTGAGCGCTTTCAGGACGTTGTCGTGAATGCTGTGAGGTACTCGAGCAGGGACCAATTACTCGCCTTCGCTGCGCACCCTTTTCCAAAAGCCTTTGTATTCATCGACGAGCCCATGCTCGTCGACGGAGATGTCGGCAGTGAAAGCGCCGCCGCGACTGCTGTAGCGATAGGCACGATCCGTGAGTCGGTGGTATTCCTGGGACAACGGTTCCAGTACTAATTCGGGAAACTTGACCCAGGCGGCAACTACCAGGCCGCTTCGGGATCCCTTCGCCAGATTCAGCCTGCGAATAGGAAGTGTATTGGTGGAAGGACTCCATCCCAGATCGATATCAACACAGCCGTCCAACGGCGGCTGCGAATTTCCGTTTGCCATCCAGTGGCCGCCTTGGGTTTCAATTTGGAGGATTCGCTCGCGTGTATCATCGCGAAGTTCGATTCTGGCATTCCCTGTATGCCATCTCGAATCACATTCGATCGAATAACGGGCTTCTACAGGCCGGTTGTCGTGAAGATGAAGAATTGTCCCACGGAGAACCCAGCGCCCGTCGTCCTGCTGGAGTAACTCGAAGCGTTCGAGCCCAACGCCTTGAAGCATCTTCCACAGTCGAGTAACTGGAGCCACAAGTTGGATCGCGGTAGCTGGCATAGCGCATCAACAGCGGATTACGCGAAGCTGAGAATAATCGCGGCTGTCGTGTTCTCCACTCCGATTCCGATATCAAGAATAGGACAACGAGGTGCTGACGACTGGCACGAGACGCCGCTTGTCCCAAGGATCAAACTGAGCATTGCCAGGCGTTGTTGCTGACCTGGCAAGTGTGTTTTGTTGTGCTGGCCCTGGGCGGCTGCTTGGAACCGTGTGGTTCCGGGAGTCGGGGAGGCAGTCGCCCAAAATAGATATTCATAGTTCCAGCACGACTCCGGCCCTCGATGGTGTTTGCCTCAAACGGCTTGATAGGCGCGGCGTCACCACGAGGGTCGCCGGATTCTTTACGCTGTGGGAATTTTAGAAATTGCCGAGCGTCCCTAATCAATCGGATCTGTCCGAGGGACTTTCGAATATTGCGTGCCCCACTGGTCAGGTGTCCAGGAATGAGGCACGCAATTCTCGTGGAACCGAGGGCGACCATCCCAAGAGTCTTAGAATCCGCGGCCGAATTTCGGGTGGAAGGTCACGCCGAACGACAGACGGATGTTGTTCTGCGTCTGGCTGCCAAAGCGGGTCATTAGGTAGTCGAACTGGAACAGGCGGACGGAGATTGCGTCCGAAGCCCTTAAGTCATAACCACCACCAAGAGCCGTGGCAAATGCGTTGTCAGACACCGAGATATTCGTGCCCAGCACATTGGCAGTAACACTGTCATGCGCGAAGCCTAGCAGACCGTGAACGAAAACAGCGCCCTTTTCGTTGGGCATCTTGAACTCGGGGCCAAACAGGTAGGTATAGATGTGGTTGTTGGCTCCGGCTTCGCTGTGATAGCTGCCATTCATGTCAGCCGAGATGCCGAAAGCAGGCGTCAGCCTGAAGGTTGCCATGCTCTCCCAACCATTCTGGTTGACAGCATCAGCGCCCTGCCCGGGGTTAAAGCGGGTATAAGAATATCCGCCGAATACGTCTAGCTTGTCGGACGAGTTCTGCGCGAAGAGCGAGAAGCTCGCGGCAAGCGCAAATAAACTTGCGAACAGGATTTTCCTCATGGGCCTCGTTCCTCCAGTGGCGAACAGAGATTTGTTCGAGCTAAGTTTTCCTGGGATCAAGCCAACGATAAGCTGGCTGAAAACGGAGGAAAAGAGTCCTGTAGACCATAGGGTAATCCCGGACTTCGGTAATGTTAGAGGTCAAGTAACATCAGAATTTATCCGTAACCCCTCTGCATTAAGCTGCTTGCAGATAGTTGCTGCAGCGCGGATGCTACCTCCACTTGGTAGTAGCCGTCGCTGTTTTCTACCGTATGCGTTAGTAGCGGCGAGGGTACAGGTGGTTCCGGCAGTTGGGTTCACGACGACGCTCAGAGGTCGTGAAATTACAATGGCGGGCAGAAGCGACTGCTCACAGGTTATCGCGCTGAGACCGAAATTGGATAATCTTGCGGCGATCGCGTTTTGACGGCCTACCTTCCGGGGCTGGAGTAAAGGTCCGCATAGTCTTTCGCTCTTCTGCTAACTTCAAACGAGATTCACGGCTTGCGTCCGTCTCTCGATAGAGTGTCTGAGCAACCGACGCTGGACCGCGCATTTGACTCAGGACCAGGACCTGAACCTGAAACTCTCCGGAGTCGGTTCGAATTTGTAACAGATCTCCGACATGAACCTCGCGAGCCGGTTTTACCGGCTGGCCATGGGACTGAATCCTCGTGAGCTCACACGCACGCGTGGCGAGCGCGCGCGTCTTAAAGAATCTGGCAGCCCAGAGCCACTTGTCGATGCGAACGCCGGTCATCATCGCGGTTGACTAAAGTGTAGCGCGTGGGCTGGCAATCAGCGCTCGGCTGTTCGGCGTTCGGCCGATTGATTTGTTCGATATCAATGCAAAAACCGGCGCGAGGGCGCGAGACGTCCGGCAAGCCAGCGGTAGGGGTCGTCACCCCGGAAACCAGGAGTTTGTCTCAGACGCAGAGTAGCAAGTTGAAATGAACAGTTCACCTTGGCCCCGCTCGAGCTCCAAAAACAATCACGGCCTGCATCCTTGCGAATGCAGGCCGTGGAATGTGGTGAGATGTCCTCTTTCGAGCTGGCCAACTCTGTTGCCAAAATCGGCTGCTCACTGCGATCCGATGAATTTGTCGCTCATCGTGCCCCCTTCCGTTACCGGAAGTTTTACGCTGGAAAACATCTTGCGACATCTTCCTGCGAGTGCCCGAAAAGCGAAGCCTGTTGCCTGATTTCGACAGGCCGTCCACCGATTCGCTGCTCTTTGTTATCCCTCACCCTCTCGGGTTTGAGATAGGGCCACAGACAATTCGAAAACTTTCGTCTCCGGTGTTTCTGTGGTCTCTAGGCTGGCTCGTATTCAACAGCTTTCACCGTTGAAAAACTGCCAGTCTTGCAGGCCATCTGGATTGCAGGCAAGCTTTCGCTCACCCAGCATCACAGTTGGTCTTCTGCCGATTGTCCGTCGTGACTCGCGCCACGCTGTTTAGGACAACTGGTCTTCTGCCTTGCATGATCTCCGCACTCGACTCGCGCCAAATGGTTCATCATGCTCGGACTTACCGACAGCTACGTCCCTGAATTTCCGACTCCAGGCGAACCCGGACTCAGTTTCGGCGAAGCTGTCATCATCAATCGCCGACTTCGTCCCGAATCTACAGGACGCTTTCGGTCAACTGACAACCGCAAAACCCGCTTTGACTTACGTCATGCGCTGGGTTGCGATTTCGCCGCCGCAACCAGCAGAACGCTTTCGCAATCTGCTCGAACAACTTACTCTTTCGAGATGCTGTTCGCGTATCCCCTTTCGGGAATCTCGGATACGCTGCAATCACCGTTTCCCGCGACTGCAACCTGTTACCGATTTACATCGGCAACAACGGCAACTCGGCTGTGATGCGAAAGTCTTGAACCGGCTTGCGCCAACTCAAGCGCTTCCGTTCACAATGCTGATCTCTTGCGCTTGCAGAATCTTCAAGAATACGCTTCGGTTGCCCTCTAGCGCTTCCCGCATAAAGCACAGCTTGCGCTGGTCTTTATACTTCCAGGCTGGCAAACTCACCGGCTTTCGCCGACTTGTTCTCACAGGATGAAGCCCTAGAGCCTCAACCCACTCTCAACCTGACGGAATTTTTGGATATCGAAGACTTGCGTCCCCGAAGTTCCTAGTACCGTCTTCACAGTCGTTTGAACTGCGCCTTCGATACGGTTCCGCTGGCTTCCGGTTTCAAGCGATTATTCGCCGCCCGATTCCTTGCACCCGTCAGCAACTCGCGTTGTCGACGTTTGCTCGCCCGTCTGCATCCTCGATTTCAGCACCCGATCACTTTCCAACTTTCGTTGTTTGCGATCGGTCCTTGTTCGGGTGGAACTCTCGGCTTCGTCTCGCGTCAGAATCGACCTTGCGGCCGATTCCTCTCCGACGAAACTGCGGGCCCCAACCGACTGTTTCAAGCTTTAGATCCCCTTTCGAAGATCTCAGCTTTGAAACTCAGGCTCGAGCGATTCAGGACATCTCACGCTCGCGTGTTAGGGAATTTACTCTTTTCACCAATACGAGCAAGCGAAATACGAACGAGTTTTGTGGGTTTCCTGTTTAAAAGTAGTCCCTCTTGTGGAGTTGGGTGGAAAAACTGTGAACGCATCTCGGAGTGCACAAAATCTCATGCGAAATGACTCGCACAAAAGTTAGCAGCTGCACTCATGACTGTGCGAAGACCGTCTCTGCAATGAGATAAAACTCGCGGCAAGAGTGGCGAAATTAGGGCTTTGTACGGTTTTCCGAACAAAAGACGTCCGCAAGCGGTTAGAAGTCCAATCCACGCGATGATGGCAAGAAGGTTTCTAAATTCTCCAGGTTAACTTTTGGGCCGACGCCTGTTCAAGGAAGCCAATAAGTGGACCGCAAACCCGAGTTGTTGCTTGCTGACGTTGATGAACGAACTCGAACGCTATGTCGCCACACTGCTGAGGAGCTGAATTGCGAGCTTGTAATCGTATCCGATCGAGATGCTGTCCTCAGCATGAACCAGCGAGGCGATTTCTCGCTCATCCTTCTGGATGCGAAGATGGTTCCCGAACCATTCGATCTGCTGTCAGGCATTAAGGCCAAATCGGCGAGAATTGAAGTTATCTTGATCGAAGAACACGCCACCACGGCCGCCGCAGTCCTGGCTATCAAGGCTGGTTTCTCAGATTATCTCGAGAAGCCGCTCGACAGGGAAGCACTGGAAAGGTCGATTGAGGAAGCGCTGGATCGTCACCGAAAGTTCCAGCCCTCAATTCCTACTTTGGAACAATTGGAGAGGCAAGCCATTCGGCAGGCGATGGCCAAGCCGAGGGCGACAAGATTGAAGCTGCGCGCCTGCTCTCGATCGGCAAGACAACGCTTTATCGTAAGCTGCGGCAATAGGGCGGCTATTCGCGCCGGCGTCGAGGTCCAGCGCGCCGCCATGCGTTAGAAACGCCGTGAATAAGTCGCGATAATGGTGTAATCGGCGAAGGCCGCGTCGCCGTGCGTGTGGTTCTGGATATCCGACGTGCTGATCTTCCGATTCCGCTCCATCGCCCATGGGGCACTCACATTCAGCGTGTCATTGCGGTAAGAAAACGCAAGCCCTGGTTCAATTGAGATCACATATCCGGGCCGCCGAAAGCCGTTGCTGGCGCCGAGGGCGTCGCGCACCGGCACACCCTCCATTCTCCCTCCCAAACTCAACGCTAGGTTTCGCAGTTTGGGTATGTTGCGGGAAAAGCCTCCGCGCCAGAGGTATTGATCCGTGACAGACATTACGTCCTCGTGCGGAGCGCTGCGGAATGTCTTCACGCCGTTGGTGTCGCGCGGATTAAAGAGCCACGAGCCTGTGAAGTAAAGCATTGTGTGGAAGTAGGTTTGGCGATAGGCCTGTGTGGCAAGAGTGAGCCCCCAGCTTCCATCGCCCGGCTGTATGGATTGGTCAAAATTCCGGACCTGCGTTGTGCCGTTGGAAAGAATGGTGGTTCCTTTTGCATCGTTGATGCCGGTGGGCAACTTGAGAGATGCAGAGAGAGCTATGTTGCCGTGACTCTCTGTGGGCGGACGAAATACCCACCCTTGGACCCCGACAAATATGTCGCCAATTCCGCCCGCGCGAGAGATGTTTACGTTCCCTTGCTGATGACGCGTACCAGTCATAGCTGGGATGTCGCCGATGATGCTGAACCGTGGGCTGAACTGGTAATTGAATGAGAGGTCATACAGATTGACATGATTCTGCACTTCGTTGTGCAGGATGGCCCGGCGCACCTGGTAGTCCGTCCCAACGTAGTGCGCATAGGAGCTGTAGGTGCGGAATCCGACGCTTACCGTCAAATTATGGAGCTTGTCGGCCCAGTCGCGGCCATGGAAGGCCTGCTGCTGGTTTGTCGGATCCAGGCCCGAGATTAGCGGTTGTTCCGTATGAGCTGCTACGCAGCCTTGTCCAAATGCTTGTACGGAGAACGCGGCCAGGAAAAGTAATGTGGCAACTACGACAAGCGTCTTCCAAGGACACTTCGTTGAAGTGCGATTCACGGGAACTCCAGACGGAACGGCCGTATGCGGCTCCAAATTCTGCGATGCGGAAGTACATCGTATGTGCCCGGCAGCGACAATAATGCAAATGCACTATTGGGACGGCATGTACATTGAAAACAATGCAAGCCCTCCATCTGTGCTTGGCAGTTACGTACATCCTCGTCGTTTTGCTGATCTCCAACGATTCGGCCTTTGCCGCCAAGAACGTTCGCAAGCTTAGCCTGCGTGATCTCAACGGAAACAGAGTCCGCATGAGTGACTATCAAGGTCGCATCGTCGTCCTAAATTTTTGGGCGACATGGTGTGGGCCGTGTAAGGAAGAGCTTCCCCGTCTTGGACAAATGGCCGAGCGCTATGCCAGCCAAAGCGTCGCATTTGTGCTCGCATCAATCGACGAGGAAAAGAAGCTGGAAGCGGTGCGGGAGTATGTGGTGCAACAAAAGGTCACACTGCCGGTTTGGGTAGGAGCGAATGTTGATTTGCTGGAGCAACTGTCGGGGAAAAATGTCGTTCCAGCCACGCTAATTATCGACGACAAGGGCGACATCGTTCGCACCATCAACGGAGAAGCGCGCGAAGAGGACGTAAAGGAAGCACTGGATTGGCTTTTGAACGGAAAGAAGGGTGACGCCCCCGCGGAGCACGTGAAGAGGTATTGAAAAGCCGCAATCGGCAATAAGGGGTAGGCAATTAGCAAAACACAAGCCCGGCAGTGGTTATTGCGTATCGCCGATTGCTCTCTTTCCCAAAAAATACCCGCCTCTTGAGGCGGGATCGATTCGATAGGGTGATCACAATGTAGCTTCTCGCCTCCGGGGGCACCATAGTGTTTTTGTAGTATCGTGCTCCTAATCTAAAACGATTACATACGGTCTGGCCTTGAATTCATGCGGACAAGGCGTCTGGGTTGTGCTGTACTTGCCAGATTCAGTGAGGTGAAGATGAAGCACGCGAAAATCGTCATGTGCATTTCCGCTTTGCTCGCAGTCGCCGCAGCTCAGAACACGAGCAAAGGCATAATTCTTGTGTCGGATCAACGTTTGAAGCAATTACTGCCGGCGACGGTTTTCATTGACGGAGAAAACGTTCCCACCCAGGAACGCAACGCCGCTTTGGTCCAGCTGCCTGATGGAAAGGTTCTGCTCGTTAGCTTGATCGACACCGCGGGCTATAGCTCTGCTTATCAGCAAAAGTATGCCGGCATCCTGCTGTCCCAAACTGGATTTACGATCGGCTCAAAGAACTTTGCATCGGGAGCGTATGCGATCGGTCAAAAGAAGAGTGGCGAATCTGTAACTGTCTATGTCTATAACCTTGGTGGTGAGCAACTGGCCGAGCTCCCCACGGAGAAACAGGAGAACCTGCGGCCTCTGAAGCCGCTCCAGGTAATCGCAGCCGCTGATGGCTCGGCCCGTCTCTACTTTGGCCCCTACTATCTTTCTCTAGCAGGTCGATAAGTGGCGCAGCCGTTCGCCAGTGCGCGCTCTGCTACCGCCGGACTGCTTTTCGGACTGGCGATTACCCTGGCAGCGGTCGCCTCGTACTCCTGGTACGTCACGCGGCAAATCGCAGGTTTGCGTGAGTTGCAAACGTCGATCACCGAGCGCAACCGGATGGACTCCTTGCAGCTGTTACGAATTCAGAACACTCTGAACAGTATCGCTTTGGGAATGCGTGATGTGCTAGACAATACCGAGCACCCTTCGGTCGCCGATTTCCAGGGACAATTCCAGCGGCTACGCACCGACTTGGAGGATGGAATGCGTCGCGAGCAGGCGGTCTCGGTTGCCACCCGCACTGCTGAGCAGCGTCAGTATCTTGAGAGTTCCGTCGCACAATTCTGGGAAGCTCTCGATCACGTCTTCGATCTATCACGCAGCGGTAAGGAAGAGGAGGCTCGCCTGCAGATTAGCCAGTCGCTTCAGGCGCGAGAAGAGGCGTTGAGTATCGCGGTAGCTCGTTTGTTGGTGGAGAACAATGAGAGCGAAAAGCTGGCTGCAGAGCAAGTAAACGACATTTATCGGCGGGTCGAACGGCAGGCATACATATTCCTCATCGCGGCCCTTGGTGCGATCGTAGTTACCAGCGTGTTGCTGATCCACTCCAACCGAGAACTATTTCGCCGGCTGGCTACGCTTTCCGAGCAACGCAGCGACTTGGCGCAGAAATTGATCTCGACTCAAGAATCTACGCTCAGCTATGTTTCGCGCGAGCTTCACGATGAATTTGGGCAGATTCTCACAGCGCTCGGAGCCATGCTGACGCGCGCGGCAAAGCGCAATCCCGATGCAGAACTCAATGAGAGCCTGCACGAAATTCGCGATGTGGCACAATCAGCCCTCGAGAAGGTGCGCACGCTTTCCCAGGCCTTGCATCCCGTGATGCTCGATGAAGCCGGTCTTGAGCAGAGTCTTGATTGGTACCTGCCGACCGTCGAGCGTCAGACCGGAATCAGAATCTCGTATGAAAAGTCCGGAACCGCATTCCCAGTTCCGCGGAGCGCTGGTGTTCACATCTTTCGCGTAGTGCAGGAAGCCCTGAATAATGTAAAGCGCCATTCAGGAGCGCAGCGTGCCTGGGTGCGCCTGCGCTTTCTCGTGGATGCATTGGAAGTCGAGATCGAAGACCGTGGACGCGGCCTCGTTACCTCTAATGGCTCGCGCGGAATTGGGCTGGTGGGTATGCGGGAGCGCGCTGGATTGATAGGCGGGGAGTTGAGCTTCACGCAACCGGTTGATGGAGGCACGTTAGTTCGGCTTCGAGTACCGCGAGCTGTTGCAGCGGAAGCACACATTCAACCAGAGCAGGTCAGTTCATATTTCCACATAGACCGACGGATGAAACCTTGACACTGATCGCCAACTCGCGGTAGCACAGAAGGATGAACGCCCTTTGTCCAGTGCCATTGTGGGAAGCAGATAGGTTCGCCGAGCTGGGAAGAACCTCCCCCAAAACTGCCAAAATCCTCCCAGTAAACACAAGATGCTCGATGTTGCGTTGCAACCGAGGTCGATCTTCGGCTAAGTCCTTTAGACGCTCAATTTAGCCAAAAAAGGGGGGTGCGGTTACACGGATTCATGACGAAACACAAGATCTCCGTAATGCTGGTCGATGATCACAGCCTGGTGCGACGAGGATTTCGCCGCATGTTGGAGGACGAGAGCGACATGCAGGTGGTTGGCGAGGCCAGCAGTGGAAGCCAAGCCGTGGACCTCGCGCGCAAGCTCAAACCGCAGGTGATCATCATGGATTGCGCGTTGCAGGGCGAAAGCGGTATTAACGCTACGCGAACTATTGTTTCCGCTCTCCCCGAGACAGCGGTCCTGATGCTGAGCATGCATTCGGAAGAGACCCTCGTTCGTCAGTCACTCGAGGCCGGCGCTCGAGGCTACATTCTGAAGAATGCCTCGGACCTCGACTTAGCAACCGCGATTCGTCGTGTTCTCGATGGAAACGTCGTGCTCGACCCTCAGGTGAAGCGTACTGAAACGCTCCGGGGAGAGCGCACGGCTGGGCTAACTGCGCGCGAGCTCGAAATTCTTCAACTGATCGCGATCGGCAAATCGAACAAAGAGATTGCGAGCGACCTCACTTTGAGCGTCAACACGGTTGCCGTGCATCGCGCCAACATCATGAACGCGCTCGGTTTGCACAAGACCGCCGAACTCGTTGTATACGCAATCCGCAATGGTTTGGTGAACCTCCCATGAATCGGCGCGTTGTTTATTGATGCGATTGGTCGGAGACGCGATCCGTCCTGCCTGACGTTGTTCTTGCAGCTTGTACACTATCGCGCATGAATCGCAGGAACTTCGTCTTGAACTCTGCCGCGTGTGCTTTGTCGTCAGCGATCACACCCTTGTCGACCGCTTTCGAATCGAAGGTCGGCGATCCTGCTGAGAATCCGTATACACAGACCCCTCCGAGAAAATTCAATCTCAAGCTTGGCACGCAACATGGCGATAGCGACGACATCCTGAAGGTGATGGCTGCATTTGGAGTGAACCATATCTGCGCGCTCCCGCCGGAGCTGGAGAAAGGTGGAGATTGGTCGGTTGATGCACTTACTAGGAAGCGCGAACACATCGAATCGTATGGGTTAAAGGCAGACGCTCTGCGATTGATTCATCCGAGTTACGTTGCAAAGTCGGAGATTCAATACGTGATGATGGGAAAGAGTCCGGAACGCGATCGAGAGGTCGACGCGATTTGCGACAAGATGCGTAATGCCGCTCGCGCCGGATTTCCGATGGTCACCTATAACCTCACTATGTTGGGTGTCGTCCGCACTAGATCGACACCGGGTCGCGGCGGCGCCACGTATTCAACTTTTAAGTTTGAGGAAGCTCAGGACCACGATCAGTTGACGGAGGCAGGAAAGGTAAGCGCGGAACAGTCGTGGGAGCGAATTGAGTACTTCCTGAAACGTGTCATGCCGGTTGCCGAAGAGTACAGGGTGCGAATGGCCTGCCATCCCGAGGATCCGGCGATGCCCGAACCCGCAGGCTATCGCGGAGCCCACCGCGTGCTGAGCACTGTGGATGGTTTGAAGAGATTCGTCGCACTGAGTCCGAGCCCGTATCACGGACTAAATTTCTGCCAGGGCACCGTCAGCGAGAGCCTGAAGAATCCGCGAGAGGAGATCTACGATGCCATTCGTTATTTTGGCTCTCGTGGCAAGATTTTCAACGTGCACTTCCGCAATATCAAAGGTGGGTTTCTAAACTTCCAGGAAACTTTTCCCGATAATGGTGACGTCGATTTCCTTCGCGCCATCCGCGCCTATAAAGAGGTTGGCTACGACGGCATGCTCATGCCCGATCATGTACCGAAGATTGACGGAGACGCAGAGGGCCGTCAAGCCTTCGCGTATTGCTTCGGCTACATTCAGGCACTCATCCAGATGGTGAACGAGGAGGGGAAGGCCGAGGAGGTGCACAACTAAAAAAAACCGAGCGACTGAGGCGCAAGTTGTCCGGTTCGGAAAGGACTTGCCAGCGTAGAGTCCGGTCATGCTCTCCCGAGCGTTTGAATGAATTCCCAGATTCCTCATGGCAAGTGTCCTGTGTGCGGCAACGGCCCGCTCGCTTTGCTTCGGACTGGCTATTCTGCATTTGTTGAGAAAGGCAACGAGAAGCAGCGCATCGGGAGCTTGCTGGCGTTTCAGTGCGAAGAAGAAGGCCACGTATTTTTGTAATGGCTAAAGACCTTGAAGACGCGGTTGCGTGATCGATTACTACTATGCAGGACGAATTCGACGACGCGCTGAATCATTCCGGTACACAATCACAGGTTGGCGTGGCTCCAAACTCACTCGGATCTGACCGGCATCCACAGTAGCCTGAAATTCCATAGGGCCACCAGGAGTCAGCTTTGCAGCGCGTATGTCACTTGCCTGCCATCCTTCAGGCAAATGCGCGGTGAGTTCTCGAGCAGAAAGTGAATAGAACGCGATGCGACTTTCATCGAGTGGAGAGAATGTGCCTGCATCGGAGCAGATCGGTGCGCCGTTCAGCGATGCGGTATACGTCTTGCTGCTCCAATCGATGTTGATGACGCCATTGTTCTCCAGCCCGATTACGGTTCGTTCCCCATCACGTCGAAACGATTCAATGTTGCGCGCATGCAATTGGAACCATGGAACCATCACTAGATAAAAGGTGTCGAGCGTATCGTTGAGATTCATGTCCGCGCGGACGATTGCATGCGAGCACCCGTTGTAGAACAACGTTTTCATGACTCGATCGTCGAGGCCAGTGGTCCTGCCCGACTGCCCCCAGATGGCACTCTTGCGATAGATCGTCGCAAGCAGCGGAATCGGAGTGCCGCCGAACGGACACGTTCCAGGTCCGGTCATGTACCAGAACGAACTGATCTTTCCGATGAAGGCGTAGCGAAGAGCCTCAGAGCTAACGTCGACTCCACGTTTAGCGAACTCCCTCAAAATCCTGTAGCGCCCTTCGGTGAGGTTCTTGATTCCGCTGGCTGGGTGTTCGCGGTCCCAATCGTTGCGGATCGAGAAGTAGGAGAGCACATCGATATGTGTGGTCTTAGGCAGTTTGTATCGCTCGCAGGTGTACTGGATGCGTTCCATTCCGGGACCTGCCATGTACTTCGCGAGGCCAATGATGTAGGAGTTCTCGCCAGTCCAGTTGCGGCTCTCCCACAACTCGCCGTCGGGACGTCGCGCGATGATCTTCGGATCCCACTTTGGGCTGCTGCGATAACCGTCGTCGTAGTTGTCGGAAAGCGTAGCGATGCAGTTATAGTCTTTCGCCTTTTGCATCAGCCTCATCATGCCGTCGTAGCCGCCGATCCGTTGATTGACTTCGGCCACGGCTGGATAGCCAGTATCTTTTCCGCCGTATTGCCAGCCCCAAAGGTGGACAATCTGCGGCGAATAGTCCGTTAACTCCGCGATCTGGTGGATCAATTGCTCGCACTGCTCGAAGGTTGACGCCGGCTTCGGATAACTAGGTTCATCGCAACGGATTCCATAAACGAATGCATCGTCATAAAGATGGTTGGGAATCGGCGGCATGCGCCTGCGCACCAGCTTGGCGGCATCGAGCCACGTCAACGGAGTCTTATCGTCAGGAGCGCTCAGAAAGTCGAGCCGGCAAGAGGACTCTTGATCAATCAACAAGTTAGGACTTTGCTTGTTGCCGCAGTTACGCGGAGTGCCTGGTCCCGTGTTCATGTCGTAGCACAGGGTGCCGTTCACCCGATGAGTTTTAATGGTGCCAAGTGCCGCGCGGCGCTTGCCGGCTTTTCCGCTTACGCTGAGCGCAGTGCCATCCATAAAGGCAGTTGTTTCCTGAACGCAGACCAGGCGATCGGTGCCAATCATCACGACTGGCAAAGTCGCCAACACATTCCCCCAGAATGTATTTGGTCTGAGCGATCCCGTGGTTGCGTCTTTCAGCGTTGCGAGCCAACCACCATCGTCGCCATGGGCGAGCCAGGCTGGTCCATCTTCTTCGCGAACCGCGGCAAGTCGTGGCAGCGCTACTTCGATCAGCTCGTAACCCGGGAATTCACGAACGGCATACAGCACAACCCGAAGCGTGGCTGCGTCGACTAGATAACTAAGCACGAAACTTACTACCGTATTGGAACCGTCACTGATTTGAAAGAGTAGATCGGAATGATCTTTCAGCACGGAGAACTTTTGAACTGAGGCGGTTGCATTCCTGATTGAACCTAAGGTGGTGTCATAGAAGGTGACTATTATCGGTTGGCCAAGATCCTCCCCGATCATCCGTCGGTTCCCATGGACTAAACGATATTCATATGGAAGGCCGTCGTGACGGTCGAGCACAACTTCAAGATCCGCCGTTTTGAGAACTATCGGGTTCGCAGGAGCGCTTCGGCTCGTGAGTGGGCCCGTGTTGTTTGCTTCGGAGGCTTGGGAATATGCCTTGCTGCCTGCGAGTCCAATTGCGGCAGCGCCGGTGAACTTAAGGAAAGCCCTGCGGTTGAGTTGCCCGATTTCCTCTTGCATCTTTGCGGAGTCGCGAACCATGGAATTGTGGAGAAAGGCGCGATTTCACTGCTCGAAATGCAAAGTCGCCTCTCTGACCGCAAGAGAATATCAAGAAGCCGAAGGATCGCGCGTCGTTATACTGTCTGCCTCATGGATCGAAGAGCTTTCTTGAAGATGAGTTCGGCAGCGGCAGGAGCCGCGTGGTCGGAAGGCATTATTGCGACTGAAGTGCGAGCTGAATGGCCTAATAATGCGACGCAAGTTTCATCGAATTCTAGCGATCTATTTCGGGACGACTTCTCTGGTTTTCCGCCCGGATGGTTGACCCATCCCATTGGACAACTGAACGGAGCTATTCAGGAGTATCACTACCTGCCAAACCGCGGGGTTCCGCTTGGTCCATGGGCAAATGCAATCTGTCACCTGGACGCGTGGGTTGCAGGAGACGAAGAAGGAAAACCCTATTTGGAACAGCACCTGGTCAACGAGCAAGCCATTTTAATGAATCCCATTTTTGTCACTGGTGATCCGGAGTGGAGTGATTACACGCTGGAAGCAAAAGTGAAGCCGCTTTCCCTGACAGAAATGGCAGGAATCGTCTTTTGTTATCACACCAATCGTCACTATTACCTCTTCGCTCTGACTGACGGCAAGTTCGCGCGCCTGGCAGTGCGGCTGCCGCTGGAAAAGAAGCTTCGGATTGCCGAATGGCGTGAGCTCGGACGAGTGGACTTTCCCTACGATTCGAAAGAGTATTACGCGTTGAAGGTCGAGCACTCGGGTTCTCACATCAAGGCCTACATCGATGAACGTCTGGTCCTGGAAGCAACAGACGACGAGTTGACTAAGGGCAAGGCAGGAATCACCGCAAATATTCCAACACGCTTCCAGGACTTTCGCGTCGGAGCTGGTCCGAAAGTAAAGGCGCGAGTCGCAGAACGCATTCACACCCGCGAGACCGAACTGGAGCGGTTGCGGGCAGAGAATCCGCAGCCGAAGTTATGGAAGAGGTTTTCGACTCCGCAGTTCGGAGCCGGCCGCAGCGCACGCTTCGGGGACCTCGACGGTGACGGCCAGCTCGAGATGCTGATTGCGCAGAATGTTCCGCGCGTCTCTGGAGATGCGCACGATCAGATTAGTTGCCTGACGGCAGTAACGCTCGACGGCAAGATGCTGTGGCAATCAGGACGTCCCGATCCGCGCAACATTCTGTTGACCAACGATCTGCCATTGCAGATTCATGATGTCGATGGTGATGGTCGGAACGAAGTAGTAACAATTCGCGACTTCAAGCTACAGATCCTCGAAGGCAAAACCGGCAAGGTGAAGCGCTGGACGTGGATGCCGATTGAGGAACCCGCAGCGAGCGGGGTGCGACCCCCATACCAATTCGAGAATGGCGATTCTCTCGCGTTGCTCAATGTATCGGGCAACAAGCAGCGGCATGACATTCTGGTGAAGGATCGCTACAAGAGCTTTTGGATCTTCAACAACAAGTTGGAACTCCTGTGGCACGGAACAGGGCAGACTGGACACTTCCCATATTCCTTCGACATCGACGGCGACGGGTTCGATGAACTTCTAATCGGTTATTCGCTGTGGGACCACAATGGTCGCCAGCTCTGGAGTCACGATGAAGAGCTACAGGACCACGCCGACGCAGTATTCATGGGCAATCTGAGTGGCGATGCGAACGCCGAGCCGCGTGCCTATGTAAGCGGGAGCGACGAAGGGATGGTGGTTTTCGATAAGAGAGGAGTCATACTCAATCACGCCCGTGTTGGCCACACACAAAGCGGGAGCATAGGCAAATTCTGTCCGGATTTGCCCGGGCTGCAGTACATGACTGTGAACTTCTGGAAGAATCCCGGAATTGTGACTTTATTCGATCACGATGGAAACATTTTGGCTCAGGATGAGCCAATACATTCTGCCAGTTCGATGCTGCCGGTCAACTGGCGCGGGGATGGTCAGGATTTTGTTCTGCTCTCGGGAAATGTCCGAGAAGGTGGAATGATCGATGGACATATGAGGCGGATTGTAATATTCCCGGATGACGGTCATCCCGACTTGTGTGCCGCTGTTCTTGACTTAACTGGCGATGCCCGCGACGAAGTCATCCTCTGGGACCAGAACAGCGTGTGGATCTACACACAAGACCGTCCCTTTACGGGAAAACGAATCTATGTGCCGACTCGTAATCCCCACTACAACGAGTCGAACTACAGGGCTAACGCTTTGCTGCCGGGATGGTGGGACAACAGTAGCAGTTCTCAATCGTGATCTACGCTAAGGCTGCATTGATCCTCTGTCTGCTCTTTGGCCCGTTCGAAACAAGTCAAATTGCAAAGCAACCGCGTACGCTCGCGAAGGGGAACGCCGGCGGAAACTTTGTCGATGTGACGCGAGCAAGTGGCGTGAAATTTGAATACCTTGCCTCGCACACATCCAAAAAATATCTACTCGAGACGATGGGCGCTGGGGTTGCGCTCTTCGACTACGATAACGACGGTCGTCTCGACTTGTTTCTGGTAAACGGTGCTCCACTAAACGACCTCACACTTAAAGGGACGATTCCGCAGAAGACCGGTCCAAAGTACTGGAATCGTTTGTATCACCAGAAGCCCGACGGAACGTTCGAAGACGTGACTGAGAGAGCCGGTTTGCAAGGCGTGGGCTACGGCATGGGAGTCGCAGTAGGTGACTACGACAACGACGGTTACGAGGACTTGTTTGTTACGGCCTTTGGCGGCAATCGCCTCTATCACAACAACGGCAACGGCACCTTCACTGATGTTACGGAGGTGGCCGGAGTTCGTGGCAATGGCTGGTCCACAAGCGCGGCGTGGGTGGACCTCGACAATGATGGCCGCCTCGATCTCGTAGTGTTGCGATATGTCGAATGGGATTTTGCCGAGGTCTGGTGCGGCGAACGAAAGCAGGGCTACCGTGCGTACTGCCAGCCTGACGTATTTCCGCCGATCTCCCCGTTGGTCTACCACAACGACGGTAACGGCCACTTCACGGAGGTCTCAAGGAAGACTGGAATTTCCAAACAAGGAAGAGGACTCGGCATTGCCTTTGCCGACTACGATCGCGATGGACATGTCGATCTCTTTGTCGCCAACGATTCGATGCCGGAATTTCTCTATCGCAATAAAGGTGATGGCACTTTTGACGAAGTCGGTTTGCTATCGGAAGTTGCGGTCGACGGCGACGGGCATACGTATGCTGGAATGGGCGTTGACTTCGCCGACTATAACAACGATGGATTCCCCGACCTGCTGGTCACGAATCTTGCCAATCAGCGATACGCGCTGTACGAGAACAGCGGCGATTCAAGCTTTGCTTACGCTAGTCTCAGTTCAGGAATCGCGCGCATGACAGCTCTGCACTCGGGATGGGGGGTGCGATTTCTCGACTACGACAACGATGGACGAAAGGACTTGTTGGTGGCACAGGGGCATGACCTCGACACGATTGAACTGTCCTTCCCCAACCTCCGCTATCGGGAGCCAATGCTCCTGGCGCGCAATACTGAGCAGGGATTTGAAGATGTGTCGGCTATCTCGGGCGCCGCATTCCAAGAGCCATGGGTTGGACGGGGAATGGCGATCGGCGACATTAATAATGATGGTCGTGTGGACGCGGTTGTAACCACGAATGACGGGCCGGTGCATATTCTCATGAACATGACTACCAATCAGAATCATTGGCTGACGCTGGAACTGGTAGGGCACACCAGCAATCGCGATGCGATCGGAGCCGAAGTAAAGCTAGTCACTGCGGCAGGACCGCAGTTTGCAACCGTTACGACAGCGGGAAGCTATTTGTCCTCCGGCGACAAACGCTTGCACTTCGGGCTGGGGACAGCAAACGAGGCCGAGAGCATCGAAATCATGTGGCCGAGTGGTATTGTCCAGAAGCTGGAGCGCGTTCGAGATAATCGAATCGTGCGAATTGACGAACCTTCATCAGAAAGGACCCGCTAGCCGATTGAATCAGTGAACAGAGGCGGGAACTTGTTGCAGCTGCTGCAGGGCCTGTTCGGCTGCGATGGAGTCCGGACCATTAGGCAATAGTTTCAACGCTATCTGGAGTTCCTGTCGTGCGTGCTCTGGGTCGCCTTTCCGAGCGTAGATCAGCCCGATGTTTTTCCGCAGGACGCCAAGCTGAACACATTGTTGGCACAGACCAATCGCTTCTTGCAATTCACCCACTGCCTGGTCCCACTTTTGTTCCTCAGCAGAGCGGAGCGCGAAGTTGTTGAGCTCTTTCACGCGGTCAGTGGTCTGCTGCTTTTGCTGCAATGCTTGAAGCCTGACTGCGTACTCTCCCGATTCAGGACTCTTCATTTGTGTGAGCACGCGCGTCAGACTTGACAGAGCGGAAAGGTTGTCCGGATCTACTTCAACAGCCTTCTTCCACTGCGCGATGGCTTCATCTTTCTTGCCTTCCTGCATCAAGTTGCGGCCGAGATAAAAGCGCGCCTGAGCATTTTGGGAATCGAGATCAACCACACGTTGAAAAAGCTGTGTCGCATATGTCGAAGAGTGTTCGATGAGACCCAGCAAAAGCAAAGCATCCACATAGTTAGGTGAGAGCTTTACAGCTGTCGCGAGAGCCTGGCGTGCGTCTTCGTTGCGATGCAGTGCATAAAGAACCCTAGCTCGATTGTAATGGGCCATAGCGGAATTGGGAGCCAGGCGCGCCGCTTCTGAGAATTCTGCCAGCGCACCGTCAAGACTATTGATGTCGCCGAGCGCGATACCGAGATTGAGATGAGCGTCGGCAGACGTCGGATCGAGCGTGACCAACTTGCGGAAGGTTTCTACTGCCTCGGGGTTGTGTCCAGTCTTTCCCTGGAACATACCGAGTGCAGTAAGGGCATTTGCGTTATCAGGTTGAAGCTGTAGAGCTGCTCGAAATTGCTGTTCAGCGTCGACGTACCGGCCTGCCGAAGCAAGAGTGAGTCCCAGATTGACGTAGCCCAGCGGTGATTGAGGGTCGATATCGACCACCCGTTGAAACAGCCGCTCCGCTTCTTCGTTCCTTCCTTGCCGCCCGAGAGAGGTACCTAAATTGTCGAGCGCTTCGGCAGACTGAGGATCGATGTCGAGTGCCGTAGTGAATTCGCGTTCGGCATCGGACAATTGTCCCTTGGTCATGAGCAGCGAGCCGAGCCGATTGTGGGCTGGAGCGAATCTAGGATTGAGGGATATCGCCTGTTGAAGTTCGAACTGCTCTGCCGAGTCATCTCCAATTCGGGAAAGAGCAATTGCAAGATTGTAGTGCAATTTGGCATCGTTTGGGTTGAGCGAAAGTGAGTTCCGATAGCCCTCTACTGCCTCCTTTAGGTGCCCTTGCTTCAGCGAATCATTCGCCTGGTTGCTGAGAAACGCGGCTTTATTCTGCTGTTCTTCTTTTTGTTTGAGCTGTTCAAAAGCACCGAACTGCTCCTTCGCTGCGTCGTCTTGTTTGTTTCTGGATAGCAAACGAGCAAGTTGATATCTCGCCTCCGAGCCGTCCGGCTTGATTTTCACCGCCATCTGCAATTCGTGAATGGCGTCGTCGAGGCGGCCGGAACGTCCCAGTACGACTCCGAGATCGTAATGAGCTTTGTAGCTGGAAGGATTAGCCGCGATTGCGCGACGCAATACAGCAATCGCCTCGTTGGGATGGCTCGAATCTTTGAGCGCATCGCCGAGTACTTCGAGCCCCTCAGGGTTTTTCGGATTACGATGCGCATAGTCCTGCAGGTAGGGAAGCGCCTGCTCGACGGCGCTTTGGTTCAGCAGAGCCTTGGCGAGTAGAAGTTGCGCGTCAGAACGGCTTGGGTCGAGCCGCAAGACCTCTCTGTATTCTTTGACCGCTTCGCGATAATTCTCGCGATGAGCGTACGCAGTGGCAAGATCATAGTGCAGCTCTGCCACGTTTGGATTGGCCGCCACCACTTCCTGCAGAAGAGGAATCGCCGCAGCGTAATCGCCGAGTTGAGCGTGTGCCACTGCCAGCTCCGTCTTCATCTGCAATGAGAGTTCCAGCGCAGGTGAAGTAGCGAGACCTTGCTCAAGGTGGTACGCCGCAGCTTTGTAACTTCCCTGCGAGCTCAACAACTGACCAAGATCGTAGTATGCGAGCGCGAAACGCGGATTAATGGCGATTGAGTTTTTGAATTCCTGCGCAGCGGCGTCGGAGTTATGGAGATCCTGCAGAGCGAGGCCGAGGGCGTTGTGAGCGGCAAACGAGTTTGGCTGCTGCCGGATAACAGTACGCAATTCCTGAACAGCGCGCTGCGGCTGATGAGTCTGAATAAGCGCTAAAGCAAGATCGTAACGCGGCTGCATTGACTTGGGATCGACAACAAGCGCCGCTTCAAAGGCCTTTTCCGCACAACGATAGTCACCTTTGCGCCCAAGCGCCACTCCGAGCTGGTCGAAGGTCGCTGCATCAGGTTGCGCTACGAGAGCTTGCACAAGCTCTGCAGGCGCTCGATCAGGAGACTCGCATTCGTTCGGAAGCTGGTTTGCAACGGCAATTGCTTCGGAGGGGGTAGGATTCAGCGTGTCTTGGGCCGACAAGCAAGCAGCCAGGCTCAGTGTGAGCAGCAAGGAAAAGACAATACGGCGATGTATGAGTTCACGCTCCAATCATTAACCTACCTACTTACTCGGCAATGCTAGATATTATCGCGCCAGACAAAAGTGGCATCGCGCTCGCGATGCCACTCGGCCCTGATCTGGCTACAGCATCAGTAATAGAACTTCAGCGCAAACTGCAATTGTCTCGGCGCATAGCCGGATGCCATCTGATTTACGACGCCAAAATTGGCTCCGTCTGTGCTTATGTTCGATCTCGGTGTTCCCCAAATCGGCGCGTTCGTCACGTTAAAGGCCTCCGACCTGAACTCAATTCGAGTCCTTTCAGTTATAGGGAAGTTGCGGAAGACGGAGAAGTCGAAGTTGGCGCGCCCGTCGGATCGCAGCACATTTCGACTGAAGGTTCCGAATGTGTTTGCTGCTGGTATCGCAAACGCCGAGGTGTTGAACCAGCAGCTGCGAGTCCCGACGGCGGATCCATTCGGGCAAGTTCCTGAGTTGGGATCACCCACGAGATTGGCCCGTTCCGAACCACCATTGACCGCTCCAACGTTCGGAATGCTGTTGTTGGCGAGGACGTTGAACAGCGTTCCTGAATTGAAATTGGCAATACCATTTACCTGCCAGCCTCCAATGATGGCGTCAATCACGCGATTGCCGCTTGTAAGAGGCTTGCCGGCTCCGAATGGGAGCTCGTAGACGACGTTGGCGTTGAATATCTGGGGCACGTCGAATCCAGCGAGCGCTTTTTCTGCCGCCAGGTTATAGGGATTTTGAATCGACGTGCCGTTGGTTCCCGCGCTAAACCACTCATCCGAGCCAATGCTCAGCGTTTTCGACCAGGTGTAGGAGAGCAGGAAGCTCAGTCCATGAGAAGTTTTCTTATCGACTGAGACTTGCAGAGCGTCGTACCACGATTTGCCTACGCTCGTGTCATAGTGCGTGACAACAGAATAGGGCAGCGGGAAACGCGCTTGTGCAACCAGCGTCGCCGCGCAAGTGGCCGAGCGCAAGCAGCTCGATGATGGAATCTGCCCGGGACCGGGTGTAAGCGCCTGGTTTCCATTGACGTTCACATCCAGTCTATGGCCGCGCGAGCCGACGTAGTTGACTGTCGCCGTCGTATTCGCCGGCAGAGCCTGTTGCACGCCAAAATTCCATTGATCGGAGTAAGGATTCTTAAGATTCGGATCGACAAACCAGTTGTTCTGCTCAAAGGGAGTGGGTGCAGGGGTTGTATTTGCTCCCTGCAGCGGGTTTTCAGCGAATACGGTCGGGACACCACTCTGATTTGGAGAAACGATGAGCTGATCGGTGCGAGGCCATGTGCCTTGCTGGTTTTGCGCCATCTGGATGACAGCGGCCCAGTTGTCATAGAAGCGGCCGTATCCGGCTCGAAGGGCCGTGGAGTTTCGTAGCCGGTATGCAAATCCAATTCGCGGCTGGATATTGTCGTAGGCGTTGGGCCAAAAACGTCCGCCCAGCGGAGAAACGATTACGTGGGCCGGTAAAGATCCGTCCGGCGTCGGGATGCAAGGAGGCTTGTTGCCTGTCGTCGCACAGCTCGGAGGCACAAACTGTAACTCGTAATTTCCGGTGCGCAAGTTCAAGTTCCCGATCGGAACATTGCCGTCTTTGATGCTTCCATACGTCGGAACGAAGGTTACGTCGTATCGTGCCCCGAGGTTCAGAGTCAATTTGTCTGTCACTCTCCATTGATCCTGGAAGTAAAAGCCATCTACCCAGCCGCCATGTTCTGTCTCAAATTCATTACGGTATGTGTCCCCGCTAGGGATGCCAAGGAGGAATGACGCAACACTAAACCCACCTTTGCCGGATGAAGTAGCGCTGGCAGTTTGTGTTGCACTGAAGTCCAGGTGGTTCTGGTTGAACGTCTGTTGGAAGCCGTTAGTGTTGAACTCCGCTCCCGTGCTGAAAGTATGTTTGCCGTGCGTCTTCGTGAAATTACCGCGCCACTGATAAACATCGGCGACGATGGCAGGACTCGTACCTTCCTCAGGGGCGGAGTTCCCGCTACTAAAACCCCCGTCAGCGAAGCGGACCGCGTTGAAGTAGCACTTCCTCGGGCCTAACGTGTATCCACACGTGAAGCTCTGGTCATAACTACCAGCTTGTATTAACTGCTGCGAAAAGCTCTCAGGAAGCAGGACAGGATTTACGGAATAGCCATAGTTCCGTCCAAACTGAACTGAGAGAACCGCCGTAGGACCGAAGGTGTGATTCCAGCCAATGCCTAGTTGATGAGCCCAATAATTATTCAAATTGGTTTGCCCGAAAATTCCCGGAATGCTGCGCGGCGAGTTGATATGGCTGAAGCGACCAAAAATGGAATTCCTGTCACCGAGCTGCTCGTCAATGCGAATGTTGTAACTATTGGGTTCTTGCGTGTTCAGCAGAGTCTTCGCATAGTTTCCGGCGGCACTGGTCGAGTTCGGCGTGAGTGGACCGTATAGCAACTGCGCGACCTTCTGCATGTTCGCGTCGATCAAACCAGTTGGGACAATGTTGCACGCAGAAGTTCCCGCTGGAGGAGAAGTAGTTCCCGCCGGAGCCTGTAGCTTGGTGCCCGCGATCAACGGCGCCGGCGTTGTAGTCCCGACATTGCATAGAAGGGGCGTCCGGGCGCCGGAAGCGGTGGTGCTGTAGGGGTTATAGATCTGGGCGAGAGCCTTGCCACTCGGGTCCACAGTAAAATCTCCAGCAATCTCGGCCGGAGTTGGAATGAACACGAGGTTGGCATTGCCCTCATGGCGGCGTATTCCTTCATAGCTACCAAAGAAAAACGTCTTGTTTCGTCCGTTATAGTGAGGCAGAAGTACAGGTCCACCGATATTGGCCCCAAACTGATTCAAATGAAGTTCGTTGATGCCGGTGATCGGGTTCTTAGCATCAAGCGCGCTGTTGCGGAAAAACTCCCACGCTGCCCCGTGGAACTGATTGGTTCCCGATTTAGTAACGACATTGATCACGCCGCCAAGCACTCCACCAAATTGAGCCTGATCGTTATGGGAATCGACCTTGAACTCCTGAATGTCGTCGAGGATCGGCGGCACTGAATACGTGCTGGCGAAGCTTTCTTGATTATTCACGCCGTCCAGAAGAAACAAATTGCTGCGATTCGTCTGACCATTGATCGACGGGAATGAGAAAGAACCGACGGTGTTTCCTGCGAACTGTTGATTGCTGCTGTTCTGTGAAGTGTTTACAGCACTTACTCCGGGAGTCAGATTTAGCAATTGCGTGAAGTTTCTGCCGTTCAGGGGCAAGTCGTTCACGGCACGCCTATCGATAACAGTTCCCAATTCGGAAGTGGAAGTTTGCAAGCCGGCTTCGGCCGCCTCAACCGTAATGCTTTCTACAGCCGATCCGACGTGCAGGCTCAAATCCAGCGTTGAAGTTTGATTTACCTCGAGGGCAAACTCAGGCTGCGTGATCGTGCTGAACCCATCTTTGTGCACCGTGAGCGTGTATCGCCCGGGATTGATGTTCACCAGCACGTAGTGTCCAGCGCTATTCGTCGTGGTTGTGCGCTCGACGTTCGTGGCCACATTCTTCAGACTGACCGTTGCTCCGGGAATGAGCGCCCCCGAAGGATCAGTGACTGTGCCATTGAGCGACGCGGTTGCGATTTGGGCTTGGGCAATTCCACCAGTCAGGAGTAGCGAAAGCGCGGCGGAAAGAATCAGACGGACAAAAGTCCGGCACGGATAGGACTTCGTGGAAAGGCGGCACATCATTGTGGCTCCCTCCATACAGATCTTTAGCTGCTGAGTCGCAGACTTGGGCTCTGCGCGGTTGGGCCGAAGAGCCCGCGCAGAGCGGTTGACAGTGGCAGAACATACCTAAGAACAATTGACGAATTCAAGATAAAAAATTTATATTTTGAATACTGAAATAAAGATCGAAGCACACATCTGAAGTGATTAAGGGACCAACCGGACAATGATCCGCAGAACTCCGATGGAGACTGGAAGCACAGTCTTAGTGCGCCAAGGAATCATTTTGCGTAAGTGCGCATTGCTTCAGAAGATCGCGCATCGTGGCGTCGTGCGGAAAAGTTTGATTCGCTTTGTCCAGAAGTGCGCAAGCGTCGCTCGACTTTTTTAGAGAAAAATACGTGCGTCCCAGCAGACGGTAAAGCTCGGCGTCATAAGGGACCAGTCCAATACCCTGCTGCAAGACTTCTACTGCCCTGGTATCCTGTCGCGTCGCAATCAGCATCTTTGCCAGTTGCTCAAAGTCTGCGGGCTGAGTGGTTCCCTGGAGGCGAGCGCGATCGAGGTAGGTGATCGCCGCCTTCAGTCCCTCCTGATTTTTAGTCTGCAAAGAGACGTCGGCTAGCGCTTGCAGAACTGTGATGTTGTTGGGCTCGGTCCTCTCAAGATCCTTCGCAAGCTTCCAGTAGCGTTGTCGATATTCAGGATGTGAAAGCATTACCTGCCTATACGCCTGCAGCAAGGTAAGCGGGGGCACCGCGCCGTTCTTCCCCGGCTCTGCGCTCAAATGAACCAAATCCGGCAAGTGCTCTGTAGTCATCTTGAACGCGGCATCGGGAAATGGTTCTTGGGGCGTGCGAACGATGCGGTGATTCGTGAGTACCGAATGCGAGATGACCTTTACGTCGCGCTTCGGCATGTGACAGAGGATGCAATTGTCCGCCGGCTTCTGCTTTTGCCGCTCGGCAAATGGCACGGAGCAGCTTTGTTCGGTGTGGCAAGTAAGGCAGCGCTGGCGGAAGTAGTCCGGCGCTTCGGCTGCTGTCGGTTGCGTATGCGGCTGGTGACAGCTGATACAGGAAAGTTTCCCGGCGCTTTGGGAATAACACTTGCTCAAGCGCATCGAGAGATAGTGTTCGAGCAGATCGTCCTGTGGCGGCGCTTGCGCCTTGAAGGGCACCATGAAGATGCTCAGCGTGTCGTCGAGTGTCGATCCCGGACGGAAATCGCTGTAGTCTTTGCCTGCGTGAAGTACGCGTGCATCGCCAGTCTGGTGACACGGTAAGCACACGTTATCCGCTAGCCATCCGGAGAGCCTGGCGGGATTCACAATCGTGTCCCGGCTGGCGGCAGCGATGTGCGCTTCGCCTGGGCCATGGCAGTTCTCGCAGCCAACAGCCAGTTCCTGAAATGGTGGTTTGCGGAACTTGCCGTTTCCGTCGAGCACCGGTTGGGGGCGGCCGCTGTGGCAACTGACGCATCCGGGCAAGATCGGACGGCTGAAGCCGTAGTCAGCGTACTGATAGCCGGGCGACAAAGCCCATGCGTTGATGTTCGAATAAAACGAGAGCGGCGCTTCAAACAGATAGTCGCCGCGTTGCACGATCCCGCCCAAGCCGTTTGCTCCGGCTCCGATAATCCAATTCACCTGGTGAGTCTCACGGAAGACGTCTTTCCCGTCGGCGGCTAATTCGAACTCACTCTGGAAGAGAGCGCCGTCTTTCAAGTATTGCTCAAAGTGCCGGTTCAGGCGCTGATCGAAAATCGAGATAGAGGTCGGAATTGTTTTTGCCAGAGCAGCATCTGGTTGTCGCATGGATCGGCCCATATCGGTATGCGAGTACTTTTCATATATATCGTTATGGCAAAGAGCGCACTCCTGGGAACCAACGTAGGCATTTGTCGGTGGGGCCGCTTGCTCGTGACGCGTGCTCGATTGTCGCGGTGGCCTACCAGAGCTCGGCTGACCTGCGGTGGCACACAGCAAAACGAGACTCACAATGTGGGCCAGGGCGACGAACGCCTTCTTGTAGTTTCGCTGTGTGCAATCGCAGGATTTCATGCGAAGTATGATGTGAGTCTTTATATCGCAACTTTGAAATCGGCGAAGACATGATGTACTTGTGCGCTGCGTAGAGGAGTTGATGCAGGCCAAAAACAAGCAACACCCGGCGAGGGCGATCGGATCCACGGAATCCACGGAGACTAATGCAGATCGTTGAGTTGCAGGTTCACTCCGTTGCCATCGCGGATCCGCCGCTGCGCAGTTCCTATGGGCTCCATGCTCCTTACGCACTCAGGACCATTCTGGAACTCGCGAGCGAAGACAGAGTCGTCGGAATCAGTGAGACTCACGGCGGCGATGCCATTGCTTTGGGTTTTCAGCAACTCCGCGAACAGATTGTCGGCGAAGATGCTTATCGTCTCGCGGGCAAGTTGTTGCCGATGATCGATGCAAGCGCCACCGGAGACCGTTCCCAGACTTATCGTCTTCCGGGCGAAAATCCTCTCGATGCTGCGGCTCGCCTCTATTCAGCCATTGAGATCGCTTGCCTCGACTTGATCGGTAAATCCGTTGGAAAGCCAGTGTGCGATTTGCTAGGTGGGCGAGCACGCAGCGAAGTTCCGTTCTCGGCGTATCCGTTTTACAAGCACGCTGGTGGAGGTGGTGAAGGAGATGACGCACGTCCCGATGAATATGGCGAGGCGCTGACGCCGAAGCAGTTAGTTGCGCAAGTGAAGCGGATGTTTTCGCAGTATGGCTTTCGTGAGATCAAGTTCAAAGCCGGAGTCCTCGATCCGGCAGACGAGATGGAAACCGTGCGCCAGCTTCGCGCGGAGTTCGGGCCAAAGGTCCCGATTCGGCTCGATCCTAATTGTGCGTGGTCCGTGGCGACTTCGGTCGAGATCGGCAAGGCGCTGCGCGAGGAACTCGGCAACGGGGGATATCTCGAAGATCCGACTGCGAACATTTCTGGAATGGCCGAGGTTCGAAAGCAGCTACTCGCTGCGGGAGTTCAAACTCCATTAGCCAGCAATGTGGCGGTGACATCTTTCGCCGATCTGCCCGAGTCCATCAACAGTGATGCAGTGCAGGTTGTGCTCTGCGATCCACATTATTGGGGCGGCATCCAGCAGGTACAGCATCTTGGGAAGCTCTGCCATACCTTCGGTCTTGGATTGTCGATGCATTCGAATTCTCATCTCGGCATCTCGCTCATGGCGATGGCGCACTCCGCAGCGGCGACTCCGCAACTCAATTACGCATGCGATACGCATTACCCCTGGCAATCAGAGGAAGACGAGGTTGTCGCAGGCGGTCGCGTGCCGATTGTGAACGGCTGCGTACAGATTCCGGAGAAGCCAGGTCTTGGAGTCGAACTCGATCAGGATCAACTGGCACGTGGACGGGAGCGCTACCGCAAATGCAAGTACCGCAAGCGTGACGACGAGGCCGAAATGCGCAGCCACGTGGATCCGAACTGGCGCAGGATCTTGCCGAGATGGTGAACGACCAAGTCGCTTTAGACTCGCGCTCCACCATCAAATTCACTGTCATCCCTCGCGCGGGTGATCTGCTGTTCTTCAGTCTGCTGAACAAAATAGAACCCCCGCTCCGCAGTAAAACTTATTCAAAGATAGGTCCTCTCGGCGGAGCGAGGGATGACAGTAGTTGTCTGATGATCTTTACCAAACTTATCGATTGTACGCAGGAATAGGGCCGCGCAGCTCATTCCAAATTTCGTCGCAAGCCTTGACTACGTCCTCAGACAGCGACCCTTCTTCGCAAGCGACAAGGTTCTCTGCCAGTTGCTCAGGTTGGGATGCTCCCAGAATCACGCAATCACTCGCGGTGTGATGCAGCAGCCAGTTCAGAGCCAGACTCACCAGCGAACGACCGGCTTTCTGTCCGATCGATTGGAGCTTTTCGACCGCTGCAAAATCCTCAGGATGCCAATAGCGGTCCTGGTACAGCTTATTGCTGTCAAAGCGTGTGCCCGGCGTGACCGTCTGAATATGATGCTTGCCGGTGAGCAGGCCGCCGGCGAGTGGGTTGTAGACGACGTTCGAAAGCCCAAAGTGCTTCGTCATCGGCAACCATTCCTGCTCGATGCCGCGCGCCAGCAGGTTATACATCGGCTGAGTGATGACCGCTGGCTTGTAGCTGTTCTTCTCAGCGATGTTCAGCATTTCGCATTGCTGCCAGGCAGCGTAGTTGGACGTGCCGGGATAACGAATCTTGCCTTGCCCGACGAGGAACTCCAGCGCTTCCAGCGTTTCTTCAATTGGAACCGAGTAATCGGGGAAGTGCAGATAGTAGATGTCGACGTAGTCGGTCTGAAGCCGTTTTAAGCTCTCATCAATCGCTCGATAAATCGCCTTTTTGGAGAGTCCACTCTCGTCTGGTCCTTCTCCCATTTTGAAGCGAACCTTGCTGGAGAGGATCTGCTTGTTCCGCTTCCCCTTCAGTGCTTCTCCTAGCATGCTTTCCGCGACGCCAACCTGATACATGTTGGCGGTGTCGAAGAAATTCATTCCGGCATCAATGCATTGGTCGACCATGCGATTGCACGTCCGCTGGTCGGCGGGTTTGCCGAAGGTCATGGTGCCAAAGCAAAGTTGTGAAATCTTGAGTTCGGTTCGATTAAGCTGCTTGCACTTCATCGTGCCGTAGTGCTCTCTTTCCGGTATTGAATTGCGGCTCTGGCTTGCTTGAAGATAGATTGTGCTCCAATCCTGAGACAGGCAACATCGTTGCCGCAGAAAAGAATGTCAACGCCCTGATCGGCCCAGAACTGCACGTCAGGCAGCGGACTGCCAACGGCGATCAACTTTCCGTACTTCCGTGCGCTGCGAATACATGTCTGCGCCGCCTCAACCACTTTGGCGTGCGTTGTCTGTCCTGGTACTCCGAGACTTGACGACAAATCGGCAGGTCCCAGGAAGATGTCAACGCCCGGAATGGCGCACAGCTCATCGGCGCGCTGAACCGCTTCATTGGTTTCAATCTGGATCATCAGGCTGAGTTCCGCATTCAGTTTCTGTTGCGCCTGCGGCAGACTCTCCACCATGCCGTAATCCAGAGCGCGCGGGACGCTGAAGTATCCGCGTGCACCGTCAGGACGAAAGCGAGCGTGCTGAATAAATTCTTGAACGATCTCAGGTGAATCGGCCATCGGGAGATCCATGATGTCGGGACCACACTCCGCCGCCTTCAAGACGTTCTCGCGACGGTTGTCTGGAATGCGAATCATGGTGAGCATGCCGGTCCCCGACGCGATGCGGCAAAGGTCGGCGGCTTGAGCGAACGTGATGAAGGCATGCTCCAGCTCGATCCAGAGCACACGAAAGCCGAGCTTGGCGGCGATCTCGACAAAGATCGGATCGTAGAAATAAGCAGCAATTCCTAACAGCGGTCCACCTTCTTTCACAGCGCGGCTAAGTCGCGACATCAGTTAGCTCCGGAAGTCAGATGATCGCATCTGCACTATTTGGTGATGTGTCCAGCATTCCGTTCTGAAACTGTCATCCCTCGCGCGCTCTTTGCGCCTCGCTCGAAATCTTGGTTAGCACAGAACATCTGGCTGCGGAGCGAGGGATGACAGTACGCTTAGTCAGGACCATGTTTAACAAATCCCATTGATCAATCATTGTCACGTACCGCGGAGTGACAAGCTGCGTACGAATTGATAATGTTCGAGGCGTGCCATTCACGTTTCATTCAGCACAACTCGATATTGAGGATCGAGCAATGCAGAGAATACAAGATAAACCCGCGACCCTCTCCTAAATGACCGAACAACGCTGGTTGCGGATTCTCTCTGTCTCATTTGTGATGTACACGATCTCGTACATCGATCGCACGAATGTTTCCATGGGGCTACCGGCGATGAGCGCCGAACTTCACATGGACCCCCGCCAGGCAGGGGATGCGGTGGGAATTTTCTTCTGGGGATACTTGCTCCTGCAAATGCCCGCCGGGCACTTGGCGCAGCACTGGAGCGCTAAGCGAGTTGTTGCAATTCTGCTGGTGGCTTGGGGGCTGTGCTCAGTCGCGACTGGGCTTGTACAAACGGCAACGCAATTCTGGGTGATGAGGCTGGTGCTGGGACTCGCCGAAGGTGGCGTCTGGCCGGCGGTTCTGGTTCTTGTCGCACATTGGTTCCCACGCGCGGAACGTGCGCGGGCAAACGCCTATTGGATGATGTGCCTGCCGCTTTCGGTCGTGATCTCCTCGCCGCTGTCCGGCTGGCTGCTCATGCATTGGAACTGGCGGGTGCTCCTGATTGTCGAAGGTGCATTGCCCTTCGCCTGGCTGCTCGTCTGGCTCATGACCATCGATGACTTTCCGAAACAGGCAAAGTGGATCTCGACTGAGGAGCGTGAGTACCTCGAAAAAACGCTGGCGATCGAAGCTGCTGATACCAAGCCTCAGGTGCGGGTGAGTTATATGGCAGCGCTGTTGTCGCCACAGGTTTTGATTCTCACCGTGATCTACTTTCTGCGCAACTTCGGCAGTTATGGTTCGCTCTTCTGGCTGCCAACCGCGATAGGCAAAGCGAAGAAGCTCAGTGATCTAACTCTCGGAAACGTAATCACGATTCCGTACGTCTTGGCAGCTATCCTGATGGTGATCGCAGCCAAGAGTTCTGACAAAACGGGAGAGCGGCGTGCGCACATGAGTCTCACGTTCATCGTTTCTGGAGCGTCGTTCCTGGGAGCGTTAGTGACTCAGGGTTCTCCGTTCCTCTCGTTTTCGCTGATTAGCCTGGCGGTGGCGGCTGTATACGCATCGTTAGGTCCATTTTGGGCATTGCCAACCGAGACGTTGCCACCCAAGGTTGTCGCAACGGCGATGGGGCTGATTAATGCGATCGGGAATCTCGGCGGATACTTTGGTCCGGTTGTCGTCGGACATTTCCTCAAGCAATCGGGCGGATTTGTTTACGGATTTGGGAGTCTCGGCATCGCACTGATCATCGCGGCTGGAATGTCGTTTATGCTGCGTCCCGCGAACCCGGCTGTGGCTGTAACGGGGAGTTCTTGAGGAGGAACGGATGAAAGGACCAACGCGCTGTTTGTTTGTCGCGTCCAGAAGGGTTTAACGGCCAGATATCCTTCGCGGTCTGAGTTGTTGCCTTCCGTTTCCGCCGTGACCTCCGTGTTCCATTTTAGGATTCTGCATGTCTAAACCAAAAGGCCTTGATAACGGCCTAACAAATTACGGCGATCGGGAGTTTTCGCTCTACCTGCGCCGATCGTTTGCACGCTCGATGGGGATCTCCCAAGAGCTGCTCGGCAAGCCGGTAGTCGGCATCGCAGTTTCCGGCAGCGGGTTCAACAACTGTCATCGCACGATGGACGAGCTGACGGCGGCGGTCTCTCGCGGAGTACTTGCTGCTGGTGGATTTCCTGCGACGTTCCCCACTATCTCACTCGGAGAAGTTTTCCTGAATCCCACCAGCATGATGTTTCGCAACCTCATGTCGATGGACGTGGAGGAGATGATTCGCGCGCAGCCGATGGATGCGGTTGTGCTTATCGGCGGATGCGACAAAACGGTTCCGGCCCAGCTCATGGGCGCAGCATCGGCAGGCAAGCCGGCGATTCAGCTCGTGACTGGTCCAATGATGACCGGCAGGTATAGAGGAGAGCGTTTGGGCGCATGTACGGACTGCAGGCGTTTCTGGGCAAAATATCGCGCCGGAGAGGTAAGTGAAAGTCAGGTTTCGGAGGTAGAAGGGAACCTTGCCGTTACTGCAGGTACGTGTGCCGTAATGGGAACCGCAAGTTCGATGGCATGCGTAGCCGAGGCTCTCGGTATGTCACTGCCAGGGACGGCGGCGATTCCCGCAGTGCATTCCGCGCGTATGGTTGCTGCGGAAGAGACCGGCAGGGCCGCCGTGCGTTTGACCCAGCAGCCAATCACAGCGGACCAGATCATTACTCGACAATCGGTAGAAAATGCATTGCGCGTCTTACTCGCGATCGGCGGATCGACGAATGCCATCATCCATCTCACAGCTATCGCTGGAAGGCTGGGCATTCCACTCTCCCTGGCTCGCCTGAACGAACTATCAGATGAAACTCCTGTTCTCGTTGACCTGAAGCCAGTTGGCGAAGGCTACATGGAAGACTTCTATTCGGCAGGAGGACTAGGCGCAGTCCTGCGCGAGCTGCGCTCGTTGCTGCATCTCGATTGCCTCGGGGTTGATGGACGCACACTACGTGCGCGACTGGGCGATGCCGAACTATGGGTAGATAGGAGAGTCATTCATCCTTTTGCAGAGCCGATATCTGCGGCCGGGGGCATTGTCTCGCTCCAAGGTAGTCTTGCTCCGGAAGGCGCAATTCTCAAGAGAGCGGCGGCGACCCCATTGCTCTTTGAGACTGAAGGTCGAGCCGTGGTGTTTGAGAATCTCGACGATATGGCACAGCGGATCGACAATCCGAATCTTGATGTGCGGCCGGACGACATCCTCGTCCTCAAAAACGCGGGACCTCTCGCGGCAGGAATGCCGGAAGCGGGTTACCTTCCTATTCCGGCAAAGCTTGCGCGTGCCGGAGTAAAAGATATGATTCGCATCTCAGATGCGCGCATGAGCGGCACAGCATACGGCACGATCGTTCTTCACGTTGCTCCTGAAGCGGCGGCGGGCGGACCGCTGGCGATTGTGCGAGATGGAGATCGAATCGCGCTGTCCGTGGCCAGGAAAAGAATCGATTTACTAGTACCTGAAGAAGAGCAGAAGCGGCGGTTGGCTTCGTGGAGACCCCCAGCTCAACCAGAGCGAGGATATGCGGCTCTATATCGACGTAGCGTACTGCAGGCGCCACAGGGGTGCGACTTCGACTTCCTCAAGCCAGACACTAAGTCGACATAAGTCTCTGCGACGTATCCATCCTCTCACAGCGAACCATGTTCGCTGATACTACGAATCGCAAGCAGAAATCAACAAAATTTCCTCTTTGGGAAGGGAAGTCAACGATCGGATAGGAAGAGACGCAAAGACGAACAAAGGATTGAAAAGGCAAAATACGCTGTTTTTCGCTGTTCCGCAGCGCGCCTCCAAGAGCTAGATCTTTCGAACGAATTCTCACTCGAAGAGTTGCGGGAATTTATCCGTCGTTCATACGTCTCTTTTTCGAAAAATACGCTGTTAAATACGCTGTTCTGGCTGAAGCGCTTCTAGAGCGTTTTAATGACTGTCGCGCGGTACATACGCGCCGCTGCCGCCGGGAAGAAAATCCAGATCAGCCCCGCGGTCCGCCTGCATTACATGATCGAAGTAAAGTTTGTAGTACCCGCGCTCGAAGACGGGCTGTGGCGGTTTCCATCGCTGCTTGCGTCGGGTTAACTCGTCGTCCGCAACCTTCAGATGAAGTTTGCGCGCCTCAACGTCTAAGTCAATGACATCGCCATTTTCGACCAGAGCCAGCGTGCCACCCGCAGCGGCTTCGGGCGAAACATGCAGCACTACGGTGCCAAACGCTGTACCGCTCATGCGCGCGTCGGAGATGCGCACCATGTCGGTGATCCCTTTTTTCAAGATCTTTGGCGGAAGCGGCATATTGCCCACCTCGGGCATTCCCGGATACCCCCGCGGGCCGCAATTCTTTAAGACCAAAACCGAACTCTCGTCGACATCGAGGTCAGGGGCGTCGATACGCTCGTAGAAGTGTTCGATGTTGTCGAAGACTACTGCCCGTCCACTGTGCTTCATCAGTTCGAGAGTAGCGGCGGAGGGTTTGAGCACCGCGCCATTCGGGCAAAGATTGCCGCGTAGAACTGCAATCCCGCTGTGATCCCGAAACGGATCTTTGGCCGAGCGGATCACTTCCCGGTCGAAACACTCGGCTTCGGCCACGTTCTCGCCCATGGTCTTTCCATTCACTGTAAGCGCATCGCGATGGATAAGATCTCCGAGTTCGCGGATCAAGGCCGGCAGTCCGCCTGCATAGTAGAAGTCTTCCATCAGGTACTTGCCGGAAGGCATCAGGTCCAGCAGACACGGAACGTTGCGCCCGAGCGTGTCCCAATCGTGCAGAGTGAGGTCTACGCCGATGCGCCCAGCGATGGCGAGCAGGTGGATCACCGCATTCGTTGATCCACCGATGCCCCCCACAACGCGAATTGCATTCTCGAACGCCTTGCGCGTGAGGATCTTCGACATGCGCAGATCCTCCTTCACCATTTCCACGATTCGGCGGCCGGCCGTGTGAGCCAGGGTGTAACGGCGTGAATCAACTGCTGGGATCGCGGCATTGGTGGTTAGTCCTATGCCCAATGCTTCAACAACGCAGGCCATGGTCGACGCGGTTCCCATGGTCATGCAGTGGCCGGCCGAGCGGCTCATGCAGGCTTCGGCAGCCATGAAGTCGCACATGCTCATTGCCCCGCAGCGCACATCTTCGCTGAACTTCCACACATCAGTGCCGGAACCAATATCTCGCCCGCGAAACTTGCCGTTCAGCATTGGGCCGCCGGAAAGCATGAGCGACGGCAAGTCGCAACTGGCAGCGCCCATGAGCAGTGCAGGCGTGGTCTTGTCGCAGCCAGCAAGCAGCACGACTCCGTCGACCGGGTTCGCGCGGATCGACTCCTCGACATCCATGCTCACCAGATTGCGGAACAGCATGGTCGTCGGACGCATGAGAGTTTCGCCCAACGACATCACTGGGAACTCGAGCGGAAAGCCTCCCGCTTCGTAAACTCCGCGCTTCACGTGATCAGCGATTTTGCGAAAATGCGCGTTGCACGGAGTCAGCTCCGACCAGGTGTTGCAGATGCCGATCACCGGGCGTCCGTCGAATAAGTGATCCGGCAGGCCCTGATTCTTCATCCAACTGCGATGGATGAACCCATCGCGGTTACGCAAACCAAACCAGGCTGCACTACGCAACTTCATAAATGCAGGTCCTCCAGCAGAGGTTCAGATCAGAATTCTCCACGAGATAGTTTTAGCAGCATCTGAGAAACGCCGTACAAGGCTTCTAGCTCGATGGTCGCGAGATCGATTCTTGCGACCGTAAAGCTCCTGCCAGAATACGTCGTAGGGCCTCGAGCAGAGCCGTTTCAGCTTGGTGCGGGGTGATGATCGTTGCTGCGATCCGCATTCGAGACAGAGCATTTTGCCAAGCCTCTGATATCGCCGAGTGTCCCACCAGCGTAACTCGCGCGTCTGGAGCAAGGGCCCCGCGAGCGATCAACGCGTCTAGGTCCGATGCAATGAACGCTCCAACAACGAACGCGAGGCGATGCTCCGGGGTGCCTTGACGCGCGAGGTCAAGTAGCCGCGTACAAAACAAAGCACGGGCAAGACCCGACCGGCGATGTTCTTCCATCCCGGCTTCGATCCATTCTGGCGATAGTCTTTGTGGTCTTTCGCCCGGTAATGAGCCCGTGAGAACGGTGTGTGACTGCACGGCGTGGATCAACTCACCAGAGAGCGACGTGACGCTCGATTGAACTCTCCCGTCGCCGTCGAGTTGAATGGCTTTCCAATGCGATCCGAAATTCATAACAATTGTTGGCGGCGTAACCATTCCAAGAGCCACAATGCCGGCACAGAGTGTCTCCTCACCGCGCATAACGTCTACTTGATTGATCGACGTCAAATCTGCGCTCATGGGTCCAGAGCGAACGCCGGGAACAAGAAGCATGGGGAGATCGAATATGTCAGGGAAGTAGTGCCAACGAGCCGCAGCGGTGAGCTCTGCAATTCCTGTCGGAGGCTGAATGTGCGGCACCTCTACGAGTCCTAAATTAGAGCCGATCATTCCGGCAGCCACGATGTATTTGGGCGCACAAGATTTGGCACCGCGGTCAGCCTCATAGAGCAATTTCGTGACTAGCCCTCTCAAGTCTCTGGTGATCTCTTGGCGGCCGTCGCGTGCAGCGTCGCGAATTCCCATCAAGTCACTTACGCTGGCGACGATTTGTTCGTCACACATCAGCCACACACGAGTGTTAGTCGTGCCCAGGTCGACACACACAGCGCAAAGATTTCTCTGATCTCTCGAGGCGTTTGTCACTCCTTCGATCCCTCTCGCGTTCCTGCAATATACGTCAGCACTCTCTGATCGGTATCGCCAGGCGAAAACGTTCGTGTTCGCAGCTGGCAGAGACGCGGTTACGCTAAGTCTCTTTGGATGGCTTGCGTTGTAAGATGTGCTCGCAATGAGGATTGAGCGAGCGGCGCTGCTGTATATCCGCGTGCATGAGCGCGACAACGTAGCCATCGTCGTCGATCCCGACGGACTGCACCTCGGAACGCAGCTTCCCTCCGGTCTCACCCTGCGTGACAGCGTCCCTCAGGCGCACAAAATCGCACTGAAAGACATAGAACTGGGTGCACCAGTTCTTCGTTACGGCCAAACGATCGCTTTCGCGAAGCGGGCGATTGAAGCGGGATCATGGGTTCGGGAAGACTTCCTCAATGTGCCACCGCCGCCTCTACTCGATTCATTACCTCTCGCGACGGCGACTCCGGCGCCACGACCTGCGCTGACCGGCTACACGTTCGATGGTTTTCGCAATCCCAATGGCAGCGTTGGAACGAAGAACATCCTCGGCATTACTACGACCGTGCAGTGTGTAGCGCCGACCGTGGAGTATGCCGTCCAAAGAATTAAGAACGAGCTGCTTCCACGATTCCCGAATGTGGACGATGCCGTCGCTATTACTCATACGTACGGTTGTGGAGTCGCCCTCGAAGCGCCGGGAGCAGAAATTCCCATTCGCACCCTGCGGCACATCGGTACGCACGCCAATCTTGGAGCAGCTCCACTGGTTGTGAGCCTTGGATGCGAGAAGCTCCAGCCCGACCGACTGTTCCCTAATCACGGCCTCGCACGTTTGCCCATCCTCGAAACTGACCCACTCGTGATCCGCATGCAGGACGAGCGTGGATTTTCCGGAGTCGTGGCCACGATATTGCGCGCCGCCGAGAAGCGGTTGGAGCAACTGAATGGCCGCCGGCGTGAAACCGTTCCTGCATCGGAGCTGGTTGTAGGACTGCAATGCGGAGGCAGTGACGCATTCTCCGGAGTAACCTGCAACCCGGCGGTTGGATTCGCGGCTGATCTGCTTGTGCGCGCTGGAGCAACGGTCATATTTTCGGAGGTCACGGAAGTTCGCGATGCCGTGCATCTGCTCACGCCGAGGGCGGCTAACACGCAGGTCGCCCTCGACTTGATCCGAGAAATGCGCTGGTACGACGACTATCTTGCCCGAGGCGCAACCGACCGGACTGCCAATCCCACGCCAGGCAACAAACGCGGAGGCCTTGCCAACGTGGTGGAGAAGGCGCTTGGGTCGATTGCCAAATCGGGAACCTCGGCTCTGGCGGCAGTCGCCGGCCACGGAGAGCGCGTATGTGCCAAGGGGCTGGTATTTGCGGCCACGCCGGCTAGCGACTTCATCTGCGGAACGCAGCAGCTAGCCTCTATGAACCTTCACATCTTCACCACAGGTGAAGGCAGTCCCTACGGCTTAGCCATGGTTCCGGTGATCAAGGTGTCGTCTCGTACTGCACTCGCAGAACGCTGGCCCGACCTCATCGATATCGACGCCGGCCGCATCGCGACCGGTCTTGCCACAATCGAAGATGTGGGCTGGGAGATCTTCAGACTTGTGCTGGATGTAGCCAGTGGCCGAAAGAAGACCTGGACAGAACATTGGGGGCTGCACAATGCTTTGGCACCATTTAATCCTGGGCCTGTAACATAAGCCTGTCCTGCGTTTGAGGCGGCATGCCCCTTCGCTATTTCCCGGGGCTTTATCTGCACCGCACTTTTTTCTGTAAACCATTGCGCAGTTCCTTTCGTTATATCCCTAGAAAGATATGAATGCCCAACAGGCAAGCAGAGGCGCCGCAGAATGAAGATCCTTTCCTTCCTCACCGCTGCATCTATGACGTTGTTCCTCGCGCTCTCCGCCGGAGCGTTGCGAATGCAGACACCTGCACCTTCGGGGAAGGCATCTGCGACTGCTGCCAAGCCGGCGGCGACAAGTGAGGAGGATCTCGCCGTCACGCGGGAACAGTTGTTTCGGCTCCTGCGTATGAGTCCAAAGTTGACGATGGTGGTGGCGCGCGATCCTTCTCTCCTGGGAGACGAGGAATACGTATCTCGCAATAATCCCGGGTTGGCCCAATTTCTTCAGGCGCATCAGGAGGTCGTCCGCAATCCTGAGTTCTATTTATTTGCCAACTTGATGGATGGAAGGGGCAGAAATCGCGAGTTCCGACTGGAGCGAGCAGTGTGGCCCGAGTTCAATCAAGGAGATCCTGGTAGAGATCAAGCTAATCTGGCTGGATTTGCGGCCCTCATGGTATTTCTCTGCATTCTAGGTTCGCTGCTGTGGCTCACGCGCGTCCTGCTCGAGAACCGTCGTTGGACAAAAGTCTTTCATCAACAGAACGAAGCTTATAACAGGCTGCTCGAGAAGTTTGGTTCGAGCGAGGACGTGCTTGCATACATGCGTTCCGATTCAGGAAGGAGGCTGCTGGAGTTTCCAGCGATTCCAACCGGCCTCGGCTCGGGATTGGGCTGGAACAATCCTATCGCCCGGGTGCTCACTCCTCTTCAGTTCGGCATCGTGCTTACCTTGGTGGGGTTGGGATTCTTCCTTCTAAAAGCGAGGGGCGACATCGAAGGTCCACTGTTCATGTTTGGAGTGCTCGCTCTCGCTGTGGGCCTCGGACTTATCATATCAGCGGGCATTTCATGGGCCATGGCACGGCATTTGGGTCTGCTGCACGCCAAGGACGCCAATCCAAGCCCTTCTGCGTCGGAGTCGCAATAACCAGAGCATCGAGATGAAGACAAGATCTATGACATGGGAAAACGCGATTCCGGATGTCGCAGCAGCAGATTCCGCCGAATCTGCGGCTCTGCCAATGGACCACGAGACCTTCGCAGCCTTTTATGAGCGCACAGCTCGCCCACTTTGGGCGTATCTGACACGAGTTTCAGGCAACTCTGCCCTTGCCGACGATCTGTTGCAGGAGAGCTATCTCCGGTTCCTCGGCGCCAAGATTCCAGATGGGGAAGTAGCCTGCCGTCATTATCTGTTTCGCATTGCGACGAATCTGTTGCGGGATCATTGGCGCAAGCCGCGGCCTGCGCGCGTGGACGAAATTCCAGAAGAGAACCTGGTTGCGGTATCTCCATCCCCCTCAGATCATATTGACGCTCAAGCGGCGGTAGCATCTGTCTTTCCGCGCATGCGGCCGAGAGAGCGGCAACTGCTCTGGCTTGCGTATGCCGAAGGGTCGAGTCATCGAGAGATTGCACAGATTACTGGATTGGCTGAGACTAGCATCCGCTTGCTATTGTTTCGGGCAAAGCATAAGTTGGCCCGCCTGCTTCGCCAACGAGGGCTGCAGCCGTGGGGGAATTCATAATGTTCAAGAGCTGCCCACAAGAGAACGAAGTTGCGATCAGCGTGCGCGAAGGACGATGGCCAATCGCATGCGATCCTGCGCTGCGCGCGCACGTCGAGCAGTGCCGTCAGTGCAGCGACTTTGCGGTTATGGCACTGGCGCTGTGCAATGCACGTGCTGCGGCGGCTGGAGATGCGGTGCTGGCATCCCCTGGTCAGCTCTGGTGGAAGGCACAGTTGCGCCGCCGTAACCGCGACCTTCAACGAGTGTCAGCACCAGTAAGTCTTGCTGGAGTGATCGCAATGACCGTTTCCGTGCTAGCTGCACTCGGTCTCGTGCTCTGGCAACATGCGCAAATGGCAGCTTGGGTATCTGAGGTCACAGCTGCTCGCGGCTGGGACGGATTTGGGTTGGATTGGGTTTTACCGAGCACCGCCAGCTGGATGCCGATCTTGTTGATCGTCGGGATGGGAACCCTGGTTTTGTTCGGCATGCTGGTGCTGTATCTCGCCATGCAACATGAGTAGCCACCGCGAAAATTTTTTTAAAATTGCTGCCAACATCTATCTCGTTGCGCCGTCTTTACGGGATGAGCGCGCTTCCGATGCGGTCATCGACCGAGTGATGAAAATTGATCGTCGCAAGGCGTAACCATTGCGGCACTGGTGGGTAGTCAACTGATGGAGGCCGTTCCGATGTGGAACGAGAATTCGAAGAACGCGCAGTCCACGTTGCCCGAGAGGAAGCGTGTAGCCGCTCCCACCGAAGGACACCTTCATCCCGGCTGGCAAGCGATGATCCAGTTTTGTCGCGAGATGGGGTACGGAGAGATCGCGTGCATCAAGATCTACGATGGAGTGCCGGTCTCGGCTGAGGTGGTGACAAAGAAAATTCGCTGGTGTTGATCTGAACTAGTCCGGCCGACCATGACAACTGGAGGCCGCCTGGTGCCTGAGGTTTTAGGCAACAGGCGGCCTCCTTTTCTTTGTTGGCAAAGACGTCCGCCGTGGCGGACTAGGTCTTTGCCCAAGAGAGGAGGGATCATGTTATCGAGGGCAATCGTTAAGGCTTTATTCGCGCTCACGTCCGCATGTCTCGCAGCCCAAACTCCCACGAACATTGATCGCCTGCTTGAGCGGGCGCAGTCTGGACATGTAGAAGATCAGCTCAAATTGGCAAATGCATTTCGATCTGGCTTGGGTGTTCCGCAGAACGCGATAGAGTCGGCGAGATGGTTCCTGAAGGCGGCTAACGCCGGAGATCCCGGGGCTCAGACCACAATCGGCTACTCATACTTTCACGGTTTGGGAGTGCCGCAGGACGAAAAAGAGGCATTCAAGTGGATCCAGCGCGCGGCTAGTAGTGGCTATGCGCCGGCAGAATTTGATTTGGCCAATTTGTACATTGGAGGCCGTGGAGTGCGCCAGGATTCGGCAGCCGCTTTGGATTGGTTAACAAAGGCTACACGACAAGGATTCGCGCCTGCCCAGGTCAATATGGGACTTCTCTACACGCATGGACATATCGTTGAACTCAACCCGGCCGCGGCGGTGAACTGGTTTAGAAAGGCTGCGAGACAGCACGATGCCGCGGGCGAGTTTCTTCTCGGCCTGGCATATGAATTGGGCAGCGGCGTTAGCCAGGATGCGTCTCAAGCGCTTCAATGGCAGGGCAAGGCAGCCGCTCAAGGCCTCCCGGAAGCCGAGGTTCATTTAGGGAATCTGTATCAAAAGGGAACAATTGTTCCACGGGATGCAGGCCAGGCGATTGCCTGGTATGATCGGGCGGCAGAAAAGGGATGTCCTGCAGCGTATCTGAGTTTGATGAGGATCTATACGGATCCTGTAAGGGCAAATCCCGAACTGGCATACTACTGGGCCCTGGTTGTGTCACGGGCATTGCCCTCGGAAGCCGTGACATTGTCCCCGGAGTTCCTGGCCGGCCTTCGACGCGGAGTTTCTCCGGAAACTATTCAACGCGTTGAGACTCAAGTTGAGGACTGGATGCGGAAGCATCCGACCGCGATTCCATCATTCGACTTCTTCGAATTGCCCGAAGATTCGGCTCGTCTTCTACGGAAATGAGGCTGCGTCTTGCCCAAAGCCTTCCGATATGCAGCAGGCTGCCTTGCGACGTCCGGTTGCTGGGCGAACCGATTTGTGCAAAGGCGAGCCTGAGCAACTGTTGCGGAAAAAACCGCGCTCATGGCTGAACGACGGCATTCGGATCGGGTCTCTATCGAACAGTCGAAAACTTACGGACACCCAGGGCGATCGGCAATCCGACGCAGAACATGTGAATGACTATGCCGATGATCATCATCTTCACGGAAAAGGGAGACCTCCTGGCGGCGGAAAGCGGGATGACGACGCGCTGCATGAAGAAATACACCGCGATCCCGTAAAGGAATCCAGCAGTAATAGCATGCTCCGTGAGGAACGAAATGAAGCGGCTGGCGACGAAGTAAACAGTAGCCGCGCCAAACGCAATCACGAAGTGGAGGAACAGACCCAGGGCTGCGGTCGGGAGTCCACCCTGCCGTGCACTTGAGCCTAGCACTCCAGTAGCGATGCCCTGCAGAATGGCGATCGGCTTGGCGCCGAAGAAGCCGTAGACAACGAACGCGGCGGTGATGTCGCATATGCCGCAAAACAACCCTCCCGCCAGTATCGCCAGCGGAGCGCTCGGTTTGCGTATTGGAAATGCCGTGGCGGTTGCGCTCATTAGTCCTCCGAAGTCGAATTTCCTTTAACGTCTGACGGTTCAGATGGGGAGACATCACACAACAAATCGCGTTGGCCCGCAACCCCGATTGACATTTTGTAGGGACTAGCCGTTGTAATCCTCAAAATCGTTCCACTCGGAGTGCCCCCAGTGAGTTCAAATGCATGCCTTGGAGCGATGTCCCATGAGGCAGAAGAAGCTATGGATGTTTGTGGTGGTTGCAGGGGTGCTATGGCCGACGGGCTGCATGAAAGATGTGCACAAGTCAGGCATTGCCGCGGAAACGTCGTCGCCCTCCGCGATTTCCGTGGCGGTCCAGCAATTCACCGACTCCACCGTTCCAACTCGCGGCCCTGCAGAATCGGAGCCGATTCCGCGCAACTGGCCGGAGCCCACAACGGTGCCTTCCCTGCCCGGGAACGGACTGGCACGGCATCCGATGCTGTATGCGGGAGAGGAGTACAACACAATCTTTCTCGTGAAAGACGGCAAAGTCGTCTGGACCTATTCGGCCGGCAAACGTGGCGAGATCGACGACGTCTGGCTGGAGACGAACGGCCACATTTTGTTCGCGAACCAATTTGGTGTGACAGAGATAACGCCGAAGAAGGAGGTTGTGTGGCACTACGATCCGCCGCCGGGAACCGAGGTCCACACCTGCCAGCCAATTGGGCTCGACAAAGTCTTTCTGGTCCAAAACGCCCTTCCGCCGAAGCTGATGATCATCAACAAGAAGAGCAATTCAGTCGAGGTTGAGCACGAACTGCCGGCTGAGAGCCTCACAGATCCAAAAACGATTCATCCCCAGTTTCGCCGTGCCCGCGTCACGGCCAGTGGCACGTATCTCGCTTCATTCCTGAAGATGAATAAGGTCGTCGAGTTCGACAAGGACTTCAAGCCGATCTGGACTTACGAGATTTCCAGCCCATGGGACGCGATCCGCCTTCACAACGGCAATACACTCATCACCGACGAGCGCGAGAAGCTCGTGCGCGAGGTGAATCCAAAAGGGGAACTGGTGTGGGAGTTTTCGAAAGCAGATCTGCCCCCGGAAATTGTGTTTCACAACATTCAGACGGCCGACCGCTTGGCTAATGGCAACACGGTGATCTTTAGCTCGACCGGAGGCACCAAGCGCGAGGATCGTCCCAACATAATTCAGGCGGTCGAGGTGACGCCTGACAAGAAAGTCGTCTGGGTTCTGCAGGATTGGAAGAACCTGGGACCGGCAACAACCGCGCAGTTTCTCGATCAGCCCGGTATTCCCGAGCGGCCTGGAGATTTACAGCACTGAGAGATAGGAGCTTCTGGTGGGCCCGGAGGGATTCGAACCCCCAACCAAGGGATTATGAGTCCCCTGCTCTGACCGTTGAGCTACAGGCCCAACCTAACGAAAATAAACCAGATACCGATGACTAGCCCAACCTGGCACTCTGCCGATGTCACGGGAATTGTCACGCGGTTTCAACCAGTGCGACAGGAAGCAGTGAAGTAATGGTACGGGAGTGAAAGCACCAGAGCAAATTTGGTTGCAGCTTCCGATTGCCCGAGTGGTGAGTTGGAAAAAATGAAACCGGCAGGGTCGCGACGAATGCCAAAGGCAGAAGCCGGTTCGCTGCTGGGCACAAATTTAGGTACACCCAGGGGAGGGGTAGGGGAGAAGCAAACCAGGCCGGGTCATTTTGGCAAATTAGAGGAACGTGTTCGCAATGTCTCGCGTCGGATCGCCGTCCAGCAGCACGAGATCGGCACGTTTCATTTCATCGATCGATCCGAAGTCGGCCGTCATCTCCAGGAACCGGGCCGGTTGACTGGTAGCCGCCTGAAGCGCCGCGAGCGGCGTCAGACCGGCCTTGACCAGCAACGCCAGTTCATCGTGGACGCTGAAGCCAGGTACCACTGAGGCCGCGAGGCCGTTGGCGTCGGTGCCCACGAGAATGCCGACACCGGCCCGGTGCATCCTGCCGACGAGCGCCAACTTGGCGGCAAAGACCTCCTCCGCTTTTTTCCGGTCGGCTGGCGTCAGGTTCGCACGTTCGGATTGGGCATGCCATTCCGCGGCGATTCGTTGCGGCAGGAACTTGAAGGGATCCGGCGATCGGGACATCGCCCGACTCGTAGAACTTCCACTTACGATCGAGAACGAGCGTCGGTACTTGCCAGGTGCCGTTGCGCGTAAAACGAGCGAACAGCGCTGCCTCCTTTTGCGGGTCGATGCTGCGCGCCGCCTGCCATTCAGCGTCGACGAACTCGGGCGACAGCGCGATGATCGTGCCCGGGAATCCGGGCACTCGCAGCTCCTGCTCGCGTCTGGAGACCGACTGGAGCATCTGTCGCAGGTGCTCGATGCTGCGCATGCCCGCGTCGGACGCCTGCATCGCGTCGGCCTAGTACGGCAGGTGCCCCACGACCGGCATATGCAGCTTCTTCGCCTCGGCGAACACCGCGGCGAGCTGTTCGTCGGGCAGGGCATCGTAGATCTTGATGAAGTCGACACCATGGCCCTTTTCGTCGTCGACGATGGCACGCGCCTCCTCCGCGGAGTGGACGCGCCATGCAATCTCCGGTGGCCAGCGCGCCGTTGGGCCATCGAGGAGTTTGCCAGCGATCCCAAGCACGTGTGGGCCGAGCCATTCGCCGCGATCGATCTGATCACGCCAGCGCTTCACCTCGTCGAGCGACATCGACTCCGCCATGTCGCGGACGCACGTCACGCCGTTAGCCACGTACAGCGGCAACCAGATGTCCTTCCGATCCGAGCTGAACATGTGCGCGTGCATGTCGCACAGCCCAGGGATCAGATACTTGCCGCGTGCGTCGACAATCTTCGCGTGACGTGGCGGCCGCGCGCGAGCGGCGCGTCCGACGGAGATGATGCGTCGCTCGCCGATCACTACCGCCATGTCCGGCAGCACGCGGCCGTTCACGACGTCCACAACGCTCGCGTGGGCGATCACGACCGCCGCGGCCGGCGACTGCGCAAGTCCGGACGACGCCGCGAGCAGCGTCACTATCCACGTCAGATAGCGATTCATAGGCGGTGAGTATAACCGTCAAGACGGCGTTATTCGAACGGATACCTTTGACTCGCCTTCTGGTTTTGCCGCCGAGGACTACATTCGCGATGCAGAGAGTGCGATTTCGGATGTGCCTGGTCCAAGAAGTAGGGGCGTGGTTTTGGTATATCGCGGTTTGGTGCAAATGTTAGGCGCGGTTGTTACGAAATTTGTTACGAAGTTTTTTGAGCTGGGTTGTTGTGGGAATTTTCAAGTCATGATGTGTTGCTTTCCGGTTTGCTCGTGATCCGCCGCATTTCGTTCTTCTACGGCAGGCTTCGTGAGCCGGTATTCGTCGCGGGATGAGGAATCCACGAGTTCTGTTCAGTGCCTTCAAGAATCATGCCGCGGGTTTGAAACAGCTGCTGCCTCGCTTTGAGTGTTTGAGTATCGAAGCTGTCGTTACCAAGAACTGGCCACAGGAGAAAAGTGGTTCCGCGGGAATTGTTGGATCTTGGCGTCGAGCAGTTAGAGTGTGCGTGGGCCCTATTGCGCTACACCAAGATTCAACGCATAAGCAAAGAAGCGCCGTTATTGAGGAGCTGTCCGAGCAAAAAGCATCACACTGAACCAGTTTGATATCGAGTGACGCTTAGTTTGTTTTGTGACGGCACGACACCCTCCGTTTGTAGCAGTATTCGAAACGCCAACCCATGAGTTATGAGAAGAAGAGGCACGTAGGCCATCAAGATGAAATAACCAGCGCCTAACAAGCCTTGAGTAGCTGGGAGTGATATGCGAGCTCCCTGGTAAAAGGCGAAGAGCAGGTCCGCCGCTCCGAAGATATTGAAAACCCAGGTCACCACTTTCCCACCACGGGTTCGCAGCGTGGCCAAGGCTAGCAAAGCCAGAATGGCGGTTATGAAGTCACCGTAAGCTACTGGTTGAGCAAATGCCGTAGGTAACTCTGAAGACACAACACCCGGCACCACAAGTGCCAATCCGAGAAACCTGAACGCATGCAGCAGTAGGATGGGCCTCAGATTTTCGGGGCTGCGGCGTTCTCTTAGCGCTGGCCAAATGTAGTCCCACGCTACTACTCCCCAAGCAGCCAAGCCGAACGCTACGCTGATTCCGAACAAAACTGGCGATGGCATGATTGATCCTTTCTGGCGGCGGCTTTCCTTTCGGATAACCGCCTCCAATTCGCTCTTTCTGTTACACCGTAGTCGGCAGCGAGGACGCTGCCCGTATTTCCAGTCGCGCCGTTCACGATGATCCTTGACTCGTTCACGATTGTCTCCGGCTAAGGGCCCCTTGCTGCAGCAGCGCGATTCCGAGGAGAATCACTGCTGCGCTCCCGGGCCGATCAATACCCTCAGCGGCATTAAGGGTCCGACGGGAGTGTATTGGTGATCCATCAACTGTTCCTTCGCGAGCGGCAGTGTTTCCATAAGGGCTCGAGCCTCGTCCTCAGTCTTCACGTCGAGCAGCACGATGACGCCTTTGCCATCGCCGCGCGAATACCACTCGCGGATTTTCCCGTCGAGATAGAGCCTTGCGGTTGCCCGCATCTCTGACGGCATGACGGCCATGATTTGTTGAGCGGTTACGCCCTGCCTGGGAGTCTCAATGACAAGCACTGCGGTGGGTTTAGGTATAGCCGCGCTGGGCACACCGGAAGCGGTCCCGGACTGGGATTGCGCTACGCATGCCACCGGTAGCACTGCCATAAGAAAAGCGATCATAAATTTCATCGGGTTATCCTCTCGATTCAGTCTGGTTTGGTTGGCGGCCTCTCGCTCGCCTATCTGATATTTGCCGGCAGCCCCCGGAATGTGACACGATCGCGAATAATCGATTTCTGGCACGAAAGCGGTCACAAACGCACCTCGCGCGGCAAAGAGCTTAATAGTGAGCGAAGAAGATCAGGAACTTCGTGCCCTGATGATCCGTTATCAGGGCGGATCACTGGAAGCATTTCAGGAGATCTATGCGCACCTCGCACCGGGCGTGCGCCGGTATCTGTCGCATTTGGCAGGCGGCTCCGAAATCGCCGATGATCTGCTTCAGGAAACATTTCTTCAAATGCACCGGTCGAGAGCCGCATACAACCCGAAATATGCGGTTAGACCCTGGGTGTTCGGTTTGGCGCGAAACGTTTTTCTGATGAATCGGCGCGCGGCCCTGCAATGGGCAAAGATTCATGAGTCGCGTGAGGATTTGCCCGAATTCCCCGTGCTTCCGGAAGCTGAGAGGCTTGGCTCCCACGACGAGATTCGCAAATGTATTACGGGTTTACCCCCGGATCAGGCCGAAGCGCTACTGCTGCACCATGAGTCGGGGTTCAGTTTCGAGGAGATCGCCGGGATGCTGGGCATTAGTGCCGCTGCGGCTCGCGCACGCGCCAGCCGAGGAATGGCAGATCTGCGAGTAGCGCTGAACAGTCTTCAAAGGGTTCGTGCATGATGGATCGTTCACCGAAACCACCGGAAACACTGATGCGGGTGATCGCCCGGGATCTCAGACCTGTCCGACCAGCGCCGCAACCACTCCACCTGGCATTGCGAATTGTTCCTGTCGCTCTCCTGGTTTCGTCGCTGATTCTGCTGGCGCTCGGACCCCGTCACGACTCAGGAATGTTAGGACCGCTCTTGACGTGGGGCGCCTCGGCCGCGCAGTTCGTGTTGGCAATCGCGCTCATCTGGATCGCCGCGCACGAAAGTACACCGGCTGCCAGGCTCCCGAGGCAGATAGTTTACTCTGCGGCGATTTCAGCATTTTTGGTTGTTGTATTTGTAACCCTACTAACCTTCTCGACAAGTCCTGCGAACCAACCTCTCCTGCGTGTCCCCCCACGGATCAACGAAGCCCTGCGTGCCTCGCCATGGATTATGGGCTTCGCCTGTGGGATCGGTAGCACGCTAGCTGGCGGAATCCTAGTCCTGTTCTTCAGTTGGGTTTTTCGAAATTCGCTCGCGACCCGGCCAACAATAGCGGGTGCCCTCTACGGCGCTGGCGCGGGTCTCGCGATCAATGCCGGTTGGCGCATTGCATGCCCGGTTTCGACCCCATGGCATGCGCTGGGAGCGCACGGAGCAGCAATCATCGCGACCGTGGCCTTAGGAGCACTCATCGGGCGTTTCTTAGGAAATCGCACATAGCACATCGGCGCCAGACCATCCTGAACGCCAGTGCGTCTCCCGGAAGAGTGTGCTATGGCCGTCGACTCGGGAGCCGTGCTGAATGTTTTCAACTCTCTTGTTGATGCTCACGTTGAAGATGCGCGAACCGGCCGTTGCTATTTCTCTTCACGTATCTGCTGACTTAGGTAACGCTCGTATCCAAGTTCCTGGATCTGGTGAAGCTGCGCCTCCAGCCAATCCACGTGTTCTTCCTCGTCCTTGAGAAGCCGTTCGAGCAGTTCGCGCGACGCATTATCGCCCTCGTCGCGTGCGGTCTGGATCGCTTTGTTGTACATAGCCACCGCGCTTATCTCAAGTATCAAGTCGCTCTCGATTTGCGCCTTAACATTCTTGCCAACCGCGAGTTGAATCGGTTGTGTGAGGTTGGGCGTACTATCCAGAAAAAGTATGCGCTCAATCAATTTCTCCGCATGTTTCATTTCGTCAATGGATTGCTTCTTGATAAAATCGCCGAGCTTGTCATAGTGCCAGTTTTCGCACATCTCGGCGTGCAAAAAATATTGATTGATCGCGGTCAGCTCCTCATGGAGCGCATCCTGCAGCGCCGAAACTACCTTCGCGTTACCTTTCATTTCACCCTCTCGCCGTAAATGATTACTTCTAGGCGGTCTGTGACCAGCATTTTAACTGCTGGATCCGCTCATCCCGTCCGTGGGCACGGCCTCTTCAACGTAGTCCAGACTTTTGTGCGGATCACGGCAACTCTGCTGATTCAAAATCCTTGGGTGCAAAATCGGCCTCATCGCCCTAACTGTTTGCGCTAATTGGCTCTTCGCCTCAGTCGACACGGAGATAAGAATGACGACTAATCAAAAAAAACCGCGCTATTTTGCACAATTGCCTCGCGGCCTTCGCGGCGATGCGCGAATGAGCCTTCATCCGATTATTAATGAGCCTTCATCCGATTATTTAAGGATCACCGGATGGAAATTTTAACCGGCTAATTGAGGGCATGGCCATTACGTGGTTGTTACGAGATTTGTTACAAGGACTGATGTCCATGTGCGGAAACCCGCATGAATACTGGGTTTGGTGAGCGCTGAAGGAATCGAACCTTCAACCTACTGATTAAGAGTACTTGTCTGACGAAAAGTCAACGACTTGCATGGATTTGCATGGAGAGTACAAGGAGCAGTCCCAATGTGGTAATTCCAGTGGATCAAACGGGGTGCGTACCTCTCCATGCAACTCCATCCGGTTCGCTGCTGGGCACAAAAATGGGCACATCCCGGAGGGGTAGGGGAGAAGGACGAAGCCGGGGGTGTTTCGGAAAAATCCTAACATCCTCTCCGACACCCCTTTCCGCCCAGAAAAATAAAAACGAAATGTGACAAAATGTGACAATTTTTCCCGTGAGCAAAGAGCTAAGTTATTGATTTCGCTATTAAGGTGCGTGACGGGATGACAAGTGATGTGACAGATGTGACAAGGGAACGCAGGGTCAGTCATCTGCAACTTTATCGCCGCGAGCACAACTAAGTCTATACGTTAATCGCTAACGCAATTCTTGACTTCCGGGACCTTCCTTGACCGTCTTCGCAAACTTTCCCCTCCACCACTCCCGACACTTACGTTTCCGCCAGATACTAACTGTCTTACTTTCCACACACGCCACGATACGTTAACCAGATTGAGAATCGGGTTGACGTAAGAATAGGGTAAGTAGCTGCCGGCAATAGTGCTCCTTCGGCGAGCGATCGGTATGCGACACAACGGTTTATTTCGAAGTGTTGGGGTGGGGTAGGGGAGAAGCGGAAGGGCCGGGGGCAAATTCCCCAGCGCCATCCAATCGTCCTCGAAGTGGAAATGCTTGGTGACGAGATTGGATAGCATGAACAGAGCACTGGTCGTAGAGCGGAAATGTGCAAACAGATCGTGGTTCCAATTCTCCTTGCTTTGTTGTTGTGCGCACGTGTGGCGGCGCAGGATGACCTAAACCAACAAGGTTGATTGCTCCAAATTCGGTCCTGGATGAAATTTTCGAGTGTCGCTAGCGAAGTTCCCAATCCACGGCATACACATCACTGCTTCCTGTGTCGCGCATCAGCAGAATGGAGCCGTCAGGGGCGACAGAACTCCAGAAGCCCCAGCTCCCTATTACGGTGAATTCGTCCAGCGTGAAGAGTGTCTCGATTCGGTCGTCAGACACATTGACTCGATACATTGCTGGTGAGGAGCCTTCGAAACTGTTGAAGTAGATGAAGTGCCCATCAGGCGACCAGGTGGGGTACTGCGCATTTCGTGCCAACTCCCGGCGTTGATGGGAGGTAAGATTAAAAGTGACAAGCGTTTCACTCGGCTGTATGGTCGCTGCTACATACGTGCCGTCGGGCGAAAGCCTGGGATTTGCCAATCCGTCAGATTGTGGGATATCGGCCAAGGTGCGTTGCCTCAGATCGAGAAGCTTCAAGCGCCCGTCTCGCACATCACCGATAATCAGCGAACTACCGTCTTTGGACCATGTGAAGCCGCCAATGCCACTGAGTCCCGTGAGCTCAACTTGCGGCCCGCCACTACTCGACATGAGGTATAACTTCGACGGCTCTCCACTCAGTGGCTGCACCTGAAAAGCAATCTGAGAGTCGTTTGGAGACCACTGTGGCCCCAATACGCGCATACCCGACGGAGTGAGCTGTCCTCGCTCGGAGCCATCGGCTCGGGCGCGCCACAGCACTTGGTCAGGATAGGTAATGTAGGTTACCCACTTGCCATCGTGCGAATACTCCAACTGTTCTGCCGACATACCCCCGAACGCCGACGTGAACGGGCGGGCATTACTACCTGATTCCCATAATGGTTCAGCGGTTCGACGGCCCAGGTTTGCGGCCCTATAGCGCAACAGCTCGCCGCGACGGAGAATGCCGACGCAGAAAATGCGTTTACCATCGTGGCTGAAGATTGGCGTCCTGAATTCCAGCGGCCCCGAGGTTAGCTGCACGGGCCGGCTTGGTTGTGCCCCGCCTAACAACCATAAGTCACGACCTCCGTTTCGAGTAGCGCTGAAAATAAACCACTGTCCGTCAGGTGTCCAACCGCCACCCCATTGCGGGCGAGCCTCTTTCCATCCGAGCAGTAAGGGATGCAAGCCGCTGCCGTTCTTTTTTGCCTCCCAATGCGTCACTGTGCCGTCTACGTCCAGCAACGATATGCGCAGCCGGTCGTCATGGGGATTGAGGCTGAGCACTTCTCCAGGAGCCGCGAACAACTGGTGTGAGTGGCTTCCGTCACGATCTGTCTGAACGACTTGTTTGCCTGACGCGTACAAGATTGATCTGCCATCGGTCGAGTATGCTGCCGCCATTACTCCTGGAGCGAGCCGTCGTGGAGCACCACTTGATGTAGGCGCTGTCCATAGCAGGTCGTCTTTCACATCGTAGCCACTGAACTCCTTTCCTATGAGCTCGTCGCCATCAGGAGAGACGTCTTGCAGATCGTAAAGAGCGAATGGGAGATTCAGCGGTGTTGCCGGCCCACCGGTGGTTAACATCCATTTTCCCACCCAGGCGCCATGCGTGCGCTCGATGAAATAGAGTCGCGGTCCATCGGTCAAGAGCTTCTGGTTGGGGCGGACCACTCCGGAGTGCGTGAGCTGGACATACCGCACAACATGCGGAGCGGTTCGGGACTTCATATTCATTTTTATTGTGATGGCTGATGCGACCAGCAAAACTGCAACTAGCGCGAGAGCGCCGGCAATGACGGCTTTGCGAGAAATTCTTAGTTGCCTCGCCTCAGGAGCGAGACGATCAACGACTGCGCCAGACGTGCTGTTCGAGCCAGCGCTGACGAATGTCGCCTGTCCTTGCGCGCTGCCGCTCGCAACCCGGTCCCCTTGTACCTCAACGGGCGCGATGAAGCGATAGCCCTGCCGGGGAATGGTTTCGATATAGAGCGGACGATCGGCATCATCATTCAGTGCCGTGCGCAGTTTCCCGATAGCGGTATTGAGGCTGTCGTCGAACTCGACGTAGGTACCAGACTCCCACAGCCGATCGCGAAGTTCCTGGCGGGTAACTACTTGCCCGGCGCATTCCACTAGCAGGCTGAGGATGCGAATCGGCTGACCCTTAAGGCGGAGTTTTATCCCGTTGCGGTAGAGTTCACCGGCTTCGCCATTCAGCCGGAAGCGGCCAAACTCATAGCGGCGACCACTGGCAGTGTCGGGCACGACAGAGCTTTCTTGAGGGGAGGCGTGCGGATATTAGCACATGAACCGGTCCTCCGCCAGCTCTCAAGCCTCGCTTAGACGACAGCACAAACCCTTTCCTGTTATGGATCTGCGAACTTAGACATGAATTCAGACGCGATTTGGTTGACGAGTCCACTCGCGCCGGAGAAGATGCGCGACCACGTCCCCGATGTTCGGAATCTGCCAGGAGATACCCAATGAAATCGCATGGTCGGTTACGCCGCTATCGAAAGTTCTCCCCAGTTCTCGGCTGCTTGGTCGTACTTCTGGGAATCGTATCCGCTTTAGTTGCCCATGCAGCTTCACTCCCGCAGGTCGCGGAGTTGCATTCCGATGATGTTTTTTTTCCCGGGGGCGGAGGCGCACATTCTTTCGCCTTCGGCTCCGCTGTCGCCATCAGCGGCGATGGCAACACGATGGTGGTCGGCGCGGGCGCGAGCGGATCAATTACTGTTGACGACGGAACTGTTCTCTCCCCTCACTCCACGAGTTATCGCGTAGACTTCGGCGCTATCCACATCTTTACAAAGCAAGGGGACGGCTGGACAGAAGCCGGCTTGATTAGTGCGCCAGATGGAACGCAGGGCTTCGATAGCTTCGGCGCCGAAACCGGATTCGGTGCTTCTGTCGCCGTTAACTATGACGGCAGTGTGATCGCCGCCGGCGGACCACAGGCCGATTCCACCACCTTTAACTGCGGCGGGTGCTTCCTGTTTGGCCCCAACGGCGGCGGTGCCGTCTACGTTTATGTCAGGCCGCAAGGGGGATGGACGGACAATCTGCCTTTTTCGGCCAAACTGACCAATTCAGACGGTCACTTTGATGACGAACTCGGAAGCTCGGTAGCAATTAGTAACGATGGAACTATTGTGGTCGCCGCCGCACCTTTGGCCGGTTTCCTGTCCGGTTCTGAAGTCGGTGAAGCGTACCTTTATGTCCAGCCGCCGGGGGGATGGGGAGTCCAAAACCACCTGTACGAGATGACCAAATTCAACAACCCCGATTCTAGTCGGGGCTTCGCTTCTAGTATTGCGATCTCAGGTGACGGAAGAGTCGTTGTCATCCCCTCAGCGTACGGCCCACCCAAGGCGTACATCTATAACGAGGGCCCGAACGGCTGGCAGGCTCCAGTCGGGGGGTTCTACTCCGCTATCACCAACCTTCTGCCTTCCGATGGAGCTCCCGACGACAACTTCGGTACATCGGTCGCGTTGAATGGAGACGGCACGCTGATCGTCCTCGGTGCGCCTAGCGGCCTGTCGCCCCTTTCGGGGCAATCGAAGGCATACGTTTACTTCGACGCCTACGGCTGGAGCGCGAGCTCTGCTAATACTGAGGCACAACAATTAAGTATCCGAAATGCCAGCGTCTGCAGCCAATTCGGAACTTCGGTCTCAGTCACGCCTGACGGTACCACGATTCTGGTTGGGGATTCGAACCAGGGAGCACCGATCAACAACTCGTGTATTGATTTCAACGGTCTGGCCCTCGGAACGGGCGCAGCGTACATCTTCACCCAGGCGTCCTGCGGCGCCTTATGCCCCCCAGGACCGGACTACATCAACACAGGGGAGCTGACGCCCTTGGACTCGTCGGCGGGCAACCGATTCGGCGCTGCGGTTGCGATCAGCAGCGCTGGAGATGAGTTGCTGGTCGGTGCTCCTTACAAACTGCACGACTTTGAATCTCTCTCCCTGCGCGCGTCCCCAGCTGGCAACGCATACGTATTCGCGCCGGTCCCCTTGGCGGCGCTTTCCTCATCCAGTCTCAACTTCAGCGCTCAGCCAGTCGGCACCACGAGCGCACCGCAGAAGGTGACGCTAAAAAACAACGGCAGCAAACCATTGTCCGTCACGGTCGAGGGGCTCGGCCCAAGCTTCCAGTTTCAAAGCGGTACGCCCAACTGTCTCGGCCTTTCACCGCTCGGGCCCGGTGCGAGCTGCGATGAGTACTTGATTTTCGCGCCCACGGCGGCGGGGCCCGTTAGCGGCAACCTAAGTTTCCAGGACAACAGCGGCAACGTTCCTGGCACACAGCAGACTGTGAGTCTCAGCGGCACCGGCATACTGGCTGATACGACAACTACCATTACCGCCGATTCGCCCAATCCAGCAGTCGTGGGCCAGACGATCACGGTGAACTTCAAAGTGGGATGGGGGACGAACACCTTCAACCCTTACGGCGCCGTCACTGTGTCGGCGAGCACAGGGGAGAGCTGCGGCGGGTTCGCGGTGGTCGATAACTGCACGCTCAGTTTTTTGACCTACGGCACGCGAACGCTCACGGCAACGTACGTGGGTGACAGCCACTTCAATGGCAGCACCTCCATGTCCGTCACGCAGAACGTGGGCGACTTCTCGATTGCTGCTTCGCCGACGGGCATCACCATTCCCATCGGCTCGTCAGGCCCCGCGCAGATCACGATCGGTTCCCTGGGCGGATTCAATTTTCCTGTGAGCTTGGCCGCTTCGGGGGTGCCGCTCGGCGTTTCGGCGTCGGTCTTGCCAAGCCCAGTAACCCCGCCCAGCGGGGGCTCAATTTCCAGCACCCTCGGGGTGAGCCTCGGGCCCTCTGTGAAACCCGGCACGTTTTCGCTCACGGCATCCGGCACATTTGGATCGTTGATGCATTCGGCCGCAGTAGGAGTCACCGTGATCGCCACGCCTGGCAGCACCACCAACGTTATTAACCAGGTTTTGATTGGCGGATGCATCGACAATTCGGGGGTAGCCAACGCTTTGACGAGCAAGCTGGCTGCGGCGGAGTCGGCGCTCAACGCCGGCAATCCCCAAGTTGCGTTCAATATCCTCACTGCCTTGCTCTATCAGTTGCAGACTCAAAGCGGAGAGCACATCTCGACGTCATGCACCATTGGCGGGGTTACTTTCAACGCAGCAACGACGCTGCTCGGTGACGTACAGAGCATGATCGCGGCCTTAAAACTTTGAGATGGAGTTAAGTATGGAACAGTCGGAAACCAGGCACAGACTGAACTTTTCCCAAGTTGGACCACAGCGAGAAAAAACGTCCCGTGTAATCCCCAGTTTCCCTGCTGGTGGGCTATGCTGCACCGGCTACGTGTTCGGACCCGTACTAGGCATTTCACTTGTGGACTGACTAAGCCACCTTTCAAAACGGGTTTTACATGAAAGAAATTCGGGCATTCAAAGGCCGCGAATAAATTGGTTGAACATCGACGCTATTTGGCCAGGAGTTGGGTAGTGTCTCATCTATGAAGGCATCGGCTCTGTCAAGGACTTATATGCACATACGTACGCCTGCACTGAGGGCGCAACAATTATTCCGCCGCGATCCTCGCCCACAGCACCCCGCACTGACAGAAATAAATTCCCTACACCTGTTACCTTGCATCCGGGCGGAAAAGGTAAGTCATTGAGTTACATCGTGTAAGAGTGAGTCGGACGGTCGGCGCCGAATGAAAGAGTGGAGGAAAGTAACGAGAATAAGTATTACACGACGTTGGATATGTCCGAGCAGTTCCTCGATACGCTGCGAGTCCTCCTCTGCCGCTTACGCCACCGTACCGCATAGCCTGATGATCGTCGGCTTGGAGACGTGCAACCTGTCCGCGATTACCTGGAACGACTTACCCTCAGCACGAAGCTTGCGAGCCTCAGCCTGTGCGCTGACCGTTAGGGCGCTTGGCCGGCCGCCGACTCTGCCCTGCGCCTTTGCTCGCGCCAGTCCAGCGCAGACGCGCTCGGAGATGCGCTCGCGTTCCTGCTTAGCGATACATGCGAGAAACCCGATGATTGCCTCACCAAATGGGCCTACGGACGTGATGTAAGGCTCTGTGTACGAGCGGAAGGCCACACCATAAGCTGCCAGTTGCTCCAAGTACTTCAACGTCGCTAACGCGCCTTCGCGCGTGACACGATCCAAGCTCCAGAAGAGCAGGAGATCGAACTCGCGTTTGTTTGCGGCTGCGAACATGGCCTGAAAATGCGGCCTATCGCCCCGTTTACCGCTGAGCGAATCAACGTATTCCTTCGTTATCGTCCATCCCTGCTTACCGGCGAACTCACGTAGCTGTCTGAGCTGGTTTTCTGTGTCCTGCCCCTTATCTTTCGTTGAAACACGACCATAGAGTGCAACGTTCATTCCTATTCTGCCTTTCTACTGCTCTGGTAGTGTTTGCTTCCAGACTGCAATGGTGGACGACCATAGACGGTCTTGCCTTTCAACCATGTTCGCCTTTTGCACCGAGCGCATTTCGAGGGTTCGGCCCGCGTGATCCAGACATGATCGCAATGTCCGCAGCGACACTCGAACACATTGATCTTTCGCATTGATCCCGGCATTATTCTCTCTGTTTGTTCGATGGATACTTCGTCAACAGATGACGATCAGAATATGTTCCTATGGGGACATATTGTCAAGAGAAATCTGTCCTATAGGCTCAGTTGTTGTACGCCAGATCGTGAAATCACTAAGCCTCTGTCACTGCAATCCATCGTGTAAGGTGCGGTACGCAAACGGATGATTGTTTACCGCCAAAATGCTGGCCTGCAAGCCTAGCGTTTGCAACGTTCGTTCCCAATGGGTGAGGCAGGGTTTTTGTACCGCAACTCTATTTTCTTAAAGGCTTTTTACGTCACTCGTTCCGCGACTCACCCCCGCGACTCACGCCCGTAACTCACGCCCGCCCAGCACTTACTCACTTACTAAGTCGTCTACTTCCAACCTCACCCAATCTTTGTCAACCAGATTCAGAGTAAGGTGGGTGAAAAACGACCTCCTACGGCTCTAAAGTTCTCACCGATACGGATGGAACGTTTGGCGTGGGATCGCACCCTTGAGCTGATGTATCCGGTTTCTTCCAGTCCCATTCAGTGGTGAGCAGAATGCAATTGTTGCCTGTAGAAGTATCGAGTCGCCAGGTTCTAAATCCCTGTCTGTATTCGCGAAAACGACCAACACTCCTGCCGGCGGACGCGTCGAGTTTCAATTGCTCCAGATCAGCTCGGTTGACGAGAACATACTCTTTCGCTTGTTCCTTGGTAATCACCTTCGATTGGCTTTTGTCCACGATGTCCAAGTTGTCGCAAGCCACAAGGAAAATTGTTGCCGCGAAAGTGAGAAGTAATAACGATGGGCGCATGTTAGGGCCTCCCCGGAGGGCGAACAGTATAGGCACTGTTTCAACTATTGTTCAAGCGTTTCCAAGCGGACTGAGGCCCCAGGCGTAGGGGAGAAGGACGAAGCCGGGGGTGTTTCGGAAAAATCCTAACATCCACTCCGTGAGACTTCGGTCCAAAATTTTGAACCTTGCCAACCTTCGGGTTTCGATGCGTCCTCACGAGAAGTCAAAGAAGTGCTACGACCCGCCGCTTTCTTCTGTGAGTCGGAAAATTAGATCAGTGCTCACGCTAGCTTAAGATTCGTGACTGGCTGGACCAGTCTTTTTCACATCAAATTTAACCTTCGGTACCTCCAAGAACGCTTTTTGCCAGTTTTCGACATACTTTTGAGCGAACCTCGGAAGTTCGCCAGATCGATACTCTGCCAAGATTATCCGATAGGAACGCAGTGCAACTGCGCAACTGAACCTAAACAGCGATTCGAAGCCGGGAAGCTGTCGGATTGCGTCGAGCGTGACTGTTCCTTTTCCAAAATGGACGTGCTGTGCGTAATTGGACGAATGAGTCACCTCGGATCCAGCAGCATAAAAAACCATATATTCGGCTGACTTTCCGATATCCGCGATAAGTGCGGCAAGTGACGGTTTTCCTAATGGGACATGCCACGCCTTGTCCGCTTTCACCGCATCACGAGCGCATTTATCGAACGCCTTGCTTATTTCCACATACTCAGGTCGCGACAGTATGACATTGATCTGATCGATAGTTTTCTGGGCCCCTTCAATGGCTCTTGAATCTTTAAAACTCTCTAGGTCCGCGAGGGGAGCGGGAAGGGTACTTGCCTCGGGACTGCCTGACTGCATTCTCAATCCCCATCTCCGAAGCCTTCGAAGATTGTGAACGTAATAGTACGACGCCTTTTTCTCCGCATCTCCTTTGAGTATCCACTCCATGTAGACTGATGCCTCGAACATCGTCCTCGCCTGCAACTCAGCGGCATAGATTGCGCCATTTGCTGACAAAACTTCGATACCGTCGAGCATAGCCACAACTTGCCGAAGCAAAATCCCGAGTAAGACAACATCCTTCAACTCCTTCGGGCTTGAGTTATAAGCGCGAGGTATGAGGTTCGTTCCGTAGTTGGTGAGATCTTCGAGAAGCTCCACTTGAGCTGAGAAGATGCGCTTCACATCAGCGATTACCCCGGCCCTGTTCAGTAGACCTTCAAACTCAGACTCTTTGACTTTGATTTCGTACATTGCAGCTCCAATTTACATGTTTCAGCGGGACCCAAAATAAGAAGTCCCACTCGCGTTTTATTCAATACGTCAGAACCTGAAGCCTGACTTCCCGTCCACCTTTGCGCGTTCACAGTGCAGGTCATTGCGGTCTGCAATCTGATGCGCCACATCTTCGGCCTGTCCGCTCCTTGAGTCCAAGAGCAACAGATGGTCACTGATGAACCATGACGGCCCGCCTTCAAGCCGCCGAGCACGACATCCTCTAAGAACCTGACTAACGAGCGCGTTCAGGACAGGTTGCTTCGACCATGTATACCGCGTCGTTTGGCTTGTTTTGGCTGCGCTTGTATTTCGTTGGAAATACGCGGGCTGGCTGTGGAATGCCTTTCACATAGAGCACGAAGGCAAGTTGATAGTCGCCATCACTGCGTCCTTCAAAGCAAAACTTCCTGTGCTCATACGAAAGCTTCTTCGAGTCTAGTC
>Ga0126371_10000056_pt1 | contig 75436 bp, 109 predicted proteins | sample PanSoiMetaPlot_4_FD_110145 | JGI IMG/M metagenome (GOLD analysis project Ga0126371, IMG submission 110145) | Tropical forest soil microbial communities from Panama - MetaG Plot_4 | ecosystem: Environmental > Terrestrial > Soil > Tropical forest > Bulk soil | place: Panama | collected 2016-02-17
GCGCCAGGTACTCGATGCAGTGGTCAGGGTCGCGGTCAGCGAAGAGGCCCCACATCTGGGTGTTGAGGCCCACGCTGACGGCCCAGGAGACGTACTGGCGAGCCTCGTTCCAGGAGCGGAACTTGCCAGCCACGAAGGACTTGTCAGCGACGTTGAGGATGGTGAGGTTGGCCTCGTTCTCCAGGAGGTTGTCGCCATCCTCAGCGGCCTCACCGCTGACGACGTAGCGCATGGCCCCAGCGAGCGATGCCTGGAGTTCCTCCACCTGGCGCAGGGGCAGCGTGATCACCTGGAACTGCTCGGTGATGCCAGCGAAGCCACGCCCGTCGTAGCGACGACTCGTGTGGCGGATGTTGGTGACCATGACGAGCTTGCCGTCGCGGCGCTCGATGTTCGACCCCAGGATCTCGGTGTTGGTCACGGTGGTGTTGCGGAGTGCGGTCTTGCTCATGACGTCACGCCTCCCAGCGCTGTTGCCAGCATGGTGACCATGCGCTCACCTCGTGCGACTTCCTCCTGGCTGCGATCAGGGGCCTCAGTGGCCTTCACGATCTTGAGGATGTAGCCGCGAGCGAGCATCATGGCCTCGACGCGTTCCGCCATGCCCAGGCAACCGACGACTAGGCGAGTAGCCGCACGGTCCTCCCAGCCATAGACGGTGATGATGTACACGGTGTTCCTTTCAGTTGCGGTTGTTGTGGTAGCAGTAGTCAATCTAGCACACATGTGTGCGCTCGTGGTGTCATGCAGGGTTATTTCTTCTTCAGGTCTTCGCTGAGCCGGTGTCCAGCCATGGCCTTGCGGGCCTCTGTCTTGGTGTCGAACCATTCGGACACCCAGTTGCAGGCGATGCAGTTCGCCCGTGTCACGTCACCCACGGTCTCGTAGGTGGCGAGGTTGTGGGAGGTAGTCACTCGACTACCTCCCAGCCGAAGCTGCGCCAGCGGGCCGCTGTGGGGGGCTTGAGGCCCCGCAGATGGATGCGGCGCTGTGATATGGCGTCCTGGGGCAGGCTGTAGAGATCCAGCCTGTTGGACTCGCTCTCGCTGGCAGGCCAGCACAGGTCGTATCGGAGCATGTCGAAGGGGAAGACACCTCTCCCCTCCACAGTGAAGGGGATGGCATTCTGCGCCGCCTCGATGAGCTTGTCCTTCTGGCGTGCGGTGAGCTTGGTGGTCATGTCAGTCACCTCCTTCCTGGGTCTCGTTCTCCTGGGTGCCCTCATCCTTGCCAGCGATGCGGTCGACCGCCTTGCTGGCCTGGCTGGCAGCCTTGCTGATGAGGTGCTTGTCGTTCTTGAGGGCCTCCAGCCAGTGCTTGATGTAGGCCACGCTGTTGTTGAAGGTGGCCTCCTGGGCGATCCCAGCGATGCCACAGAGGAATGCGGCCCCGATCTCCGCGACCAGTTCCTCAAACGAGTACACCTCGTCACCGAAGGCTCCGAAGGTGCCCTTCATGACGCCCTCACGGGCCTCACGGGACTCGTGGCCGGTGCTGTGGGTCAACTCGTGGTACAGGGTGCTGTAATAGCCCTCAGCGCTCTTGAAGTCAGCGAAGGCTGGCATCTGCACATGGTCAGCAGAGGGCCGGTAGAACGCCTGGGAGCCGCCGTGACCCAGCGAGGGGCCGTTCTCCAGGTAGCTGGCGACCAGGGCCTCAGCGACCTCGATGGGGGTCTTGTCGTCCACCTGGGGCGCAGGAGCCTGGGGAATGCCCTTGCAGCCCTCAGGGAACTCTGCCTGGTCAGCGTTGTACACATGGTGGACAACGGGGAACCGCACGGTCTCCATGACGGGCGTGCCGTCCTTCTTGAGCACCACGTTGCCAGCGGCGTCCTTCTTCGGGCGGGGCTTGGTCTCCACCCAGCGCTGCACGATGGTGGAGGTCTCACCCTTGCGGACTCCACGCGGCGTGGGATCCTTGGTGCCATCCTCCAGGTCAGGCGAGACCCAGAAGTGGCCCTTGCCACCTGGGCGGGCGATCTTGATCAGGCCAGCGCGCTCAGCGATCTCGTCGTAGGTGCCCCAGTACTTGGAGGTGTAGCCCTTGAGCATGGCGGTGACCCAGAGCATGAGCACGTTGCCCCCGCCGTAGCGCTTGAGCGTGCTCAGCGAGACGGGCATGTCGCCGCCCTCAGCGCTGACCCAGTCCTTCTGCCAGGGCAGGATCACGAGTTCGCCAGCCTCAGCAGCGACCAGGCATTCCTCCAGGGCAGCGACAATGACAGCGTTCTGCTCGTCGCGGGGGTCACGCCGAACCTTCTCGACGGCGTTGGCCTTGGGCTGGATACGGGACTTGGACTTGGTTGTGGTAGCCATGGAGATCACTATACACCCATCTGCTCGCACATACATGTCACCTACGCTGATTTCTTTGTCGGCCCTTGCTGGAGAAGGCGCGACGGTTGCCGATGTGAAAGCACCCGCACCACCCACACTTGAAGGCATAGGTGTACGCACCCTTGGTTCGCATGCCGTGCGCGGCAGCAGAGGCAGTACGCCTGGTGGCGTACTGCCTCTTGCCGGTCAGGCAGTCACTGCCCTCTGTCATGTCACACGGGGCAGTCGTCCACCACGCTCACTGCGTCGCGGACACCGTCGAGCCACTCTGAGATCTGCTCTTCAGTCGGCTCCTCACCCTCAACCTGGCCTGTGCCCTCGCACTCCATGCAGTCGATCTCTTCTTCGGAGTTCTCCAGGGCCTCGATGTTGGATCGCAGATTGTTCTTGGTCATCTGGATCTCAGCCTTCAGCTTCTTGCTGATCTCGACACCCAGGTCGGTCTTGTCAGCCCAGGACCGCACCCACTGCTTGACCAGGGAGTGGAGGTGAGTCTTGTCAGCCTCGACGTCCTCGATCAGTTGAGTGTGCTCCTCGTTCTCGACTTGACCTGCACCGTCGCACTGCTCGCAGTCCACCTCCTCCACCTCTGGGTAGTCAGGGACGTCGGCACCCTCGATGTCATCGGCCCACTGGCTCAGTTGCTCTGCGGTCTCGCGTAGCTCCTCTGACATCTGGGTCTCGTGACCGAAACCATCCTCGATGTTCTGGGCACCCTCTTCCTTCTCCTCAGCCAGTTCACGCACCTGGGAGGCAACGTCCTCCAGCCAGGAGGTCACATCGTCCTGGGACTCAAACGTGGTGTTGTCGAAGGTCTCCCATGCCTCGTGCTGGATCTGAGCCAGACGGGCCGACATGCTGGAGGAGTACTCCCAGACCTGCCAGTTGGGGCATGACTCGCACCGGTACAGGGTGCGCCCACCGTAGGGGCCTGACTTGGGTGACGTGTGCTTGTAGGGGTCTCCCACCTTGATCTCGACGCCGCACTTGCCGCACTTGCGGTTGGGCAGGGGCTTGGTCTTGTCGTTGATGGTCACGGTCATGAAGATGGGCTTGCCGCGCTTGGTCATCCGCTGCTTGCCATTCCGCATGACGGGGGTCTGCTTGGGTTGTCCTGTCTCGGGATCGATGACAGGGACGGTCTCGTAGCGCTGTTGCGCGTGCTTGACGTGGGTGATCTTTGCCATGTCTCAGGCGTCCTTTCCGGGAACATCGGCTGCTGTCCATTTCTGGTCGGCAGGCCAGTTGGTGTTGTGTGCGATCAGTCGGCACTTGCGGCATGTGGCCGCGACGCCCGACACGGTCTCATCCCCGAAGGAGAGGCCCTCCAGGCTCTGACCGCACAGGGTCTTGCCCAGGTCGCCCCAGGGGATGTCGTTGACTGCGTCAGCCAGGTGGATGGTGGTCTCGTCCTCATCGATCAGGTGATCGTGGAGGCCCTTGCTGACGTACACGTAAAAGGTGGTCATGTTGGTGGTAGCTCCTTGTGCCATTGGGGTGAGTATATCAGGGTGAGCAGGTGTATGTGGGTCAGGTCAGGTCGTTTTCGTTGACCTCAGTGCCACCGCAGTCGACGCACCGGTCGTTCTCCCAGTACTTGCAGCCGCAATAGCACCGGTCGCAGCCCTCGACCCTGACCCGGTTGCCCCGGCTGTCAGGGATGCTGTAGGGCACCTGATCGATGCCCTCTGGCATGGGATGAGGCTCGCACTCAGAGCACAGGAAGCGCCCGCTGCGGGCGTCAAAGCGGATGACAGCGCCCTCAGGAGGCAGGTCAATGGAGGCGAGGCAGGCGTCGGTCATGACGAGGCAGTTCTCGCACCACTTGCCCTCGCCATCATCGGTCTCAAAGGGGATGCTCATGACCGCTGCTCACATGACTGCGCCAGGCGCATGCCGGTGAGGGGGCTGACGGTCAAGACCTCGCGGTCCAGGACGTACCAGTTGCCGTCACTGCCCATGGCGATGTCGCTCCGGCGCTTGAGGATCTCAGCGAGGGATTCCCAGCCCTGGATGAAGGGCTTGCCGCTGGGGTCGTAGATCCAGCCGCCTCCAGCGCCCTTGTAGCCATGGGCGGCAGCCCAGACCTTGGTTGCCTTCACGCGTCCGGAGTCACCCTTGAAGGAGCGACGGCCCGTCTTGTCACGGGCGTCTGCGTAGCCCAGGCTGATCAGCGAGGCCCAGGCGGGGTCAGAGACACCGCGTACTGCGTACCAGCCGACGTGGCCCACGCGACGGCGACCAGTGGCCTGTACGCCAGCCCTGCGGTCAGCCTCCAGGCGATCCCACTGCTTCTGGGCCTCGTGCCAGGTGAGAGGAGCCGACACAGCGGTGTAGCCGATGAGCCTGCGCTCGCGGTCATGCAGTGCTGCGATGACGATGTGGTGTTGGGGATTGGGTGCGGTAGCCATGTGGAGAGTGTACCTCAGTTCTTGATCGGATGCATGTCAGGACGAGCGAGCCTATGCGGCCCGCTGCGTCCTCTCGGCGGTCAGGCGGTCAGCGGCCTCGATGATCTGGGTCATGGTGAAGCCGTCCTCACGCATCGTGTGACCAACCTCCTGCTCCAGCGCCAGGTACTCCTGGGCCAGTTCAGGGTTCAGGCTGGCCCCCAGGATGTTGTCCACCCGGCGAGCCAGGGGGCAGATGACGCAGGACAAGCGCTCCATGCCCGCGTCGTAGGCCCAGTGCCAGGGCAGGTTGTGCGCCCAGATGGTGTCCCAGACCTGCTCCTCAGTCCAGGAGAGGATGGGGTGCCAGCGCAGCACGAGCACCTTGGCGGTGTCACGCTCAACCTCGATGACGGGCTTCTTGGCCCGGTTGTCGGACTCCTCAGCGCGGAGGCCCAGGCAGTTCAGGATGCGGACCTGGCGACCCTCACGGGCGGCACGGGCCTGGATCCGGGCAGCGATGCCTTCGACCAGGACGCGGTCCTCAGCGCTCAGGTTGGCCTCCTCGCCCCTGCGATTCACGCCAGCGAGTTCGCTGATGAGCCGCTTGATGGGCGAGGTCTTCTGGTCGGAGGTGCAGTAGCGGCTGTTGCGGTCGAACCAGGGCGTCTGCTCAGGCTTGCCCTCAGCGAGCAGCTTGGCGCGACGGTTGCGGACCTGGGTGGGGAGATCCTCCAGGTAGCGAGCCTCACGGTTCTTGTTGCCCTTGTCCCAGGTGCCCCGGCGCATCACAGCGACCACAGGGACATTCAGCACAGCGCCCTGGGTGACAGCCAGTTCCCTGGTGCCCTCCCACTCGGAGCGCTCCAGGTCAGCATGCACGCCCAGGAGGATGGCATCAGGGCCGAAGGTGCCCTGGGCCTGGAGGTCGTACAGGTGGGCGAGCATGGCTTCAGAGTCCTTGCCCGCAGAGGTGTTGACCAGCACCACGTCAGTGGTCAGGTCAAGTTCGTCATGTGCCATGCAGGCATGGTACAGGGTAAGTGCTCGCAGTGGCATGTCACCCCCCTGTGACATCGGTCACACGCACATGCTCACATTGGCATGCTGAACCCTGCTGGATTGCCCTGAGAGGCCCCTGTGCGCCTCTGTGAGGCTCGCTACCCCTGCGCGGCACCAACCATCGCAGGCAGAGCCTCACAGAGGCACACAGAGGAAATGAGTGTCGGCTCACCAAGCCAAAAAGCCTTACGTGGCAAGGGAAATCTGCCATTCCAGGGGTGTACACGAGTGCTCGCACTTATATGTGCATGTGCTGCATTTCATGTTCTCACGCAGCACAGAGCCTGTGACGCATGTCACACAATCCTGATGCCCACATGCCAATGCGAGCATGTACCTTGACTGCCATGACCGATTCACCCGCAACCCTGTTGGCTCAGGAGGTGCGCCGCGCCAGGGCTGTTGTCCTCAACGACATCAGCAACCGTCGCTACCACCCCAGCTACGGCTACACGAAGACCCAACTCCGCAAGGACTGGGACCGGTTCGTGAGCCTGGCCCATGCCTACTCCATCACCTTCCAGGACGGTGGGGCCAATGACATCATCAACGCCCAGGACGCCTGTGACGCCCTGGACATCAGCTACCACGAACTGGAGGAACTTGTCCGCTCGTCTCTGACCGATCCCTTCAACACCCCCATCTCGCAGTCATGACCACCACCCAGCCCACCTGGGATGAGGTCATGGCACCCATGCGTGACACGTCCCTCTGGCCCTACATCCGCCAGGCAGCCGAGACCATCCTGGTCAACCGTCTGCATGACATGGGTGACTACGGCTCGGGGATCTCCTCATCCGACATCAACCACACAGTCTTCGGCTACGCCAAGGAGGTATTCACCAACCCAGACATCTGCCCAGGTTCCGACTACCCAGGCCGCGTGCTCCGGCACATGGTTCACAACGGAGGAGGTGAGGCCAGACGCTGACCCACCCACATACCAAGGGATCCGCATGCATGTGACGTGACATGCATGCGGGTCTCGACTACGCTTCCCCCCGCTACCACACAACCGAACAGAGGTTCCCCGATGTACCCCAACTCCGCAACCACCTACAAGCTGCCCTTCGATGACAGGATCCGCGTGTCCTCACGCTGTGCCTTCGTACTCGTGCGTCAGTTCAACGAGACCGACTCCAAGCCCTTCATCGTTCGCCGCTCGGACAACCGGGCCACCCTGGAGAAGCTGTTCGACCCCGCCACCGACTACCTGATTGACCAGACGCGTGGCCTGGTGACCTACTCCTTCAACGGCAAGCTGGAGGTCTTCGATGGCATCGAGGGCAAGCACGTCTACTACGGCCCTGGCCCCTTCACCTCTGTCAGCAGCCAGGCTCAGTGATGGCTGACGTGTGGGCATGGATGGACCCAGGAGACGGCACCCTGGTGCCTGTCCAGGTGCTGGGCCGTTCGCTGTGGCCTGGCACCTGGAGGGTGCGTGACCATGAGGGCAATACGCACCTCGTGTATGCCCTCCTGGATAACCAGGGGAACGTGTGGAAGCCATGAGCAAGCGCGACTTCCCCAGCTACGAGATGTACACCCAGGAGGGTGACGTGGCTGTCCACCGCATGGTGACATGCATCGTGACTGACCTGAACCTGGGTCGCATTCGCCGCCTGGAGCTACCGGGCCGCATCCGCCAGGGATGTGACTGGGTGGCTGACCAGGCTGGGCACAAGGAGGTCTTCGACACTGAGCCTCAGGTGCTCATCACCGCCGCGATCAACCGGGCCGCTGAGGCCCAAGGCTGGCAGCCTGTCAGCCGCTGGGACTGGTGAGGGGAGGTGAATCACATGTTCGTCATTCTTGGCTGGAACAGCAACAACAACGTGGCCCTGGCTGGCACCGCCACTGGCAAGCCCTTCGCCAGTGAAGACGCTGCCCGCAAGATGGCTCGCCGCCTGGAGGAGGCTCACCCCACCGTGAGCTACCTCGTGCTGGCAATCGAGCCTGCCGACATCTAGAGGCTTCCCTCCCCGTCAGGGGCGCGGGTGGAGGGAGTGGCGCATGTCACATGGGGGTGCTCACACTCCCATGTGGCGTGCGACTAGCATGCCTCCCGTGACCCCCGTTGGGACTCCGAGACTGGACGACCCCTGAAACATGACCGAAAAAAATCCGCCGCCCGACACCACATGGGAGTGCTCGCTCCTGTACCCTGGGGCCATGGCACATGACATGACCCCAGAAGAGCAGGACGCCATCTACAACGGCATGGTGGAAATCGCCATTCGCTGTGATGGTGCCCAGAGCAAGGACTACAAGGGCTTCAACGGTGTAGACACCCACTACGGTCGCCGCATCGCCAAGGCTCCTCGTGACCAGTGGACCCCTGAGATCTTCGCTGAGTGCGCCCACATCATCCTGAAGTACCGGGAGCAGGTACTGGCCTACACGGGGGTCGATGTCGGCACCCTCCAGGCTGTCAAGGACGCCCAGGACAACGGCACCAACTACGCCGCTCGTGACCAGGCCCGCCGTTTTGAGCAGGTTGACAAGTACCGGGCCGAACGCCGCGTCGATGTGGTCCCCCACCCGGTCACCCGCAAGCCTGTCCTGGGCATCTTCTACGCCAAGAAAGACCCGGACTTCAGCACCTTCCTCCCCCGGTGCCAGGCCCTGCCCGGACGCAAGTTCGACTGGGACCGCAAGTGCAACTCGGTCTTCGTCTCGGACGAGGCTCAGGCATTCATCCAGGAGTTTGACTTCACCGTCTCCGACGCCGCTCGTGCCCTCCTGGAGACGCCTCGCACCGCTCCCCAGGCCCCGGCCCGCCCTGCTGAGATCAACGTCGACCCCACCGCCCCTGGCAAGGTCTTCATCAAGACTGACAAGACCGCATCCGGTCCCGCCAACAGCGCGGTGCGTGACCTGCCTGGCCGCTGGTTCGACCGTGGCCGGTATGGCAACCAGGCTGACGCCACGCCCGCTGTCGTCGCCTTCGCCCGCACGTATGACATCGTGATCAGCCCTGAGGCTGAGGCCCTGTGTGGGACCGCTCAGGCTGCCCAGGAGGCCCCCATGGGAGGGGCCATGAGCCAGGAGGATCTCAACCTGATGATGGGTGAGGTCAGCCGCTGTGGCAGCCCTGACGACCTGCCTGAGGTCTTCGTCACCATGTTCGCCCGTCTCGTGGCTGGGGAGGAGTGATGAGCTACCGCCGAGACGGTGGGCATCCCCTGGGTGGCACGTACCGCACCCTGGCCTCTGGTCGCCGCGTCTGGATCGATGACAGGGGCATCGCCCACCTCGTGTCCTCTCAGGGCAACGTCTCAGGCTCGCTCCAGGACTACGAGCCTGAGGATCCCCGCATCGAGAGGGCTGAGTACGAACGTGATCACCCTGAGCCTGATGAGGCCCTGGAATGGGGAGGGCTGGATCTGCCATGAATCAGACCTACTGGGATGAGCCAGATGTGGCATGCATGCCCTGTCGAGGGCGCGGCTGGATCCTCCAGGAGGACACCAGTGGCATGCCCAGGGAGCAGGTGCCATGTCCCTACTGCAAGGGCCGTCAGAACAGCCTGTGGGTCTCTGAGAGACGCTCCAGGGCACAGGTGCGGTCCCAGGTGCATCGTCGCCTCTGGTGGCTCCTGGGGATCGTGATCCTGGTGCATCTGGCTGTGCCCATGCCCAGCCTGCTGTACGCCGCTGTGTGGCTGCCCTGGATCGCCCTACGGATCTGGGCACCCAGGTGGCTGCTGTGGCCCCGTGGGTACCTCCTGCCCCAGATCAGGAGGCCCAGGCATGCTCCTGGGTTCACCGACCAGAGGGAGGTCAACGCCCTGACCATGTTCGGTGCTGCTGTGGGCCTGAAGAGTGCCTGGGACAGCCACCGCAGGAGGCCATGAAAAAATGCCTGTTCTGACCCCACATACGAGTGCTCGCTCCTGTAGCATGGTGCCCATGGCACATGACAGCAGCAACTCGGTGGTCAACTTTGACCGATTCCTCCCCTCTGACCAGCACCTTTTCCCCTTCCAGCATGTGGGTGTCGCATACGCCCTCATGCAGTCCGCTGATGGCAAGGGCGTCTTCATCGCAGACGAGCAGGGCCTGGGCAAGACCCGCCAGGCCATCGTGCTCGCCAAGGCCCACGCCGCTCTGCTCTCCAACCGCAAGCCCAAGGTGCTGGTGGTCTGCAAGTCGGCCCTGAAGCTGAACTGGGCCAAGGAGTACGCCATGTGTGCTCCCGAACTGGATGTCCATGTGGCTGGGGGCACCAGGCCCTACGAGCTAGAGGCCGACGTGGTGATCATCTCCTTCAACCTGCTGCGCGTGTGGGCCGACGCCCTGATCCTGGAGCAGTTCACCGGCCTGATCATTGACGAGTCCCACTGCGTGAAGGACGGCAAGACCCAGCAGACCAAGGCTGCCACCAAGATCGCTACCGACGTCCGCTCACGGCGCGGTCTCGTAGCTCTCCTCTCCGGTACGCCCTTCCTGAACAAGCCCGCCGAACTGGTCAGCCAACTCGCCATGATCGGTCGCCTGGAGGATGTCTGCCCCCGCCCGCGTCGCCCCCAGCCCACCGCCCGTGACTGGGAGTACAGCTTCCTGAACAACTTCTGCAACCCGGTCAAGGTCAACATCGGTCGCGGTGAGACCCGCACCAAGTACGAGGGTGCCACCCAGGGCAAGATGCCCGTGCTGAACAGCCGCATGCGTCAGCACTTCATGGTTCGCCGCCTTCGCAAAGAGGTGCTCAACATGTCCGAGACCCACCGCATCCACGTCCCCCTGTCGCTCAACGGTGACCTGAACCACTACTGGGACGTCGAGGCCAACTTCACCCCCAAGGACAGCCGCTCGGCTGCCATCGAACTGCTGACCGCCCTTCGCCAGGCTGCCGCCCTGTGCAAGATCAACGCTGGTGTCGAGTGGGTCCAGGACTTCATCGCTGAGAACCCTGGCAAGAAGCTGGTGGCCTGGGCCTGGCACATCCCCGTGCAGGCCGGTCTGGCTGAGGCCCTCAACGCCGCTGGCATCAAGGCCGTGTACCTGAAGGGGGAGCAGGACAAGGGCCGCATCGAGGAGGCCAAGGCTGAGTTCAATGAGGGCAACGCCCAGGTCATCGTGTGCAGCCTCCAGGCCCACCGTGAGGGGCACACGCTGCTGGGTGACGGCACCAACGTCACCGACTCGGTCTTCATCGAGCAGCCCTGGCACCCCGGCGCGGTGGCCCAGGCTGAGGATCGCATCAGCCGCATCGGTCGCCAGGCTGACGCAGTGTTCGCCCACACGTTGATCGCCCCCGGTACGGTTGACGAGTGGCTGGAGGGCCTGATCAGTGAGAAGTGGAGCACCTTCACCGCAGGGGTCGACGGCAAGGCAGTCGAGGGCCAGCAGGCCAGCATGATCGCCGCCATGCTCGCCAAGCTCCAGGCTCACATGATCGAGAAGTACGGCCCGGACCGCGTGGCAGGCTGGAACTTCCCCACGCCGCCCCAGGAGGGAGATCTCGCCTGAGCACGTCATGTGCCAACATCATGCTCAGGCAGAAGCCAGGAGGGGCCGAGAGGCCCCTCCTGTGCTATTCAGGGGGCCATGGCTACCGCACGAGCACCCAGGCCCCGCAAGGCCACACAGGAGACCACAGAGCCGCCTGGAGCCGCCCCCGCCCCCAGACCGGCCCACGAGGTCATCTGCCTCCCGGTCAGCATCCAGAGGTACCGGGTGCTGTTCGCGGATGGTGCCCTGGTCGACTTCCTGGCTGCTTCGGGCAACAGTGACGTGAGGGCCGACATGCTCGACGCCCACTACGGCAAGAGGCCCGCCGCCCAGAGGCACAGTGATCCGACCTACCGGATTGAAGGGGTGGCGTACCTGGGGGAGGAGTACGTACACCAGCCAACCCCCCACGAGCCACACACAGGCCCCTAGACGGCCCTGTGCGGTCCTGTAGACACCTTCGTGCTGTGAAGGGATCTCTCGCCCCCTAACCGGCCCCCACAGGCCCGTCTATCCGCCCTACAGGCCATTCGCCCTCAGTGCAGGGAAGCATGCACCCGCTCGGGATCGTCGCCCCCCGTCACCGATACGCCGTGGGTCTCCTCCAGGTGGACTCTGACCGCCACCCGGTAGGCCCGCCTGGCCGTCAGGTACCACTCCTCCAGGTCGCCCAGCCGGAGGTGCTCGGTCTCGTGCTTGTCGCCTGGCATGCCTGCCCCTCTCGTCTATCCGCCCCCCAGCATGCCTGCCCCAGGCCCCCCTCACCCGTACCACGTACGCCCATCAGGCCATACACCCCAGCCGTATGCGCCCCAGAGCCATGAGGCCCTACGTGAGCACCCACCTACCCACTACGTGAGCAACTCATGCCTGGGTGAGGAGAGTACGTAGCCTGGCCTCACCCGTACACATGTTCGTGTTCCCATGAACATGTGTTCGTACCCCATCACCACCCCAGCACCCCCTCACCCGTCTCAGGGCGTACACACAGCCCCACAGGGGTGCAAACATCGAACACATGTTCTCCAGGCATCGAACAGGTGTTTGTCAAGTCATCGAACACCTGTTCCGGACATACCCCCCACCCTTAGCCAAAACGGACACACGGGTGGGACCAGTACCAACAGTTATCCAGACTTCACAACGGCGTGTAGTACCCCACGTAGTACCCATGGGGAGGTGGAGCGTTGCGTTATGGCTGCTCAACGCACGTATTGGTATATGGCCCTTCCCGTGGGTCATGCGAACACTGGCATGTGACTGGTGGAGGGAAGGGGGATCGAGTAATGTGGGGGTTGGCTTGCTACCACACGCCAAACCGTCTACAGAACCGACTAGAGCAGAAAGAGACCCATATGATTCCCCTACCCCATCCCTTCCTCGTCATCCCTACAGACGGCGAGCCGTTCGGTATAGAGGTGAACCCGGAGCAACGCCCGCCCATCCTGGGCGTTTCGCTGGTGACTCCTTACATAGCGCAAAGGTGGCTACATGCCGGGAGGGCGGGCTATCGGCCCGTGGTGATGCATGACGCCGACTACATGCTGGCCGGGAGGGCGTTCGTACGCCAGGTGGCGGAAGAGAGTTGGAAAGCAGGAGAAGCGGCTGTGGTTGAGTTGGGAACGTCCCAGGGCGATTCCGCCTGGCACGCCGTGGTGGCGATGAGAGACGTGTGGGAGGAAGAGGAGAGTGACGACGTGCCCGGCGTGGTACTCGATGCTGCTGGAGGACGAGTGATCGCCGGAGCCAGTGGGCTGTACGAGTTGAGGAGGCCCCTGGTGATGGTGGTACTGATCATCGATGAAGCGAAAGGAACGTGGAACTGAGTGGAACGCTTCTGGGTGGCTTTGGAGGTACGGGCCGAACTGATCGCCACCTGGGATAACTGGCTGGAACGTGACAGTGCCGACTTGGGTGTCATACGACAGGTGGCTGAGCACGAAGAAGACACTGAAGAGGACAACCGGATGCACGATCTACGGTGCATGGTTCACCTGGAGGAGGCCGAGACCTTCTACGTGGCTTCGGACATGTGTGGGCTGCTGGAGTTGGCCTATCAGGAAATGCCCGACGAACCGTTGCTGCAAACCGATCTGCTGGAGCCACACGGGTTCGTATACTTCGACCGTCCCATGCGCCTTGGCCCAGAGGAGCATGACTACGTGAACGCCATCTGCTGGCACACCGGGGGCGGGGGCCTGGATTCGGTGCATTACCGGCGTAGCTATGGGGGATGGAAATGGACGTCCATTGACGACGACTGGTGGCCCTGGGGGGTGACGGTGGCGCAAGTGCTGGAGGACAACCCCAACTCTGAGGTTGAGAACCTGCGCCTGCTCAAGTGCTTCTTCGTCCTCTCCGGATCGCGGGTGGTGCTGGACGAGTCCCAGATGGTCTGGAATCGGGCCGTGCGACGACGGTTGGTTCGTATGGGGCAACCGGCCCGCCCGGTGCGAGTGATCACCCTCCGAAGGCCGGTACGTCGAGAAGCTGATGCGGACGGCATCCCGGTCGACTGGACTCACCGCTGGATCGTGTCGGGGCACTGGCGTAACCAGTGGATGCCCTCCATTGGGGCGCATCGTCAGATGTGGATACACCCGTACCTGAAGGGGCCGGATGACAAGCCCCTGGTAGTGAAAAACAAGCTGTACCGCTGGATCCGCTAACAACTGGAGAAAACATGAGTACGACCGCAGTGATGATTTTGAACACCCTGGCGAGGGACGAGTACGAGAGAGATTGGGGGGGTTATGAAGAGCCGCTGGACTTCCTGCGGGGCGATTTCGGCATAGGTGAGGTGCCCCGGATCGAGGTGCTGGAGTGTGTGGTAGGAGGGAAGGAGTATTCCTTCCCGGCTCTCATGATCAAGACGCTGATCGAGGGGGCACGCCAGGAGATCCAGGACGAGGTGGAAGAGGCGTACTACGACACCGACGATGACGCTGAGGAGACGGTGTGGGCGTTCCGCTGGGGCCGCGATCCTGACGAGGAGATAGCCGAGAAGGTGTCGGAGCGGGAGATGGCCTACTGGACCGAACAGCTTGAGGGCCTGGACGAGACCATGTCGGTGCTGGATTGCCGTCTGCACTACCTGGGCGAAGGGACCAAGGAGTTCGTGGCCTACATGGAGATGCTCATCGAGCGCCAGCCCGCCCTGGAGGAACACATCCGGGCCAAGCTGGCTGAGGTGCAGGAGGAGATGCTCAAGCGGCTGGAGGCCATCAAGGTCAAGCTGGATGAGGACGCAGAGGAAGGCGATGACGCCCCGGAAGACTGAGAACCGGCGCTGGTGGTACTGCCGGGAGTGTCTGGCGGTGCAGGACGGCCTCAACGACGGGTCGTCCTGCTGGAACTGTGGCCGGGTGGAGCGGGCGCGGATCGCCAACTGGCCCTGGTGCATCATGGGCACCAAGAGGTGCGCCTTCTCCGGCTGTGGCAAGCCCTACGTGACCATCGGGCTGCCTGTTGGGACGAGTCTGAGAGATGAGGTGGACTGGCTGGGCCTGTGCCGGGATTATTTCGACCACTACGGGAGCAACGCCTATTTTCCGCCCATGCTGCCCCTGGAGATGATGCTGGAAGCGAATGGGTGGGAATCGAAGGATGGTGTTCACGCTACCCCGCGCCGGGGTAGGCCAAAAAAATCCGCTCCCTGACTTGACACTGTGGTTTTTGCGGTCTGGTACTTTCCACAGCACCGCACACAACCGAAAGGAGCGGCTATGTCACGAAAGTTTCGTGGTCACGAGCAGGAGGACGCCTCCGGCGATCTCGTGCTCACCCTGGACGAGTCCGACTGCCTGAAAGCCCAGGCCACACCGGATGGGGAGGAGTGCGTGCTGGCCCAGGGCCTCCTCCGGTCGGATCCGACCATCATCGAGGTGAGAGTCGGCCCGACCGTCGCCAAGGTGCTGAGGGACAAGAGGATCATCACCAGGACGCCCTCCGGGCGGCGCAGGACGGTCACCAGGCGGGTCTGGGAGCGGTTCTACCAGGAGCCGGAGACCACCGACATGATCCACACCTTCGACGCCGACCCCGACAGCATCAAGAAGGCTGCCAAGTGGATCAAGGGCCGTCAGGTGACCTTCAAGGCCCCCACCGGGACCAGGGTGCTGGGGGGCCGCGTGGGTGAGGCTCATGGCTCCAACGTGAGGGGCACCGGGGTCTCCCCCAACGTGCATCACAGCCCGCCCTTCCGCCACATCGCCAGGGACAACTGATGGCGAGCGAGGATCAGGCTCGTCGCAAGGTGGCCCAGATGGACCGGACCACCAAGATCGCCACGGTGCGGAAGATGCTCAAGACCCGCACCGGAGGCGTCAACAACACCGAGATGCTCGCCACCGAGTCCCTCCTGGATGAGATGGAGAAGATGAACCTGCTCAACGAGGAGACGGTCAAGAGCGTCACCAACGCCCTGCTGTGGTGCCTGGCCCAGAACTATCACTTCGACCACGCCAACGCCACCGTCCATAACGCGGAGGTGCGCTTCAGTCCCATCACCTTCCGCCTGGCTGAGGCCCTGGGTGCCCTGGACGAGGACTTGTCCTGGAACACAGAGGCCCTGGGCCAGTACTGGGGCATGCTGGCTGAGGTGACCAAGGCCAAGGGCAGCTACGAGGAGGACACCGGTCGGTGAGGGGCCACGAGGCCGACAAGGCCGTAGAAGTCCTGACACCAGGAGACGTCGCCAACGAGATCAACACCGTCCTGGCGAAGCGCAAGCCGGGAGTGCCCAGGGCGCTGAACAACTACGAGTGGAAGGTGCTGGAGAAGGCCAGCGCTCTCCTGGTGGACATGGAGACCATCGCCAGGGTCTTCCGATGACCGACTGGAACGCTGTGGCCGAAGAGCACGGCCTGGAGCCGCTCACCTGGCGCTGGGTCGCCACCCAGTTCCCTGAGTTCGTGCAGTGGGTGGTGCAGCGCCACGGCCCCCTGCCCGATGGCAAGGTGGTCCCGGAGGACTACGACCGCTATGCCGCTGAGTACCGGAGCGAGTCTGGCCTATAGGAGGGACGCCGGGGGGTCGGAGAGCCGGGTCGCACCCGGCCTACTAGCGGGCGAGAAACGGCCCGCACCCCCGGCGACACCCTAAACTTGGGGCATGCCGGGAGAGCGCACCATGGCGTTCCTGGGGGCCGTCGAGAAGGCCCGTGTCAGCCCATTTGAGGGCGGCTCCGACTCCCGGCTGGTCAAGCCAGCGGACAAGCACCGTCTGCGGGAGGGGGGCCAGCACGCCCTGGGGCCGCTCCATCGTGGCTCGCCTGCTGCACCCGTTGAGCCGACGCACTCCTAGTCGAGCGGCTCCCCGGTCTCAGGGTCGACTTCGTGTCCATCCTTGAACACAGCGTCTGGTAGGCCCGGACTGTGGCTCAGGTACTGCACCAGGAACACGCCCTCGCGGCTGGAGACGTACTTCGCCATGCCCCGGTCGGTCCAGTAGGGCCGCTCGTCAGGCGGGAAGCCCTGGCGGTCCATGGCTGAATGCATGACCCGGAGCATCTTGTCGATGGTGGGCTGCACCTCCCGGCGCTTGGCGAACCCGGCCTGGACGTGGTCATCGATGGCCCCTTCCTGGTGGATCTCGGGGTCGGTGAAGCGCACCGCCCCCCAGGTCAGCTTGTTGCCCTCTCGGAGGTAGTCGTAGTGGGCTATCGAGCGGGGGCCGATGTAGGGGTAGCGGTGGACGATGATGCACTCCTGAATGCCCTCTCGGTCGCCCTGGTTCCACATGTTGGTCAGGGTGCCGGGGCCGTAGCCTTCTTCGCTCTCGACGGTCTTGTAACGGGCGTCAGCGACGAGGAAGATCTCGTCGCAGGACAGGTACAGGGCGGTCCAATAGGCGCACTGGCGGGCGCTCAAGGGGCCGGGGCCGTTGTAGACGACGAATAGCTGCTTCCCGGCCCGGACCCCGGCGCAGAAGTTCATGAGGTCGGACAACTCCTCGTCGGGGTCGTTGCCATACTTCACCACCTTCTCGCGCTTCATCCGGCGCACGGTCTCAGCGATGACGCTGAACTGGGCGTCACTCGCCATCGTTGTCATCGAGTTCGTCTTCCAGGTCCGACGCGATGCTTGCCAGCCGACGCCGGTCAGCCTGCTCCTTCACCAGGCTGGCCTGGAACACGTCCCCGTCCCAGTACTGGCTCAGGGCGTTGGTGTAGAGGTCTCGCAGGGTCTCGGGCGGGATGGCCTCCACTTCGACCTGCATGAGTTCGCCATGGCGCTCGATGAAAGCCTTGGCGCGGGAGTCGGTGGCCTTGCCAGGAGCCACCGGCAGGTTCAGGTCATCGACCTGCTCGGGCCGCACGGCGATGTGCTGGACGTCGAACCACACCGGGCAGCGCTCAGTGAAGTCACGCAGGATGTCCTCACCGGAGGGGTCGAAGTCCCCGGCGTAGATCAGGATGGCTTTGCGCCCATCCTCGTTGACGTGCTGGCGCACCTCGTCCAGATAGCTCTGTGAGCCGTAGCCCCTCGTGAGGATGATGGGGAAGCCCAGGGACTTGTCATCGTCGGGGCCGTAGAGCCGCTGGCCGGTGTCACGGTCGACGTAGTTGGTGGAGAACCAGGACCGAAGCTGGGCCAGCAGGGTGGCCTTCTCGCCTGCCAGGTAGATGACGTAGTCCTGGCCCTCAGTGCGGTCCCGCTGGTAGGTCCGGACCAGGGCGTCGATGGCCTCGCTGGGGCTGTCATAGCTGCGGTTCTGGTGGATCTCGCGGGTCTGGTCTTGCAGTTGCCGGAAGGTGCCCTGACGACGCCCTTCAGCGGTCAGGGTGGAGAGTCGCTTGTAGTGGTTGTTGGTGTTCTGGTAGCCCAGCCCTGGTGTCATCACCAGGCGGTAGTGGAGTTGCCGGAGGGTGATCAGGTACGGGTAGCCACCCACGATGGTATTGGCCTGGCGGATGATCGGTCTCCAGTTGACGGGTTCTGGCATGATGCCTCCTTGGGATCAGGTCCGTGGGACCACATCCCAGGGACGCGTCGCACTCTAACAGATCGAGGTGCGCTGTCAAGGAGGGTTTACGAAAAAATCCCCCGACTCCTGGCAGCAGGAAGCCGGGGGATTTTCCGTTGTGACTACGTGTTCACGTAGCAGGGTCAGTCTAGACCCCGCACATCCTGCTGGTGTTCGGCCAGGCCCCGTAGGAGCCACCGGAGTTGCGGACCACGTTGTTGGCGATGGCCTGCTGCTCGGCAGCACTGGCATTGGCCGGGTTGCCGGTGCCCCCGTTGGCGTACCACGTCCCCAGGGTGAACTGGAGGCCCCCGTAGAAGCCGTTGCCGGTGTCGATGTGGGCGTTGCCACCGCTCTCATGCTGAGCGATGCAGGCCCAGACTCCCGTGTAGCCCCCGGAGCTACCCGAATAGGTGGTCACAGGGGCCGCATACACAGTACGCGTATGCGTGACGGGGGCGCTGACCTGGCTTTTCGTGGGTGCATACGTGTACTGCGTATGCGCCGGGGCGCTCGCGATTACCGGTGTAGGAGCGTTATAACTAGCCGGTGGGATGGTGAGCACCTGTCCGACCATGATCAGGTTCGGGTTGGGTATCTGATTGAAGGCGGCGAGTGCAGGCCAGCCCCGGTGCCAGGTGATTCCGAGTCCCCACAGAGTGTCACCGCTGACAACAGTCACTCTTGGGAGGCTCGGAGTCGCCGCCGTAAGCACGAAGCTGGGAAGTGCGCTTGGGGGCGAACCACTGGCTGCCGCCACTTGCGCTCCTGCGTCCGGTGTCGGTGCGGCTCCAGCCGCCTGGGGGACTACTGTAAAAACGCCGCCTACGAGGGCGGCAAGGAGTAGAAGTTTCCTCATGGGATCCTTTCGTCGTGCCCCTTCGGGTCGTACTACGGGGTCTTACGAGGGAACGAGTCAACATGCTGACACGAACCCTAAGCTGGGCCGATAGGCAAACCTCCCGATGGGGTAGTCACAACAGATCGGCAAGGCTTACACAGAAGGGCTATGGCTGTCCACCAGGGCCTCTGGTAGCATCCCGAAAAAATACGCACCGGGCTGGAACCAGGGGGAGCATTATCTGTGGCTACCGTGACTCACATCGACACTCAGATTGACATCGCATACCTACGCTGCCGGTCCTATGGACACGCGTGGGACGAGTTCAACCCCATCGACATGGAAGCCCCCTGGTATGGATGGCGACTCTCACTGCGCTGTCTAAGGTGTACTACTGAGCGTCATGACAACATCGACTTCAAGGGCAAGGTCATGGGGCGGCGGTACATTTACCCCCAGGGTTACCAGCAAAAAGGTGTGCCCAAGGTGGTCTTCCGCGAGGAGCTTTTTTCCAAGCTGCGCTCTAAGCTGGAGAAGGCTAACCAGATCGGTGAAGACGTCCCGGCCCCGGTCAGGACGAGGAGCAGGAAGAAAGTGGCAGCAGGCGCATGACGAACGGCAAGAGCAAGGAGACCGCCAGGATCCAGGAGGTGTCTCCGACACTCGCCAAGCGGTGGCTTGAGGGCAATGTGGACAACCGCAACTTGCGGGAGCCGCGTGTCCTCCAGCACGCCCAGGTTCTCCAGAGGGGGGAGTGGGAGCTAACCGGAGACGCCATCGTCTTCGATGAGGACGGCACTCTGCTTAACGGCCAGCACCGCCTGACCGCCGTGGTGGTGACCGGCATCCCGGCTCGATTCATCGTCCTCCGGGGGGTGCCTTCCAAGGCACAGGAGGTGTTCGACTCGGGGTTGACTCGCACGCTCGGAGACCAGCTACAGCGCAGGGGGGTGCCGTATTACACGTACATCTCCTCTGCGCTGTTCTGGCTGCACCGCCTCAAGTACTCCGAAGAGACCAACGTGGCCCACTACGCGGAGCCATCCCTGCGGCCCTCCTTCCGGCAGTTGCTCAGCATCTACGAGCACAACAAGGAGATCGTGGATGAGGTGCCCAAGATCTCCAGGCATGTCGCCAACCTCAAAGTGCGGGCCGGAGCAACCCTTGCCATCCACCACCGGCTTCTGGAAATAGACGACCTGAACATCCCTGAGGAAGTCGACATATTTTTTGAGAAGTGGCTCACGGGTGAGGATCTCAAGGCCAGTGACCCCATCTATCGACTGCGGGAGTGGTGCCTTGACGATGCGGCCAAGCGCCACACTAAGGGTCGTGCCCCGGACTATCGCTACGTGGCCTACGTGATGCGGGCCTGGAACCACTGGCGGGATGGTGAGCAGATCCGCCACATCTCCTGGAGTTACACGCCTACAAAGAGAATGGCATGGCCGATACCTCACTGACCCCTCTCCGCGACAAGGTCACCCGGTCGGACATCCGGGAGGCGTACCGCCAGGCCCAGGATGAGTTGCGTGAGACTGTCAACTACCGCCCGGAGGTGCTCCAGTCCTCCAGGCCGGTCGATGTCGTCCACATCCGCCAGCAGCTACTGCGGTGGTGGGAGCGCCCTGGGGAGTGGCAGCGCCGCTTCGCCATGCAGGGCCGTCGCTCCATCGAGGGCCACGAGGACGCCCCCTTCAACGCCACCGGCACCCAGTTGCAGATCGCTGAGGGCTTCCGGGACGCCACCCTGTACTGGGTCAGCCCGGAGATGTGCGACCTGATCGCGGCCATGGCCCCCAGCATCCCGGAGACCCTGCCTCAGCCCCCGGACGAGTCAGGCTTCGTGCTCCTGGCCCGCTCGATCCCCGGCACTGACGCCGCCACCGGAGGGACCATCTACACCACCGGCTACCTGTGGCACACCGTGATGACGGTGGTCGGTCCCTGCCTGGCTATCGAGACTTACTCCTGGCGGGACATCGTGTTCATGTACGAGATCATGAATGACGAGTTGAAGGAGATGTTCCGCCAGGCGGTGCCCTGTCGGCTCATGCCGACTGGTGGGTCCGAGTGGCCCATGGATCAGGAGATCTCGGACTTCTCCAAGCTGACCGCCGACGACGGGATCATGCATGACTCGATGGTTGAGGACCGGCGCACGCTCTGCACCTTCTGGGCGCTGGCCTCCCAGAAGATCGCCCTCAACGAGACCTGGCAGCCGGATCGAGCCACCCGGCGTAAGGCTGTGCGTGAGAAGTGGAAGACCATCCCTTCAGTCCGGATAATCCGCTTGCGGGAGCCGACCGTCCGGGCTGATCACGGTGCTGGCCGGGATGTGGAATGGAGCCATCGCTGGATCGTCGGAAAGCACTGGAGGAACCAGTGGTATCCCAGCACCGGCCAGCACCGTCCCAAGTTGATAGAGCCGTACCAGAAGGGGCCTGCGGACAAGCCGCTCAAGATCAGGGAGACCGTGCGGGCACTGGTGCGGTGAGCGACTTCGCCAACTTCAAGCCCATTGGCTACTACTCGGAGTGGGGTTGCTACGAGTTCATCTACGACGAGGATGGCAACATCGTCGGCAGCCGGGAGGTTGATGGTTGGAGTGGCGACCTGGGCAACGGCTGGACGTGGGAGATCAGCCGAGATGCCCCTGAGTAACCTGCCTGGTCCCTGGCGCTGGGAGGATCGCGGCCCTCGTGGCTGGTGGCGGGTCAACGACTCCCTGGGGATCGAGGACGGCCCCCATCCGGCCCCGCCCACTCTTCACGCCAAGTTCTACGACCGTCAGGGCAAGCTGATCAATCTGTACCAGTTTGAGGAGTACCTGGGCGACCCCGACTACAAGGTGCTCAAGCAGGACGTCTTCGTCATGGGCGGTGAGCCGGTCATGGTCTCGACGGTCTGGCTGGGACTTGACCACAGCTTCATAGGAGGTCTTTTCCGTAGCCTCCCCCACCGCCCCCTGATTTTTGAGACGATGATCTTCGGTGGTACCCACGATCTTCAACAGTGGCGCTCCCACACTGAGCAAGAGGCCCTTGAGGCCCATCGCGAAGCAGTCACGCTATTGCAGCTTGAGCTAGACGCCCTGGGTGAGACCCAGGAGCGCAAGGAGGATTGAATGGCGAAGGTACAGGCCGTTGTATGTGACCTGAAGTCCTGCGGGAACATGGCCCCTGCTGCGGAGGGGGCCGAGATCCCGACCGGCTGGGTCATGTCCGAGTACTACATCGAGGGTGAGGGCAGCCTGGAGGCGCGGGTCTTCTGCTCCTGGGGCTGTGTGTCCTCCTGGGCCAACAACAGGATCCAGACCCCCCGGCGCAAGCGCCGCACCAAGGAACAGATCGCCGCCGACGAGGCCACCAAGAGTGGGGCCTTGGCTCCCACCGATGCCTGACGTCCCCGACGACCTGGAGCATGTTCCTCCGGTAGCTGAACTGGGTGGGGCCATCGGTCGCAGGGCCACCGTGCATTGCCAGCAGGCGGCTCATGACCTCTGTGACCAGGACTGGTGCATGTGCCGGTGCCACAAGCGGCACTGGTACGACCGCGATATCAACGCCTGAACCACAACCAACAAGGAGAGCCATGACATCCCTAGTAGCAGAAGCCAACCGCGTCGAGGATCACGAAGGTGACGTCATCGTGATGGTTGTCCTGGACACGTCCGGGGACACCAAGCACATCTGGGACCGGCGCAACGCCGAAGAGGTCGCAGAGGCCCGCTCGCTGTTCGACCGCATGAAGGCCAAGGGCTTCCAGGCGTGGAGTGTGACGCGTGGAGGTGACAAGGACAAGCGCATCACCGAGTTCGACCCCCAGGCCGAGAAGATCATCTTCGCCCCTGCCCTCGTGGGTGGCTGATGCCCGCCCAGTACTACTGCCCGCAGTGGTATGGCACCAGCAACAGCACCATGACCACTCAGACCCTCTACTACCCCCAGAACTGGAACACCGGCACCGCCTCCACCATCTATACGACGGGGAGCAATCAGATCTGGACCCGGTGGAATGAGCAGTGGGTCCAGACGGCGATCACCAGCACCGACATGGCCTGGCAGCGGTGGATCAACCAGTCTCAGGTGTACACCTACCAGCAGACGCCCACGCCCCTCACGCCGGAGCAGCTTCAGGCTCAGCGCGAGGCCAGCGAGCGCTACGAGATGCAGCGCCAGGAACGGCGTCAGCGCCAGACTGCTGCACGGGCACGAGCCAGGGTGCTCCTGGGTGAGTTCCTCACCGATGAGCAGAAGGCTGAGCTAGAGCGCCAGGGTCAGTTCCATGTGACCGGCTCCAAGGGCCGGAGGTACTGCATCCGGGCCTCCGGTCAGTCGGGCAACGTGGATCTGCTCAAGGCTGATGGGAGCGTGCAGGCCACCCTGTGCGCCCACCCGACCATCGTCCCTGGTGAGTCGGAACTGGTGCCGGAGGCCGACGCCTGGCTGATGCAGATGATCGAGATCCGCCATGACGAGGATCGCTTCCTCCGCACCGCCAACGTCCATCGCGGACGGTTGCCTGTTGGGTAAGTTCCTCAATCTCATGCCCGGTGAACTTGAGCCGGGTGACGACCTAGGGGAGCGGGGCATCTTCCTGCGCCTGGAACCTCTTGGTGAGGTGATGGTCACCGGTCGCTACGACTGCATCCTCGTCTACCAGGACGACACCAAGGAGTACTGGCACACAGAGGCCCCGCTCCGCATCTACCGGGAGTACTGGCACACAGAGGCCCCGCTCCGCATCTACCGGTCCAACGAATGAAAGGAAGAAAATGACACAACCAGAACCCACAAAAAATGATCTCAGCCCGATGACTCGGGCTGAGACCGAACCAGTGCTCCTCCTGGACACCACTGGCTCGATGACCTGGCCCGCCTCTGACAGCAGCCCGGTCACACGCCAGCAGGTCGTCCACGAGGCCCTGTCGGGCGTTGTAGCGGCCCTAGAAGCCAAGGATAGTCAGGCAGCGGCTGAGAAAGCTGCCGGTGAGGACGCTGGCGGTGTGATGCTGGTGACCTTCTCCGATGGCACAGCCCAGGTGCTGGAAGACATCAACTCGGCCAACTTCGTGGAGAAGTGGGGTGAGATCCAGTGGGGTGGCTCGACGCAGATCATGCCGGGGTGGAACGAAGTCCTGGAGAACTACATGGAGGAGTTCGGTGACGAGCCGATCACCGAACGCCCTGCTCTTCTGGCTCTGGTCATCACCGATGGTGAGGCCCAGGACATGGCCGAGTTCTCCCAGGTGATCGCCGGAGCCAAGGGCGGCACCTACATCGCGGTGGCCGTCATCGGTCACGGGCCGGATCATGACGCCGCCCTGTCTCAGTGGCAGAAGGCGGCTGATGGACATGATCACGTCCGGGTGCTCGCCTTCGGAGGCGAGACTGACCCCTCAGTGTTGTCTGACGGCCTGCTGGCAATGGTGGGCTAACACCCTGTGACCCGCGAGGAGACCTTCAACATTCTCTGCACCATCATCGAGGAGACTGATGGTCGGGACATTGAGGAGGTCTCCAACCGGATCATGGATGCCCTGGAGGTGATCGGGGAAGACCTCCTCGATCACCTCGATCCACCTGTGGGACTCCGGCGCTGGCTGGAGTCCCATGGGCTGTCCCTGGTGGTCTCCTCTGAGGTCACGCCCCCTCAGGTCTGGGAGGCCCTCCAGGGAGAGGACCGTGACGACGACGAAGTAGTAGAGGACTTGGGGGAGGGTCTTGGGGCGGTGCCCCTCCCCCAGGTCGGTGACTATGTCGAGTTCCATACGGCTCCGGCTGGGCCTCGCGGCCAGAGTCACATCGGCTCTGGCCGGATCAACGCCATCACCTCTGAGGGCTGGGTCATCGTCCAGGACAGCCCCACCCACGAGGAGTGGTTGAACCCTGAGACCGACGCCGTCAGGATCGTGACTTCTCCTCCAGTACCCTGACGAAGCGCTGTAGCTCCTCCAGAGTGAACATGGTGCGGCTCCCCACCTTGATGGGATGTAGCTCCTTGTTCTGGACGTAGCGGTACACCATGGCCTTGCTGATGCCGCCCAGCATGCGACCGGCGTCTTCGGCGCTGTACAGCAGCGGGGGAACCTCCTCCGGAGCCTGAGGCTCCGGATCGGGATCCTTGCTGCGGGCCAGCTTGCGAGGCATCAGCGGTTACGGCTCAACCGGCGAACCTTGGGGGCCTCCTCCGGCTCCGACTCCTCGACGTCCATCGGCTCCTCCGGCTTCATGTTGAACTGGATGCCCTCCAGGCCGGAGAGGAAGTGGCCGGTCCACTCCTCCAAACCAGTGAAGAACCGGCTGCCGAAATCGTCCAGGATGCTCCTGAAGCTCTCCAGGACCGCATGGGCCGGTAGCGTCACCGGCTTGTCAGCCACGGCCTCCTGGGCGTCCACAGACGTCTCTGTGACCGACTCGGACGAACCCTGCTTCTCCAGGATGGCGACGATCATGTTCTCACGGGCCTTGCGGGCCGGGAGGCCCATGCCGGTGGCGATGTCCTTCACCTGGGCGTGGCTCATCTTCTCCATGGCGGCGCGGGTGTAGAGGCCCTCTTCGACGGTCTCCTCTTCGACCTCGTCGTCATCTTCAGCTTCCTCGTCCTCGTCGTCGGACTCGTCCTCGCCCTCGTCGGGGCCTTCGGTCTCGTCGCCCAGTTCGGCCAGACCGTTGGTCAAGTCCAAGACCTTGATCCCGGCGTCGATGAACTTGCCGACGACGGTCTGAAGCTCGTCGTCCCGCTTCTCGTCCCAGAGCACCATGAGGACCGCCTGGGGGGCCTCCACCAGGAGGGTCTCCATCTGGGTGAACACGTCGGTGACGAGGTAGGTGTTCGCCGCACCCTGTGCGATCTGAAGGAAGGCCCTGCGCTTTTTGTCCTCTGTGTTGGTGATCACCTCGTAGGTGATCTTCGACTTGCGGGCCATCTCGGCCAGGCCCGACAGCGAGTCGCTGAACTCGTCCTGCGTCAGGGGGAAGATGAACTTGGCCGGTTCGTCGGGCTTGATCGACTCGTTGATGAACTCTTCGATCAGGTCCGTTGCCGGATCCGGTTCCATCTCCCCAGTGCCAATGAATCCAATGGTGATCCCTGCGGGGGGTTTTCCTCGTGGCATGCGACCTCCTTACGTCTGCCCAAGCCACCCTTGCAGCCTCAGGTGGTCACTGCACCGCTCTGGGGGATTTTCTCCGGAGCCACTGGAAAAAGCAGAGACCCTCCCGTCTGGAGGGAGGGTCTCGCTACCGCACTTCTCCGGGCTGGAACAGGAGATAGTGAGTGTGACAGTACAGGAAGGGGTACTACATGTCCAGCACTTACCTCCTGCGACCTCTCCCTAGTACCTCAGACACGATCCGGTCACGCTGGTGCCGGAGCACGGTGTCACCCGCATGCACGAGCAGTGAGATGCCCGATGCCCCCACCGCGACCAGCACACGGGTTTCCCACGAGTGGCGCACGAGCAGCAGGCTCAGGAGGGCACAACACAGCAAGTTGACGGCGGCTTTCCACCAGGCCACCTGATGCAGACCCACCCGGAGGGCCACCTCTTTCCATAGCTCGGTGAGCCGGGTGGCCCCAAAGCCGATGAGCAGGGCGTAGCCCAGGTCAGCACCCACTCACTCGCCTGGCTTCTTCCCATACTCGATGTCAGCCTCGTAGGGAATCGTCCTGGGCCACTCCTCACGGTTCCTGGCCTTAACTGATGTCACCTGGGGGAAGGAAGCTCGTTTGTTGAACTGTCGAGCCGTCCAGTCCACGTCCCTGCCATCTACCTCTACCACTGTGTGGGAGGTCAGGCCCCCGTAGGGTGGGTAGTGGGTGACAACTTGATGAGGCACGCCCCGCTCATGCAGATGACGGGCAAAATCCACCGATGCCACCTCACACTGCCCAAAACATCCCCCCTGAGTGTGCCAGCCCGCCTTTTCAGCGTGGGGCCGAAATGAGGAGACAGCTTTCTCAAACTGTTCGGGATTGAGCGCTCGGTGGCTCACGGCCACAGAGTGGGATCGAGCGGTGGCGTGACGGCGGCTGAGGCGTAGGTGATCGTGTATGTGCTGCCCATGGGCAGCCAACGGTACAACTCCATGTTGAGCCTGGCGATCCTGGGTGTGCGCCGGGGGTACTCGTAGCTGGCGTTGCTCGTCGGGTCCGAGATGAAATCCCCGCTGGCTGAGGAGTAGGAGGACGCGTCCATGTAGGGCGGGAGGGTCTCGGTGGGCGACAGCATGGCCGAGTTGAGCAGGAAGCGGGCCTGCTGGGCGACCGGGAAGCGCACGAAGGGGTACACGGTGGTTGGGAACACACCCGTGATCGCCTCTGTCGGTGGGTCGCTCAGAGAAAATGGACCGTTTTCCGGGGCGATGCTGTAGCGCAGATATTGCTCAGTGATCTGCTGGGTGTTGGTCACCTCCACCCAGGTGCCGTCCGGGTAGTACCACCGGAAGCCCAGCATCATGGCCGCATTGCTGGGGGCCTGAACCGACAGGTACTGGGCGTAGACGCTGAAGTTGAACGGCTGACCGGCGTTCACCTGGAAAGGCAGCAGGTTGGTGGGATTGGCAATCGTCGGCTGGGCTGGCTGGGAGAACCAGAGGCCGTTCTGGAAGCCGCTGCCTACGCCGAACCACTGCTGATTGACCATGAACCAGGAGTAGACAGGGTCGAACCAGGGCCTGGCGTTCGCCCCCTGCACCGCCCCGTCGAACCACTGATGGTCGACCGCGAACCAGCCCAGGGGTGTGGGTGGTGCTGGGGACCAGGAGGAGATGGTGCCGAACCAGACGGTGGCGTTGGGGACGTTGACGTCGACCTCCAGGGCGGCGTTGCCATGCACCGGCAGTAGCTCGGGAGGGTCTTCGATGGCCTCAGGCCGGTACACCAGGGTGGCGGTGTAGGGGTTGTAGCTCGGCTGAGTGTTGTCGGTCTGGAGGGGCAGCTTGGGGTCTTGCAGAGGCGACAGGCCGTCGAAGCCGATGAGCGCCACGCTGGTGGTGCCGTCCGGGTTAGTGATCGTCCTGGAGAACGTGGTCAGGGTGTTCGGCAGGAGGTTCGACGCCGTGGGCTGCATGAGCACCTTGACGTCACGCGGGTACTCGTAGAGCAGCGTCTCCTTGCCCACCTGGGTGGGCGTGCAGGGCCACAGAGCGCACAGGGTGACGTAGTGAGGCTCATTGGCCGCAGCCCCCAGGACGTGGATCCTGGGATACAGCCAGTAGTAGTCAGGTGCTCCCTGGGGAACCGGATTGCCGGGAGTGGTCTTGCTGTAAGGGTTAAGGGTGTACGTGGCCGTCATCTGGGTCCAGTGACCAGCGGTCTCGGTGAAGGTCGCTGACTCAGATATGACCGGGAAGGGCGTGCCGGTTCCGGCATCGCCCCAGACAGACAGCTTCACTGAGCGCTGCACCGACGACCAGATCTGGATGGTGAAAGTGATGTGCCCCTGGGTGTAGCTCCCTGACATGAAGTCGGTGATCGGAATCGCCCCAGTGGTGGCGTAGAGATCCCCGGCTGAGGTAGCCATGAGCCGCATGCCGGTGCCGGTGCTGCTATAGGGCGGTTTGAGGGGCGGGAAGTTGTTGTTGGCCGGTGGCCCAAAAGTCTCCAGGGGAGGTGTAGTACCCGCCGCGCTCAGGTTGGAGATCCAGGTGATGGTCTGCCCGTTGGCCTGGCCGGAGGCGGTCGGGAATACCGGGATCGTGTCCGTTGGGTTATTGGGGTCGTAGGGATTCTGGATGCGCGGAGGCCATAGCTGCCAGGTGCCGATGCCATCGAGCATGGCCCCGTCATCGGTGGTCAGCAGGCAGTTGTAGCCGTGGTGGACAAGCTGGGTGCTCGGGTAGCTGGTGAGGATCGAGGCGAACTCACGAATGCCCTGAGGCGACCCCTTGGTTTTGTACAGATGGACGGCGTTCTCGGCAAGCTGGCGCTCCTGCTGCATGCCCATCTCTGGCTCGTGGACAAGTCCAAGCTGCTGCATCATCACGGGTAGCAGTGCCCCGGAGCAGTTCTGGGGGTCGTTGATCGACATCAATGACTCAAGCTCGGTGCGGATGAAGTCGAACTGGAAGCCGATCAACTGGAGGTAGCGCTGAAGCGGGGGGTTGGGGCTGTCCACCGGCCAGGGGTTGTAGGGATCCACCAGGATGATGTCGTTGTCGCGGTACGCCATAGGCAGCAGGTCATAGAGCCGTTGGCCGTAGCCCCAGTTGATGGGTACCAGGGCGATGAGATCGGAGCAACGGATCCACATCTGTTCTGAGAAGCTCCAGCCGAACATGCTGTAGTACTGGAAGCCCGCTGGTAGCCACATGTCAGTGAGGGCCGTGATCGAGCGGGTGACGATGGCATCACTGGGGTCACCGAAGACCGTCGAGGGAGCCTCTGGCACGGTGTCAGCGAGGTCGCTGTAGTCGAAGACCTGGAAGCCGTCGTCCTCGTCCTGGGGGAGGTTTCTGGGGTTGCGTACTAGACGCAGGTATTCGCAGTCATTGGAGGGCGGGTTCGTCCACTGAATGTGCAGTGTGGAGTAGTCCAGAGGGTTAGATGTGAATGGGGCCACTGAGAAGTCGGGCCTGACGGTGGCTGGATCCGGCCCGAAGTGGCCGACACCATAGAAGTCGATCCCATAGATGCCCATCAGATCCCCAGAGCTATCCAGGTGAGCGCCACCAGGGCCTGGCGGTCCACGCGTATGTCCTCGATGAACTGAATCATGGCCCCCTGGGGGCTGAGACCCAGGAGCACGAGTTGATCCTCCATGTACTGGTAGGCGTACCAGCCCAGCATGGATCCGCCAGGGAAGGGGTTCTTCATGTAGATGAAGCTGATGATCTCGGAGAAGCGGGCCGGGGTGAGGTCGACCCAGATATTGCCGTTCTCATCGGTGTAGCCGGTGGTGAAACCACCCGTCATTTTCCATCGCTGCCCCGGCACAGGACCGCGCACGAAATCGTCGCCCAGGTTGGCGAGCTTCGCCTTCAGTTGCGACTGGATGATGGCCTCCACCTGGGTCCGGTTGAGGCCAGCGACCTTGGCCTGGCTCAGGTTGATCAGGTGGGTACCAGCCACTGCTCCAGGGGCGGTAACCGGCGCGGTAAAGGCTTTGGAGCCGTCCACCGTCATGTACTGGGGATGATCGTCACCCACATGGATCATGTACATCGCCTGGTGGAGATGGTTATGTCCGATGGTGGCCTTGTTCTGATGGAGGAACTGGATCGAACTACCCATCGTGCCCCCCACTAGGAAGGGCTTTTGGCCCACCGTCTGCTCCATGGAAACGATCTCAGTGTGGAGATCCCTGGTGACTATGGCGGAATCGAGAGTCAGGTCGATGGCTGTGGTTGTACCGTCCGGATTGCTGACGGTGAAGGTCTTCTTGGGGTCGTTGGGGTCAGGAGGCTGGTCCGCGTAGCTGACGAAGTTACGAATCTGAACGGGGTAGCGCTGACTGGCCGGTACTGGTGGCGGGGTGGGGATGTTGGACATCAGATCCCCATGACGATCCAGGTACAGGAGAACCGCATATTCGGCTGCCAGGAGTAGTCATGGGAGACCTGGACGAGGGCCTGAGTCTGGGACACGCTCAGAAGGGTCACCTGGGCCTCGATCCAGTTGTAGGGCGGGCAGCCGCTCCCCTGGGGCGGGATCTTGGTGCAGGAGAAGGCTTGGATGCAGCTAAAGCTGGTCCCGAACGGGATCACGAAGACGCCGTTGTTCAGTGTGCATCCGGATGTCAGCCCGCCTGTGATGCGCCAGTCGACAGAGGTTGTCGAGCCAAGTAGGGGAGTGCCTCCCTTGGTTCCGGCCATGACACCGGCTGTAGCCGCCGCGATGTCACCGTTCACCGCCGCGTCCACCATGGCCCTTACCTGAGCGGCGTTCTGGAAGCCGAAGCCCTGTAGCTGGCTCAGAGGCACGAGGTCGCTGGGCGCAGTACCAGCATGGCCTGACACCGGGCGGCTGAAGCCTGGGTAACCGTTCACCATGATGTACTGCGGGTGGTCGTTGCCCGACGCGTCGCCACTGAGATTGCGGTGGTAGTGAAAGTGGTTGGCTGGGGACTTATTGGCGTACAGATCCTGGATAGCACCACCGAAGGTCGTATACGGAGTGGTGTTGAACGGGTTGGTTCCTAGCGTTTTCTCCAGGGCCTGGATCTCATCGTGGCACTCGTTGATACTCAGGGCCATGATGGTGTCGGTGTAGTCGTGGAAGACCGAGAAGACCTTGATCGCTTGTGGGAAGGCTGCGCCCATCAGTAGTTGATACCACCATTCGCATTGACGTTGACCGTGTTGGCCTGGGGGTTGGCCTGCGGGATCTCGTAAGCAGCGCAGACGATGTCAGCACAACCACTGGATTCGGCCCGACAGAGCACGCTCACGTTGACGTAGTCGACTCCTTCCACTTCCATGAGGGAGTGATACACGCTCGACAAGCTGATTCGGGAACCGAAATCCACCACTGAAAAGGTGAAGAGGTTCTGGAGCGCGGCCATAGCAGATGACTGCACCGTAGAGGTGTGGTACTGAGGCAGTACCTGGATCGTGGCCGTGATGTTGATCGGGACGTACCCGGTCTGAAGGACGTTGTTCTTGTTGTACTGGGGGGCCAGGACATTGATGGACGTGCCCACCATCTTCTTGTCGTCCAGATAGCCGGTCATGGCCGCGTTGGTGATCGATGGAGCTATGGCGTTGACCCGGTTTTGCAACGTTGGAGCATCGGAGATGAAGCTCCCGGCTGGGTGAACATACAGGTTCACCATGTTGTAGGCCGTGGAGATCACGGCTGCCTTGGCTATCTGGGGGATGTTCAGCACCAGGGCCGCATAGTCGTCCAGTGACACGGCCCGGTTGATCGCGGTCAGGGACAGCGGGGCATGGATGCGGATGTGGTCGATGGTCTCGGCGTCAGCACCGCCCTGGGCCGCTGAAGAGTTGGTGACAGCGCTGATCGACTGCGGCCCAACCACGAGTTGGGTGAGTGAGTTCGGAGCCACGTTGCCGATGGCCCCACCACCCACCATGTAGGTGGCTGTGATGAGTGCCCCAGGAGGCGGTATGCGCCCTGCCAGGCCATCTCCGAAGGTGACGGTCACCACGCTGTTGGCGTCGATAGAGAGCGTATATGCGCCCTCTGAGGAGAAGGCATCGATGATGCGCTGCTTGTATATCCAGGGCTGAGGACCGCCGCCCTCGTCAACCGAGATCACCACACTGCCGTCTACAACCGGCGTACTGAAGAGGGTGTACATCTGGTTCGGGGTGCCGTCCGAGATGCCAACAGTCTCATTGGCAACGGTCGACCCCTGTATGGCCGGGGCCTGGCCGGTGTACTGCGGCGTGGCGGAATAGACAGGCGGCGTACCAGACGACGTGATAGCAGTGGGTGAGTAGTAGATCAGGATGGTCTGGCCGGTCGTCGGGCAGGCTCCTGGGTTCTGGGCAGTACCCCCGCCGAAGAGGATCGTGGTCCCGTTGATGACCGTGTAGACCTGAGACGCGGCGGTGTAGCCGCTGCCCTGGAAGGAGTTGTTGGCCGCGAGCGCCCAGACTGTCCCGCCCACGATCACCACCTGATTGCCGCTCCCGCCAGTGAAGTGGTACAGGGGGTAGGGAATGGTGCCGGTGGTGTCACCCAGGTAGAACTGCTGGTTGGGCTGGCCGGTGCCATAGATGGCGGGCTGTCCCTGCGCCGGGATCGTGGTGAGGACACCGTCGCCATAGACCCACAGATCTGAGGTGGTCTCAAAGATGATGGGCTGACCGACCAGCAGGGTCGATACCTGGGTGCCCTGGGGAATCAGTACCGGTGTGGGGGAAGGGCCGGTCCCGTTGGCGATGGTGAACTGCAACCCTGGCGGGAAAGGCAACGTGGCTGCCACGTTGCCGTGTGGGGTGTAGTCCAGTAGAGCGGCCAGATTGAGGATCGACTGACGCTGCTGAGCCGTGGAGATGAACGCCTCATTGGCGACGCGGTCGGTGTAGAAGTTAAGGATGTCCCCGACATAGGCGAATAGCTCCAGGAGCACGATCCCGAAGTCACCAGCAGAGCGGTCGGTCCACTCCGGCAGGTAGCTCGGGATCAGGGTCAGCATGTCGTTGACCAGGCTGGCGTAATCCCGGCTGGTGTAGTCAATGGGCGGGACAACAACGTTCCCAGGGACGATGTCGGCAATCGTGCCCAGTGAGACCGGAGCGATGCTCATGCATTCACCTCGACAGAGCTACCACTGAGATTGACGGTGAAGGTCTGGATCGTCGGTGAGGAACCGACCGTGAAGTGGATCTGGAGCGTCACGATCCCGGAGTACTGCGGTTCTGGAAGGAACTCGATGTCATTGACGATGATGTTTGGCTCGTAGGTGGCAAGCTGGTTATTGATCGTGGTGATCAGGGCCTGCTCTTCCAGGGGGTTATCGTTCTCCCAGACGAAGCCATAGACACCAGCGCCGTAGGTGGGCCGCATGACTCGTTCCCCAGGGTTGGTCAGCAGGATCGCCAGGATGTGGTTCATGGCCCACCGGTAGGGATCGAGATCGAAAGCGACCGCGCCGGTACTGTCGATGTTGAAAGGCTGGGAGATCTCCCAGACAGGGGGAAGCTGGCGGAAGTTCGACGGGACCAGGAAGCTCATTGCGACACCCACTCTGCATCCAGCCAGGTGAACGTCGGGACGCCATAGATACCAACCGCCACGTTGCCATTCGTCTTGTAAGCCCACAGGCTGATTACATCGTGGGCGTTGAGAGGTACAAGCGCTGTCTTACCTGGATTCGGGTAAGAAGCACCGAACGTATACATGTCACTCCTGATGATCTCTGTCTTAGTGGTCATCGGTTGTCCCGCTAGTGTCTGGTAGACACTGCCGATGTACCGACCCGCCCCAATGGCACCGTAAAGCATGCCAAAGCTGACGCGGTAGATCCCGGTGACTGGCACGCTAAGAAGGCTGGCCCCGACCGATGCGCCGCCACGAACGAATGAACTCGTCAGGGCTATCTGGACCCATTGGTTGTCGGTAGCGGGCAGGTTCGTGTTAGCAGTGCCAACGGCCTTGCCACACGGGACGATGTTGGCGTAGTGGTAGGTGCGGATGTCGACTATCGCGGTTGTGGAGTTGACCTGATAGAGCGGAACTGTCCACTGGTTGGCCCCTGGAGTGTTCACAGGAGGCGTGGTCCCGGCTACATAGACGAAGGAGACCGTGCGCTGGGCCATGTCCAGTTGGGCGCACAGCAGGCCCGGATAAGTCAGACCGGCAACGCTGTAGGTCTTGGGGTTATTGAGTTGCCCGTAGAACCCATCGATCCAGACTGCTCCCGGTTGGATGGTGATGACCCCGGTGGCAATGGCGCAGGATAGGTTGCTCGCGTAGCCGTAGACGACACCGGAGTTACTCCAGTTCCGCGCCATGAGCCGCCAGTTGCCCGGTGAGGCTGTCGCCCCGATCCCCTGATCGAAGGGGAAGTAGTTGTCGAACGGGGTGATGTTGCTCACTGGGTCACGTCCCTACTGGGGCGATCCCTGTGGCCCACAGGCTCAGTGTCATCTGTGAGATCGAGATCCCCGGTCCTGGACCCGCTGTCACTCTCCATCCGAAGGTCTTCCTCCCTTGAGACACTGGGACGACGCCCATCAACGCAACGGGTACCGAGATGGTCTGGCCGCTGACACCCCCAGCGGCAGCCGGTGTGATGATGGGGCTGACCTGTTGGTCACTCTGGTTCCACTGGTAGGTCAACTGACAGGTGGCGTTCTGGGCTTGGCTGATGTCGTTGAACTGCACCAGGAGGGTGCCGTGCAGAAAGCCCTGGGCCGCGTAGGGGATGCGAGCCAGGCCGAAGCTATTTTGGGAGACAGCCCCGGTGCCCACAGGTACGACACCTGGCGAACTGGCGAACCAGCGGATCCCGGTAGTCGGGTTGATTAGGTTCCGAAGATCGGTGAGGGTGCTGCCGGAGACACCCCAGAGCGGAATCTCCCAGATGTTGAGGTCTTGCTCAAAGCCACCGCTGCCGTAGTCAGTCGCGGTTGTGAACAGCAGGCTGACCTTCTCGGTGTTGAAGTCACAGTGGGCCACGATGGTGCCAGCGGCCCCCACGTTGATTGGCTGTGGGGTCTGGATCTCGGCGTAGTACCCATGGATGAACACCGCGCCCTGCTGGATGGTGGTAGCACCGCCAGTGATGGCCGTGGCGTATAGCTGGCTGGTGGCCGGGGTGTTGCCATAGGGGTAGTTGGAAACCACCCCGTCTGGTGCCCACAGGTTCGCCATTTTTCGCCACCGGGCCGCGTTGGCGGTCCCTGCACCCATGCCAGGGTCGAAGGGGTAGTACTCGTCAAAGAACGGAGCGGGCATGACTCACCAGGAGAGGTTGGCTTGTTCGACGTGGAGGGCGGGCGGCCTCTTATCAATGACGTCCGTGTTGTGCCTGGCCCTGATCCAGTCGTTCATGTGCGAGGGTGTCGGCTGCATCCCCAGGGTGTAGCGGATGGCTTCCCCGAAACCGGCGTGGGAGAAGTACCTCGCGGTGGAGTAGGCATCCATGCCCTTCTTGACCGTGTTGAGGACGGCAGGCTTGTTGAACTGGAGGCCGTTGGCGTTGCGGTTGACGAAGTGCCCCATGCCAGTGCCTGGGCGGGTGAACTGAGGCCCTACCCCGTCCTGGAGGGTGTGCTGGGAACTGGGCCAGCCAGTCTGAGGGTGGGGTGGGTTTGCAGGCTGTTGCTGTTGTTGCTGCTGCGCGGCCCCCGGTCCACCGATGGGGGCACCGAAGGGTCGGGCCGCAGTCTGGAGAGGGGATTGCTCACCAGCCGGTGTCACCCTTCTCATGGCAAGCTGAGCCGCTGTGAAGATGGGGGCATTGGCAGGATGCCCCGCCATGCTGGCTGCCCGCTGTCGGTTCCTACGCTGGGTTCGGTCTGAGTCACCAGGCTGGGGTACGTCAGGCATTGGTTACCTCCAGGGGGGAGCGAGCTTGCGTAGCTGGGTAGTGCGACCGATGCCGGGGTCAGCACCCATCAGGGACTGCTGGCGAGGACTCCACTGAGGCACGAGATCCTGGCGGGGGGCGTTGCGCTCGGACAAGACCATGGTGTCCACCAGCACGCCCTCCATCTGGCGCTCGATCCCACGCGTGGGCTGGAGGGACGGCGGGTACATGTAGTCAGCCGGGTCGATGCGCTCGCCCTTGTGAACTCCCCTGACATAAGACCGCTGGTTGGCCCGTTGCTTAAGGCTGTCGAGGAGCCGGTCCCCTCGCCGGGTGTTGATGGTCCCCAGGTAGCCGTCTGGGTACATGGCCTCTGGAGTGCGGTTGAAGGCAGATCGTCTCGCATCCAGGGCGTCGCGGAAGAACGGCCCCAGCCCACCCCCGCCTCCAGCGGTGTTGGCGTTTCCAGGCGCGCCCTGGTTGTACGGGGGCAGGTACTGCCATGGCGTGAAGACGCCCCTGGGCACGGGTTACCCCGTGATCGAGGTGGCGTCGAAGAAGCCTCGTACCTCTTCACTACGAGAGTGGGCCACCGGCATGAGTTGCCCCAGAAAATGGGCGTCCTGAGGATCCCGAATGGACGCGTCCTTTTCTGAGGTCACCATGTCATAGGTAGGACCGTGCGGCTCCTTGAGGACGTGATCGGCGTACTCGTAGCCGCCTGCGCCCTGCCCGGTGTTCATGGGGGCGGGGCCTTGGAAGACCCCCCGGTTACCCGGCATATGCCGTCTCCTGGCCCTGGCCGAACGAGGCCGTCCGACCGGGCGTCGAGGGCACGATCCGGCCCTGGTGGTAGGGCGGGACAGGCGACTCGGTGGGCACCTTCATGCTGGGCGAGACCGTGAGCCTGCTGTTGGCAAGCTCTGGCCCGCCACGGGTACGGGGTGGATGAGGCTCAGCCTGGACTCCTGAAGCGACACCGCTGGCGAAGGCTCGGTTGTCCCCCAGAGGGGGGCCTGACCTGCCATAGGCGTCGGTCGGGTAGTCGAGGGTGTCAGGGACACCCTTCAGATGTCCCCCGGATCCCAGGTAGCGACCGCCTGCGATGGGAACTTGCGCGTTCCCACTGGCTGTCGCCTCAGCAGCGGAGAGGGCAGCTTCCCCTCCGGGTGAGCCTGCGTACGGGGGATTCCACTGTTCGGCCATGCCCAGGTGGCTGCTGGGTGCTCCCATCCGACGACGGGCGGAAGCCCCTACTTTGCGTGGATCTGCCATGCCCGCAAGCCTAGGTCGGGGCTACTTCCCCACCCTGACCAGCCGCCTGGTGAAGGTCGGATCGAACTCGGTGCGTCCCTCCAAGGCATCCACCACCGACACCTGGAAGGCGGGCATCTCGGGCCTGACGTCACAGGCATAGGCGATCCGGGCCAGGACATACGCCTCCGCGACGTTGGTGTCGTCAAAATCCATACTCCACCGCTTGAGCACTTCCTTGGGGATCATTTCCTTCTTGGTGTTCCCGTTGCCGCTGGCGAACTTCTTCAGTTGCTGGGGGGCGACCAGGACGGGGTAGGCCCTGCGGTCCTGGGGATCGAACTGGGAGAGGATCGCCAGCTTGAGCGCGGCCCCCACCTCCCCACTGGCGTGCTGGCCGTACTTCTCGGCCATGCTGTACGCCTCCATGGCGATGCCCTTGATGCAGCCCTGGAGGTCGTCGCGGGCCAGCTTGAGGAACTCCTGGCCGATCTCGTTCATGAGTCGCCGGAGCCGTAGTACCCCCTTGGGCATGGTGCCCTTGGGCTTCCAGACGCTGACGAGTCCCCTGGTAGGAGACCAGGCCACCATGGCGCAGTTCTTGCTGCCAGGGTCGATACCGATGTACAGGTCGATCAAGTGACAGCCATGCCTCTCTCCTGTTTCATTCGTTTCAATGCATGGGTCTGGTGAATCTGCTCGGCATGCCGCTGCACCATGGCCTCAAAGCGCTCAGGACGCACTTCGGTCTCGTGACGGGCGAGATGCTCCTCCAGGTGGGAGCGGGCCTTCTCCAGAGCATCGAGGAACTCCCGACTGCGACTCACGGGTCAACCTCTCGATCTCCCGGTTCACGTACCAGGCGGCTTTCCTCAAGTCTTCCACCCGGCTCACCCCGTCCTTGAGACCGGCCCGCCAGAGGTACTTGATCGAGTTGCCCACGTTGAAGTTGTACGCCTCCACGATGTCGATGCACTCCACCCCGGAGGGGTGCTCGTTGTAGTGAGCCGGGTGGTCGACAGTGCTCACTGCATTTTCTTCCGGTGCTGACGCGCCCAGGCGTTGCACCAGCGGCGTGAACCCCGTACCCAGCCGCAGCCTGAGATCAGGCAGTAGGCCGTCGCCTGCTTGCCTTTTCCTTTCACTACGACGTCATGGATCTCAGCCATCCTTCGCCAGCCGCACTACCACCGAGTCCCCCGGCCCTTGCAGTTGCTGCTTCAGGGACGTCTGGAGGTGAATAAAACACACCACGTCCTCCCCCACTTCGTACATGGCTTTATTCGTGCAGGCCCCCTTCTTGGTCTGTCCGCTACATGCAATCATGGTGCTCCTCTGTCTGCTCGTCGGTATCCAGGTGACTTGGCATCGGTGCGCCGGGTCAACTCACGGCTTAGCACGGCGGCGTCCCGCTCAGCGGCGTCGAAGAGCATCCCCTTCAGCTTCCGCCTGGCGTAATAGAGCTTGAGTGCGTCTCTCGCGGCACGAATATCCGGGTCGGTCTCCATCTGCGCCCGCACCCAGGTGACAGCTTCGCTCGCCTTCTCAGGACGATTGCGTGTGAGGTACAGCCCCTCCAGGCGTCGGACTTCCATTTCTGCATGGTGCTCAAATATCTCCTCGATAGCCAACTGGTTCTGAAAAAAATCACACCACCGGGTGAAGGCCACGAACAGGTTCATCAACTGCTTGTCAGTCAGGTCATCGATGTCTGGCTCCAGCTTGGGTAGCTCACCATCCGGTGCAGCAGGCTCCTCAATCCCCAGATCGCGATAGACGTCGTGTCGGTACCCGGTTATTTTTTTGGCCCATTCCGACGTCTGACGCAGATCCAGTGGGGGTTTGCGCCGGATCCGACGCCCCGCGTCTGACGAGGACACGTCCTCTTCCGTTTGCATTTTTCTCCTCATAGCTCTGACAGTCGGCGCACCCCCCGAAGGGGCAGCGTGGTATAGGGCCACCCTGGAGCGCCATGGTGATTCGACTGCACTGGTCTAGCCGATCAACGATGCGCTCTTCCCTGTACTTGACGATCATCTCCTTTACCTTCTGGTTCCACTTGCATTCATACAGGAAGAGCACTTCGGTGTACTTGCGGCTCATGTAGCAGTACAGATCGCCCTGTCGGACGTGTGAGGGGAATGGATGCCGGATGGAATCCCACAGCCCGTCGTAGTCCAAGAACGTGCGGGATTTTCCGTTGATGTTGAAGTTGAACGTATGATCCTTGATCAGGCCAGGGGCTTCAAAGCGCAGTGTCCCCAGGCCCACGCTCTTGATCTCGATGACGGGGCCGTCCCAGGTGTCCAGGCCATCGGCGTGCCCAGCCATGGTCAGGTTCTGGTTGAACAGGGGCACCTCGTGGTAGGTCAGGGCTTGGCGACCCCGGTGACACTTCTCGCACTCCTGGGGGGCTACGGCAGGGAAGGCGTAGTGACACTCCCGGCAATAAAATGTGCCCGCCAACCGCCCCAGATCCCAGATTCTTTTTTGCCACTTGGCATGGATCTCCTTGCCCTCATCGAAGACCATCTGTAGCTGCCAGTAGCTACCTGCCTGCGTTGAGACGGCCTGGCGACCGGACAGCCGGTAGTAACTCGCCCTGGGGCACCAGTCCGAATGGCTGATCTCCGATGGGTGCAGTGCGTCGGTTCGCAGCCCGTCCTGAGCGCCAGGCTGCAATAAGAGCCTTTGAATATCGCCAAGGAGTCGGGTCTCCCGCTTGGTCGTCTCTAATAACGCTCGCAAACTCTTGTCGATCACTGGACGATGAGGCGATGACCTTCCCGGCTTGGATAGCCGCGTCACGATGCCTCTGGCGTTTGATCCGGCGACGTTCCCTTTCGCTGGTTCCGCCCCAGACGCCCCACCGCTCCCCGTTCTCGATTGCGTAGTCGAGGCACGCCTGGAGGACTGGGCAGACACCGGGGTGCTCGGGGTGCGTCCCTAGACATACCGACCTTGCCTCCTGCACCTGGGTGTTGTTGTGCTGATGGTCGGAGTAGAACAGGTTTCCGGGTAGCCCTCTGCACTTGGCGTGATCGAGCCACCGGGGCCAGATCCTCTCGTAGATCGCTGGGAGCACCTGGGCCTGGTCGATGTAGAACCAGTTCGTGGTAATCGGGTTCTGGGAGTACGACCCACTCCCTTCCACCAAGCTCAAAGACGAGAACAGGGCAGCGAGACTCTGCCACGGCGTGGTTGTAGAGATCCCGGAGGTCTGTGAAGAGGAGGGTGATTGAGCGACGGTTATCTGTGCGCTTGAACTCGACAAGTTCTGTGTCGGTGCGACCGTCGTTCTTACGGTCCCAACGCGCACCAGAACGCGGGTTGCGGACACCGCCAAATCTCTCCATTCCCTTCCGCTCCTGCTGGCGAGACAACAGGAGCCGCTGGACCCCCGTCCTCATGCTGTCGCCTTCGTCCTCGCTAGACGTCGCGGGGAGGGGCGGGACTCCTCGTGGCGTGTGCCCTTCACTACGTGGTTCTGCACAGCATCACGCAGCTTCGCCTGCAACGTCAAGTCCCATCGTGCCTGTTCTTCCAGCGCGGCCCTCCCATGCCAGGACTCGGTGCCCAGGTGGTAGTAGCTGCCCTTGACCTGGAAGATGTCGTAGAGCAGGCCCAGTGTGATCAACTCCTTCGCCAGGTCATACGATCCGGGTGAGATTCCGGCCTCGTTGTGGTCGAAGTAGAAGTCGAAGACGGCCACCCGCTCCGGGGGGTAGCTCTTGTTCTTCTTGGTCAGGGCCTTGATGGTGATGCCCACCTTGCGCTGGTTCTTCCGGTCCCCCTCAGTGAGCCACTCGTCCCGCCTCAGTTCCACCCTGGAGGTGAACCAGTAGTTCTTGGCGCGGCCCCCTGGGGTGGTACGGGGGTCACCGAAGAGGATCCCGATCTTCTCCCGCCACTGGTTGACAACGAAGCAGGTCACGGCCCGGTCATCCTCCACCAGGCTGCGCTTCATGGCCGTGTAGCTCTTGCGGAAGAACTTCCCGATGAGCCGCGCCGCCAGGCCCACCTGGGTGTCGTCCATGGTCCCCTCGCCCTCGCTGATGGGGGACAAGGCGGGCATGCTATCGATCACCAGAACATCGGCGGTTCTGCTCTCCAGAACCGTGATGGCGGCGTTGCACGCCTCCTCTAAGACGTTGGTCTGCATCACCAGGATGCGTTCGACGTCGCAGCCCAGGAGGGTGGCCCAGGCCGGGACGAACTCCTCTGCCGCCACCCAGAAGGTGACGTGGTCGGGGTTGGTGGTCTGGGCGGCAGCGATGGTCTTGAGGATCAGAGTGGTCTTACCTGAGGACTCGTCCCCATATAGCTCATGGAAGGCGTTGGTCTGCCAGCCGCCCCCCAGGGCTGTGTCCAGGGCGTAGCTCCCGGTGGTGATCCTGGGCAGATCGGAGTAACGGATCTGAGACCCCCAGACCACGGTCTCGGGTCCGAACTCTTTGTTGATCTCGGCTATGACCGTGTCGATGGGGGCCTTGCTAACCACGGTGGGGTCTCCTCTTCTCCAGTTCGTCGGCCCGCCTCTGAGCGGCCTCGCGGCTCTTGAACGGACCCCCTACCAGGGCGCTGTTGGTGGTGTCGATGACGTAGTAGCTGTTGCCCCGGATCTCTACCTGATAGTGCTGGAGGATCGGGTTCTTACGCCGTGGCACCTCACTTCTTCTTGGCGGCGGTCTTCTTGGCCGGTGCCTTCTTGGCCTTGTCCTTGTCGTCCTCCTTGGATCCGAAGGGCTTGGCCTGCTTGCCCCCGAAGGGAGCCTTCTTCTCAGCCATCAGCGGTTCTCCTTTTTGTTGTAGCCCTTGGTGGCCTTCTGGGGCTTGGCTTCGCCCCCCTTGGTCATGGCCTTGCCCCCTGACTCACGGGTCTTGGCCCCCTCGACACCCATGGCATGACGCCGTCCCTTGCCCTGAGCCTGGGCGTTGGAGATGGCAGCCGCCTTGCTCTTGGAAAAACCCTTCTCCTTCAGAGCCTCATAGCTGTCGGGTTTTTTGACGGACGGGCCGGGATCCTTACCTCCTGGCATGGCACGCCTCCTATCTGACGTTGCTCCAGTCGAAATCACTGCTGGTCAAGCCGGGGTCGGTCTCAAAGTGGGCGTCACCGCGTGGGTTGTCGCTCCTGGAGAACTGCACCGGCCCGGAGGACTTCATGCCGATGGCGTTGAGCAGGGTGCCTGACTGCTCAAACAGGTCACCGTTGTAGCCGCAGTCAGTGCAGAGTGGAGCCGCTTCGATACCCAGTGGCCCCTTGCGTCGGAACAGGTTGGAGCCGCCGCAGCTAGGGCAGGCTCCCACCCGACCTGTGTTGGTGGGGGCCTTGTCGACGTATCCCTGGCGGCGTACCCGGTTCCAGTTATCGTCAGAGTCGCCCTCCGGCTGGGGTGCTTCCACCTCCTGGCGCGGTCCAGTCGGAGGGTACTGCGGTTGCCACCTGACAGCCTTCTGGGGGTACCCAGCGGGCTGGGTGGCAGGAGCGGGTGCTCTAGGAGAAGGGGCGGCTCCTCCAAGCGCCCGCTCCCACCAACTGACGTCACTCACTTCGCTTCGCTCCAGTTCATGCCGACACCGATGTTGACCTCCAGGGGCACATCGAGGACTGGCCGGTCACCCAGGCGGATGTCCTCCATGGCCTCCCTGATAAACGGTATGGCGTCGACCACCTCTGCCTTGTCGCACTCGATCACGAACTCGTCGTGGATCTGGAGCACCAGGGCGGCGTGGAACTCCTGGAGAGCCTGGTGGACCCGCACGATGGCGAGCTTGGCTATGTCGGCAGCCGTGCCCTGGATGGGGTGGTTGACGGCCTGGCGCTCGGCGTAGTGCCGGTCAGCGGGTACTGGGGAGGCGATGTCCTTGAGCCGCCTCTTGCGCCCGTACAGGGTCTCCACGTAGCCGTGGTGGAGACAGAACCGCTTCTGCTCGGCACCCCATCGCTTGACGCCGGGGTAGGCCCGGTGCCAGGCGTCGTAGACCTTCTCGGCCTCACGCATGGAGATGCCTGACATCTCCACCACCCGGCCAGGCCCGCCCTCAAAGGCGAAGTTGAAGTTGCTGTTCTTGGCGATGGCCCGCTGCTCAGGATTGACCTGCTCCTGGGGCACCTTGTAGATCAGGCTGGCCGTCTGGGTGTGCAGGTCGAGACCGTGGGTGTAGGCGTACATCAGGAGCTTGTCCCTGGTCTGGTGGGCCAGGATCCGTAGCTCGATCTGGGAGTAGTCGGCCACGATCAGGACACGTCCCGGTGGGGCGATGAAGAGTTGCCGTATCAGCGTGGACTCAACGGTCTCTTTGTATCGGGCGGGGATGTTCTGGAGGTTGGGCTGGCTGCACGAAAGCCTGCCCGTTCGGGCAACGGCCTGGTTGAAGCTGGCCCGGATGCGCGAGTCGTCCTCGATGGCAGGAATGAACCCGGCCACATAGGTGCTGAGCAGCTTGTTCACGTCCTTATAGGCCAGGATCTGGCGGGGGGCCTTGTGACGGCGGGCCAGGGTCTTTAGGGCGTTGGCAGCCGTCGAGCGCTGCCCGGTCTCGGTCATCCACAGGCAGGGCAGCTTCAGTTCGTCATAGAGGAATCGACCCAACTGCTGGGTGCTGTTCAGGTTGATGGGGTGGCCCACCATCTCGCGGATGTCATCCCCGATCTCGGTCAACTGGGTCTCCAGCTTGGGCCGGAGGGTCCGGAAGCCCTCGATGTCGACGTAGGCCCCCTGCTGACGCATGTGGAGTAGTACCCGAAGAACCCTCATCTCCAGGTCGAACAAGGCACCCAGCTTGGGCTTGTCTTCCAGGATGTGGTGGAGCTTCCACCACAGCATCCAGGCCATCTTGGCGTCGGTGATGGAGTAGTTCATGGCCCGTCGCCAGGAGACGTTGTACGCCTCCTCACCCAGCTTCTCCGAGTAGGTGAAGCCGATGTAGTGCTTGGTGAGATCGCCCAGCTTGTAGGACCGCAGGTTCTCGTTGATCAGGAAGATCATCGTCATGATGTCGGCGTACGGGCCTGGTGGGATCTGGCCGTAGTACTTGCTGATTGACAGCAGGTCAAAGCCCACGTTCTGGTTGATCTTGCGCCGGTCTGAAAAAAACAGGGGACGTAGCGCATCGAAAACGTCGGCCCTATTTAGCTGAGATCGTTTGTCCGGATGGCCCATGGGTATGACATGGGACACCCCCGGACCAGCGAGTGAAACACACCAGACCTCGTTGGTCCGGGCGTCCAGGGCGGGCTTGTCCTTGTCCACTGCCTTCCGGCACAGATCGGAGCAGTAGGTGCGTCTCCTGGAGGGGATCGGAGTGCCACAGGCCAGACATGGAGTCGTCTGCTCCCCGTACCGCGACAGCACCCGGCGAGCCGGGGTCAGCATGCGGACCCGCCGACCACCACGAGTCTCCACGTCGAATGAGAACTCTGAGAAGCCGGAGTAGATCTCCACCACCTCGTGTAGCTGCCTGTCGGTGGTGACCGCCAGGATGGGGCCACAACCCCGCTCTACGGCCTTACGTGGCGGTGGAGGCTTGGACTCGTCCAGTCCCTCCACCCAGGAGTGGAACGCCTTGTAGAGCGCCCTGCGCCCGATCTGGGCCTCCAGGCAGCGCTCGATGTCAGGGCGGGACGGCTGGGGCTGGCCCATCCGGTTCCACTTCTCTTCCACCGCGTCAGCGATAGCGATGTCCTCATCGGTGAAGGTGTGGCCCCCGTGGGTGCCCTCCTTCTCCTCTGTGCGGTGCTTGCCGTCGTGATCGGCCTCCAGGATGCACTCCCAGGTGTCGCGGCCATAGCTCCAGACGTTGTTGGTGCCCCTGGGCACCCGGTAGCGCGCCCTGCACCTGGGGCGCGGGGTGGAGGAAGAGGATCGGGCTGGGGACCGATCCTCTTCCCTTTCCGACACGAGAGCGGGTCGAGCCTGCACCCCCGTTCGGACCCTTAATCCGAGAAGGCGTCGGCTACCTTCTGTAGCTCGGCCTTCGATGAAACGTCGAGGGATGTGTCATCCCAGAGCTTGTCGTCAAACTTGGCGATCTCGGTCTCGGTCAGCGCCGTGAACTCCCAGTCCTCTTTGAGATCCCGGATCTTCACGGGCCGTATTGCGGTACGGCGATTGTTCTTCTGGCCGGTCATCTGAACAGCGAAGTACCGCCCCGACAACGGCTCCTTCTTAGCGTAGTCATCCAGTGAGTCGGTCACAGAGACACCACACTCAAAGGTGACCAGGATGGGCGTGTCGCCCCCACAGTCCAGGATGTTGAAGCGGATCCTGGCGCTGGGCTTGGGGTCCACGGCATCCAGGGGGCAGTCACCGTCCTGGGTGCAGATGTAGCTCATGCGCTGGCCCCTGGGCATCCACTCAGCCCAGTGCATCAGGAAGGACGCATACGGCCCGTCTTCCAGGAACATGATCAGGCCCTCTTCGTCGGGCACCTTGTACAGCTTCGTCCACTGACTGGGGGCGTTGGCCTTGGTGCGCCGGTAGCCACCCCAGCCCTTGGCGACGGCCATCCCACGGTCGTCGTCGGCGTCATCAGCTTCGGAGGGGTGGGGACGGTTGGAACGAAGGGTGGTAGCTGGTTCACGCCGCAGACGGCGGGGAGCCGCTGGGGCCTCTTCGTACTCTTCGGCTGGACGCGGTCGAACCAGCCTTCTTGGCTGTGGCATGGGTGCTCCTTTGTGTGTGTGCAGAAGACAGGAAGTCATCAGCAAGGTTGGGTGATATTTCGCTCCACTGAGCGATGGTCTGGAGTTCCTCGCGGGCGAGTTTTTCCACCTCACCGATCACGAGTAGCTCCAGTTGGTCGATCCAGGAACCCCTGGTCTCCCGTAGTGCGGCCCAGTCCTCGTCGGACCAGCCGAGATCGTGGTGGTCAGCCTCAGCCCCCACCTCGACATGGACGGTCTCGTAGTCGCGGACCCGCACCAGATAGCGGATGTTCTTGGAGAGCTTCACCGCCATGACCTCCAGGAGGCCACCACCCGTTGGGTGAAGTTGGTCTCCACCAGCCTGGGTGGCTTAGCCCCCAGGAGGCCCTCCTCAAGGGCGATGATCATGATGCCCTCGATCTGGGCACGGGTCCAGAGGCGACGACCTGCGTCACCCCTGGACCCGACCACAGGCGGCGTCTGGTACGCGCTGTGTGGTAGCCAACCTTTCCTCATCCAGGCCCGGATGGTGTTGCTCTCCCGGCCCAGTGCCTTGGCGAGCGCACCGATGTGGAACATCTCGTAGTGGACCCCGTTGATCCACACCTCGACAGGGTGGGCGTCCCAGGGTTCCTCCTCGCGGGTCTGGCGCTTCTCCTCCACCAGGCGAGCATGACGCGACTGCTTCGATTCACGTCGCAGCCGTTTGGAGCCGGGATAGTACTCGTCCTGGAGGGGAGCGAATAGCTCCTGGAGGTCGGTCATCGCGGGTGTGCCACCTTGCTCTTACTGCTCATGGCGACATGCCCTCTCATGTACTCGTCGTTGAAATCACTGATCCAGTGCATGTGATCCATGCCGTCCTTGTGACGGTGGCTGACGTATTTGCCTGTGTTGGTTATGCGCCGATGGTGTTCCAGTTCCCGGCGCATTGCCATGTCCCGATGCCGACCGTCCCAGACATCGGTGCTCATGCCCGCACCGGCTTGCGGTCCTCGTCCAGGAGGAAGAACCGGTAGGACGTGACCTTGGGGAACATGCGGGCGAACTCGTCATCAGTGATGCGGTTGTCGTAGTAGGCCGCTGAGATCCGACTCTCGTCGGGCACCCGGACGACCTCAGTCATCTCCTCCCACATGCCCTTGTCGGTCAGGATCTCTTCGGCCACGTCTGTGTTGATGATGTTGCTCTGGGTCACGCAGAGGTTCTTCAGGAACTGGATGCGCTGGTCTCCAATCGGCTCATCGAGATCCAAATAAATGGAGCCGTCTGTGGGATCCTTCTCCCCGTATTTTGTCAGGAGATCCTTAAACCGGTTGGTGCCGTTCTTCAGCTTGGGGGCCAGCAGGGCCTCCTGGCGCTTGAGGGCGTACCAGTCCCACACCTCCTGTCGGAGGGCCTTCAGATCCAGCTTTACCGCACGCTTCGTAGGCATGGGATAAAGGCTACAGAGGGGGTGTGACCGTCAACCTCCTACGGGAGGATCTTCTCCCCTCCCCCGTAGTTGCTGACGATGACCACGGCACGGCGTTCCTTCTCAGCGACCGCCAGGAGCCGCTCAGTGCCCCGATTCATGGACAACCGGTCCATGAAGGCGATGACCACGTTGGGGTCAGCCCACCTCGACACCGGGCGGTGAGCCAGGTACTTGAAGGTCTCCACCTCAAACTCCAGGCCCTCCAGGGAGCCATCGTCCTGGATGGTGATGGTCTCGCCCCACTGGCGGGCCTGGGTGTTGAGGCCCTCCAGCATGAGCCGGAGGATGACCTTGTCGTCGGTCAGCCGCGATCCGCAGAAGAGGTACTGGGGGCCGGGACGTGTCACACCGTGTTCTCCCGGAGCCACTCCGACAGGCTCTTCAGGTCGAGGGTGACGTTGCCCCTGGGGCTGATGCCCTTGCCGTCCACCACGGCGTCGGCCACCTTTTTCTTCTGGCCCAGGAGCCGGTACTGGTACTCCTCGACGCTGCCGGTCACCTGAGTGGTGAGCAGGGTCACCCTGGGAAAGACAGATGATAAACGTATGATTCGGCTCTGTCTCTGTGCGTAGGCCCCGGCTGACCAGGGTAGGTCGTAGCTGATCAGGAAGTTCGCCACCGGCAAGTCAAGCCCAATGCCCCCAGCATCGGAGGAGAGGAACAGCCGAGTACCCGGATCGGTGGCGAACTCCTGCTTCGCCTTGTCCCTGGCGGTGGTGGAGATGGCCCCGGTGAACAGCACCGACCGTGTCAGCTTGGCCGTGGCCTTCTGCACCAGATCGAGCATGTCCTTGAAGAAGCTGAACAGCACCACCTTGTTGGTCGGATCGGCGTCGAGGATGTCGGTGATCAACTCAACGGCGGCCTCCAGCTTGGGGGAGTCCTTCAGCCCCTCCAGGCGACCGGCCTGATGTAGCTGGTCAGCGTACTCAGACCCGGTCCTGTTGCCTGGTAGGAGGCCACGGTAGTGAGCCGCGCTCAGCCGGAGCAACTCGGGATGGTCGCAGAGCATCCTCATGCACACGAGCTTGGACATGATCCGACCACGGGCCTCGCCCTGCTCCTCACCCCGGTAGAAGCCGGAGAGGGAGAAGTTGCCCCAGGTGTTCATGGCCTCAGCCAGTTCAGCCTGAAGGTCACGCACCATGCGCTTATACAGCGCCCGGATGTGTTGGTCAGCGTCCACCAGGATGGGCGGTGGGGCCACCACGGCGGGAAGCTGATCCTTGACCTGACTCCTGGTGGCTCGCACCATGTGATCGGAGAGGAGCCGGTGCAGGACGGGCAGGTTGCGGTAGACGCGGACCCGGCCCCAGGGGTCACGTTTCACGAATGCTGAATCAAATGTCTTGAAGTTGCCCAAGACGCTGGGGTCCACCCACTGCATGATCGAGAACACCTCTTCGGCCCGGTTCTCGATGGGCTGCCCAGTTAATGCCCACTGATAGGTGGCCTGAAGTCGCTTGATTTTTTTCGACCGCTGGGGCTTGAAGTTCTTGAACCATGTGGCCTCATCAGCCACGATGAAGTCGCGGGGTAGTTTGGAAACGATCTCCCAGTCGTTGGTCATCTGCTCTGGATTGATGACGCAATATTCGGCGTCACCACGCTTGTAGCGCAGGTACTGCTGCTCCCGCTGGGCAGCGGTGCCGTTGATCACGATGACGTTGGCTTCCGGGGCGAAGTCCTCGATCATCCGCTTCCACTGGAGCTTGATCGAGGCGGGGCAGATGATCAGGCCCCCGCCCACCTTGCCGTCATCGATGAGAGTTTCTACAGCGGCGATGGTGATAACCGTCTTGCCCAGGCCCATCTCGTAAGCCACCAGGAGGTGGCGCATGTCGATCATGGCCTCTACCGCTTCCTCCTGGAAGGGGTACAGGCTGCCCTTGAAGGTCACCAGAGTTCATTCTCCACACAGATGTAGCGGTACTCCGGGCAGGCCCGGTCCCGCCTCAGACGCCAGATACCGATACGGAACTGTCGCCGTCCCCAGCCGATGTAGGGACGCCACCAGTAGCTCACCACAGCGCCGCCAGAACGGACTGGTTGACACCCCAGGAGATCTGGTCCGGGTCTAGCTCACCAGGGTCTTTGCCCCGCAGCGGGTAGTTGAAGACCTCCATGCGGATCCGGTGATGCCACCGTTGCTTGACAATCCTGTGCATCTCGGCTAGGCCCGCCTTGTCGTTGTCCAGGGCCAGCATGACGCTGTCGCAGCGCTCCACCAGGAGCTTCAACTGTATGTCACTGACCTGGGCACCGAACGCCGCGACGGCGGGCACGTCGAGGGTGTCCAGGTAGGCCACGTCGAGCGGTGACTCCACCAGGAGCACGTTGTCACCCCGGAGTACGTTCATTCCGAACAGGGTGCGCCCCTTCTTGATCCCTGGCGGGTGGTTGCGGATGAAGTCCCCACCCTTGACCTGCCACCCCCATCTTTCACCATTGGGGGAGAAGATGGGAATGATCCAGGCAGCCTCCTCGTAGTCCCAGCGAAGCTGGTAGCGATCACAGACCTGGGGCGTGAGTCGGCGGCGTTCCAGGGCACGGGGCGGGACCGGCCCGAACTCAGCCAGCCGACTCTCCACCACCATACCAATGGGTGGCTCCCAGGCTTCCTGGGACGTGTCCAGGTCGATGTCGAACTCCCGGATGAGCCGGTGGGCGTCCCACAGGCCCATCCCGGATACGTCAATGATGAGTCGGGACAGGGAGCCTGAGTATTCGCATGAGAAACAATGATGCGCCCCTGACCGACGATTGATGCTCCAGTGGTCAGGACGGCGCTCGCGCTCCCCGGTGCGCTTCTCGTGCATGGGGCAGCGGGCCTGCACCTCGTCACCCAGGATCCGGATGTCCTCGATCTCCAGGTACTCCAGCAGGTCTTCGATCACCCTGCGTCCATGGGGTCACTCATGTCGTCATCGTCGTCGTAGTCCATCTCCTCTCCCTCGATGATGGACCCGTGGTCAAGATCAACGATCAGCCTCACATCCCTGGGTGAGCAGTTCCGGGATGCCAAGATCCGCAGGAGGGCCGTGTTGGGATCGGGGCTGCCATCTATCAGCGTTGTCTCAACGCCGAACACCACATCTGAGTCTTGGGCGTAGCTGGACGAGTATCCGATGGAGCCAAGGTTCAGCTTCCCTTTGGGGCTACGAGACAACAGGGCCTGGGTGGTCTGGACGACAGCCACATCGGCCTGCTGAGCCATCCGCTTGAGGGATCGGGTGATCTGGGTTAGAGCCTGAGGGCTGCTGGGTGAGAGGTTGGGATCCTCACACTCCATCATGTAGGCCCCGTCGATGAACACCACGTCAGGACGATGGAGAGCAATCTTGGCCCTGATGGCTGACACTGTGGTGGTGCTTGTGGGATCGTGGACGAGCCAGAGGTGCTGCATGTCTCGTACGGCATGCATCATCCGTTGGAGCTTCTTCCATTCCCACTCCAGCATCTCGGACGGGCGCTGGAGATGGGTCAGGCTGATGCCCGCCCGGAGGGCGTCGTGACGGGTGTGTTGCTCCCGGTTGGTCATCTCAAAGCTGACGTACATGGTGACCGCTCCGGCGTTATGGGCGGCGATGTTCATGCACATCAGCAGCATGGACTTCTTCACCTTGGGGTTACCAGCCAGGGTGACTAACTGGCCTTTCTGGAGACCAGCCGTGGCGCGGTCCATGGAAGGGAACCCGGTGGGCCAACCCAGTAGGCCCCTGACCGTGGTCATGTCCTGGTAGTAGCTCATCCGTTCCTCCCAAGTGTCGTTGAGCCGGTCATCCAGTAGCTCGGTTACCTCCTGGTGGAGGCCCTCCAGACCAGTCGACAGCAGCTTGACCACGATGCTGGTGTCTTGGTTCTTGAGCGGTTCTTTGACCTGATCGAGCATGTCTGTAACCAGGGCATAGCGCCGCTGATCGCGTAGCTCATCGATGTAGTAGGCCAAGGGTTCTGGTGTTTCTACCAGTTGGTCTGCCGGGTACTCCCGATGAAACGCGTCCTCGCTGGGGGATGAGCCGTACTGGTTCCAGTGACTGCTCATCCAGTCGAAGACCGCTGCGTTGTCGGGGTCCAGGAAGAAGGTGTTGGTGATCCTGGCGTGGGCTAGGGCGTCAAAGTTACGGTCCTGGATGGTGCGGCAGATCGTCTCCCACTCGATGTCACCCATCACTGCCACGCAATGGGCATGTCAGGGTGGAGGCACTGGCCGTTCGGCCCGAAGGCGAACCGCTGCTCCTCCAGGCCGTAGTACACACGCTCGACGTCGGGCATGACGGCCAGACGCCGCCCCAGGTTGACCGCAGGCTCGTTCCACACGAAGTGGATGGGCCAGTTCTCATCGTTGACCTTCCTGGTCAGCGCCCTGGTGAAAGGGGCCGACCGGGTGGTGACGCACAGGTCGATCCGCCAAGTGGTGCGCTGCCAGAGCGTCCACATGAGGGCCAGCGCGTGGTAGCGGACCTTCCAGTAGTCCACGGCGCGCCGGTTCTGGCCGGTGCTGATCGCCATGCGCTCCAGGCCCCTGATGACTCGACTGGGAGGGAGCGTGGCAACTGCTCCCTCCCAGACGAAGATGACTCTTTGGGTGGAATCAGTCCCTATCTGACCATGCCGCACCGGTAGTCCTCACCCTCCATCTTGATGATGATGGTGGCCTCCCGGACCCAGCTTGACAGGCCCTCGCTGTAGCGACGCTTGAGATCCATGTCGATCTTGTCGTTCTCATTGGGGATGTTGGTGGTGATCAGGGTGGGCAGCTTCCGCATGTGCCGGTACCGGAGCAGGCTGAAGACTTGCTCGTTTGACCAGCCTGATTCCGATTCGTGCTCGCGGCCCAGATCATCCAGGAGCAGGAACTGTGCCCGCCTGATGTAGCGCACCTGACTGTCAAGGTAGAGGGAGCGCTCACCGTCCTCTTCGTAGCCGTACTTCTGGACACGCCCATTCACCCGCATCATCTCCAGGTGCAGATTGATGTAGGTGAACAGATCGAGGCACTCGATCTTGTAGCCCGCCTCTTTAGCCGCACCCATAACGCAGCACGCCAGGTGGGTCTTGCCCACCCCGTTCTCGCCTACGAAGGTGAGTCCGATGCCCTCGTCCTTCATCACCTTCAAGTGCTGGACGTAATCGAAGGTCACGGCTAGGGCGCGCTCCAGGCTGGTGTTACCACCAGGCTCAAAGCCCTCCAAGGTCTTGTCGCGGTACAACGGGAACACGTCGTTCATAGTTCCTCTCCCAAGAAGTTGCGGTTACAGTTACGGCAGTGGTAGCGCTGGCGGTCGGGCAGGAGGCTGTTCACACTACGCCCGTTGCGTGACACGGTCTCCTGTTGGTTGCAGTAGGGGCACAGCGGCATCTCGGCCTTGGCCTGGATCCGCTTGCGCTCCCCGGCGCGGTAGCTCTCCCTGAGCCTCTTGGCGGCTATGCGCTCGGCCCAGTGCCGCTTCGACCAGTCCCGCCTCCAGTCGTAGTAGCTCTCGATCCCGGCGTGGATACGTCCACGCACGTCTTCGGTCAGACCGGCGAAGGTGCCGTTGGGGAAGTCCTTGTAGTTCGCCAGGGTCCAACGGGTGCATTCCCGGAACACCGGGCAGCGGAAGCAGATCCCCTGGCATGACGCCAGGGCCTCGATGCTGGGGTCGAAGAACAGGTCGTTCCATCGCCCGGTGGAGGTCATGCAGCCGCGCCGGGGGTCGTCAAGAAACTCGTCTGAGGCTTGGCCCCAGACCCAGAGGGGGGTACGCCGGGTCACGCTGGTGAGTATGTACGGGGGGTGTGACAATCCCAGTAGCTGCCGGGGCCGGTGTAGTTCCGGCTGTTGACACGAGCCGCAGGATCCCGCGCCTGCTGAGACGTGACCAAAGTGACCAGTTGATCGCGCCGGGCCAGGAACACACGCCAGACAGGAGTCCTGGATCGGTGGTACCACTCGGGATGTCGACCGAACTCCTCCATCATCAGACGTAAGGTCTCGATGCTGATCCCGTACTTAGGCTTCCAGGTCTTCAGGTTGCGGGCCATGGCCTCAAACTTGCATTGGGGCCGGATGTTCTCTGGGAGCACTGTTGGAAAAAAATCCCGTGCCAGAAGGCTGACTGGATTTTGGACAGACTCCGACTTAACCCCGTTGAAAGCAAAAGCACCAGGAATCACTCCAACCGCCAACCCAGTTGGGTCGCCCATGCGGCGCTTCGCGCCTAACATAGGCTCCCTGCCGCCTGCGGCGGGGAAGCCTGGGGGATTACCTCCTCCGCAGAGGCAAAACACCAGTACGCGGTACCGGAAACTTTCTCCGCACGTCACCCGCTCGATGTAGTCGGCGTCCTCCAGGTACTGGAATGAGTCCTCATCCGCCCCCGACTGGTAGTGCAGCCGATCCTCGCTCATCAGCACCAGGCCCTGACGCCCGGTCTTCCTCGTCATGAAGGTGAGAAGCCGGTGCTTCGGCCCTTCACCCAGTTCAAGGCATGGTGGTACCAGACTGCCCTCCATGCTGCTCCTCTCCCGGTCAGCAGCCCCGTTGTGACGATGCTGCTCCTATGTGCCAGCCCGCTTGGATCTCCCGCTCGGGGGACGTGCAGGTAACCCCGAACAATGCACCCGGCAGAGGCCACTGTCAAGTGGCAAATCTCTTCCAGGATGTGCTGTGGAAAACTACAAAGATGGGCTTATCCTGAGCGTGGCAAAGGATGCAAGTCAGATCTAGATTTGACTTGCATATCAGGGTTCGTTCTACAGCGCCGCCTACGACCGACTGTGACCGACTGAGGGCGCAGCGAGTGTGGTAGCCGCCAGGAAAAACCCTAGTGTAGTTCCAGCCTCTTCGCAACCCCTGATTTTTTCCACAGGTTGTCCCCTTCCTAGCCTGGTGGTGATGACATACGTGGACGACCCCGCCCTAGGTGATGACGACCTCCTCGATGACGGGGAGGGCCTGTCAGACGACCTGGAGCAGTACGCGCCCCCGGTGCTGGATCCGGGCCAGCAGGGGTTTGTGGACAGACTTGTGGATAAGGTGTGGGACTTTACGGTGATCTTCTCCGGCGTGGAGATGTTCCCGTACCAAGCCGCCCTGGGCCGGAGGATCATCGAGTCGGTGATCGCGGGTGACGGGGCCACCATCACCGGGGAGTTGTCCCGTCAGAGTGGGAAGACTGAGGTCGTCGCCAACGTGGCCGCGTCCCTGATGATCCTCCTGCCCCGGCTGGCTGAGATGTTCCCGGAGTTTGAGCCGTTGCAGAAGTTCGCCAAGGGCGTGATGATCGGATGCTTCGCTCCAGTTGAGCAACAGGTGGAGACTCTGTTCGGTCGGGTGGTCGACCGGCTGACGTCTGAACGTGCCCTGGAGATGCTGGAGGATCCGGAGATCGATGATCAGGTGAGGCCCGGATCGCGCAAGGTCAGGCTCAAGAAGTGCCAGAGCTTCTGTGCCATGCAGACGGCCAACCCGCGAGCCAAGATCGAGAGTAAGTCCTACCACGTCATCTTCGTGGACGAGTCCCAGAGCGTGGACGAGTACGTCCTGAACAAGTCCATCACCCCCATGGGGGCCTTTTACCTCGCAACCATGGTCATGACGGGCACCCCGGACATCATAAAAGGGGTGTTCTACAAGACCATCCAGCACAATCGCCGCCAGGAGCTACGGCGCGGAGGCAAGAAAAATCACTTCCGTTTCGACTGGCATTATTGCGCCAAGTTTAACCGTAACTATGCTGCCTACATCCGGGGTGAGGCCCAGCGGATCGGGGAGGACAGCGATGAGTTCCGACTCAACTACCGGCTGGAGTGGCTGCTGGAGCGCGGGATGCTCATCACCGAGACCCGTATGGACGAACTTGGTGACCCCACCATGCCCATCGTCCCTGCCTACTGGCGCTCTCCTCTGGTGGCTGGGATTGATTTCGCCAGGCGAATGGACTCCACAGTTGTCACGGTCGTTTGGGTTGACTGGGATCGTCCGGACGAACTCGGCCTCTACGATCACCGGATCCTGAACTGGCTGGAGATGCACGGGGAGGAGTGGGAAGACCAGTACTTCCGCATCGTGGACTTCTTCTCCAACTACTCCATCGTGGCCTGCGGGGTGGATGCCCAGGGCGTGGGGGACGTGGCCGCTGACCGGATGAAGCGGCTCCTGCCCAAGATCCAGTGGGAGCCGCTGTCCTCCCAGATCCAGGATCAGTCGGCCCGGTGGAAGCATCTTCAGCAGCTACTGCAACGGGGGTTGATGTCCTGGCCCGCTGCCCCCAGGGCCAAGAAGACGAAGGTGTGGCGCAGGTTCAGGCAGCAGATGGTCGACGTCGAGAAGAGCTACAAGGGTGCTCACCTCGTGGTGGCCGCTCCCAATGAAGCGGGTGTCCATGACGATTACGTCGACAGCCTGTCCTGCGCCACGATCATGAGCCAGGTGATGATGGTCCCTGAGGTGGAGATCCAGGCTACGCCCTGGGCGGCTGGGGCCACTAGAGCGAGGACACCACGTTCAAGGCAGCGCCGACGCCTTCGTTCAGCTTCGTAGCCCCCTGGGCCAGCCCCGGCTCAGCTTCGGACTCGTCCCGCGCCAGGGCTGACTGGGCCTGAAGCTGGGAGCCGTACGGGGTGGACATCAGGTTGGCATGGTCGCTCCCGGTGGCCCGCTGCATCGAGGTCTGGTGTGCCCAGGCATCACTCACGCTTCCAGGGTACTGGGTGGTCAGGGGGGCCATGGGTGCCGTAACTAGCCTGGGCTACAACCCGACATGGGAGGAACAGTCATGTCTCTTGGCCCTGAGCCACAGTTCCCGGAGCGGGGACGGTATGCGTACGACGAAACCATGGCCCCCAACCGGCCCGGTGGCCGTGGGCCTCTGCGCTTTGAGGAGGGCCTGGGTACTGACACCGACATCCCCAGTGACTTCCAGCGCGGCATGACCGAGTTCATGGTGTCGGCTCCAGGGCGGATCAACCACGTCGATCCGAACACCCAGTTCAAGTTCCCGGAGGAGACGATGCAGGAGCGCGCCCACGTTGGCTCGGCTGCCTGGATCGACGCTCCGACCATGCTGGGTGAGTTCGCTCACGGGAGCTTCACCGACCAGGCAGAGGTGCGCTACGAGGAGGTCATCAGGAACGGGCGCATCCAGAAGCGTCGTGCCCCTGAAGTCATCACCGACTGACCCCGGTAATGGCAGCCATCCTCACCCCGCGCCAGCAGAGCGCCATCGAGGGCGCTAAGGCGGTAGGTGCTGAGGCGGGGGGTAGCCCCAGGACTCGGGGCCAACAGCAGACGATGCAACGGCATCGCCAGGCGTTCTTCTCCGATCCCATCCCCAAGACGCCCGCTGGCTCCCGGAGCACGGTGGGCTTCTCGGCCATGTTCCCCAAGCTGGACTTGTCCAACCCCCGGCAGTTCCAGCAGGGGGTCATGAACGTCGTCAACCTCCATGACGTGGTTCATCGCGCCGCCCAGGAGCACAAGGACGTGAGGGAGATCTACGACCGGGGCACGCACTGGTACGACATCGTCCACGAGGCCACCCAGAAGAGCATGCGGGGCAAGCCAGGCACCCAGCAGAGCCGCCTGGAGCGCGGGGCTGGCATGGTGGCGGCGGTCAGCGCCGGTCTGGACTGGAAGACCAAGAACATCCACGCTGTCCAGGAGCTACACAGCATGCGTCCGGAGGACTGGGACGTGGTTCACCGGCACCTACGGGGTGAGGCGTCGCGGTCCCAGGTCATCCACACACTCCATGCCTCCTCCCAGCGGGCCGATCTGGGGCCGTCTGCCATGACCCAGGTGACGTCGGAGAACCTGGCACGGGCGCACTCGATCCTGACCGGAGAGAAGCACCCCCTGGAGGTGTTCAACCCCAAGACGGCACCCAAGGAGTACCACTTCTGGCACAACATCATGCACCCCCAGACCCAGACCGGCACCACCGGGGACTTCCGGGCGCATGACATAGCGGCGGGTGAGCGCTGGCCCTCCGACTACACGGGCCGGGGCATCAGTAGCTCCCAGGCTGCCACCGGCAGAGAGACCCGCTACGAGCAGCTTGGGCACATCTACGAGCAGGCCGGTGAGGCCCGCGACATCCCGCTCTCACACCAGATGCAGGGCGTCACCTGGGAGGGCGGGAAGTGGATCGAGCGGGCTGGCCTTCAGAAGGGTGACATCCGGATCGGCCAGCCCTACACCGCCGCCCAGCCAGGCACCAGGGGACGTATCCATGTGCCCCACTTCACTCGTCAAGGTCGTCAGTGGAATGGATGAAGCCCTGCTCGTCAGCCAGGGCGAGGAACTCGTCCCAGACCTGCTCCCCGTACTTGATGGTGCGGCCTACGACCCTGGGGTCGTTGGTGGACGAGTGCCAGCGGGCGAAGAAGTCCAGGAGCCTCTCAAAGGTCTCCGCAGGGACGATGACCGGCTGGTTTTCGGGTTGGTTGTCGGTGGTAGCCATGGCTATCAGTGTATCGAAAAATGGTCAGGGTTTCTGAGCAGGTCCGACCGGGATTTTTTGTAGGAGGCAACGTGGCTGAGGTACATGACTACAAGACCCATGGCGTGAACGTCGAGTACATCTCGCTGGAGGATCTGATGAACGACCGGCGTGAGCCGCACGCCAACCCGTTGTCGTCCTCACCCAGGCGGGAGGAGGCCCGCGCCTCAGGACCGAGTGCTCTGGGTGGCCTGGTAGAGCAGATCTATCGGGGCAGCCCCACGCATCGAGCGGGCGATGAGTGACGTCGAGGTCATCCCTCTCGTAGTGGCCCCCCCGGTCATCCTGGCGTCAGCGACCCCGATCTCCCGGCTGCACCCGCTGCATGCAGCGCGGGCCACCGGGTCTGACACCAAGCGTCTGCTCAAGCAGCAGGGTGATGCCCAGTTGCGCCAGCAGCAACGTCGCCATCTGCCCATGACCCAACAGGACTTCAACCAGAGAGCACAGCAGCGGTCATAAATGTCCATCCAGTTCCAGTCCCCCAGCTATCGAGCGGCATCTTCGGATCTGACCATCCAGATCAGCCCGCTCGGGCTGGTGGAGCTTGCCGACGAAGAGTTTGAGGTACACGGCCCCAGGCTCAACCGGTACGCGATGAACTGGGCCTTCTATTTGGGGTACCACTGGGCGCAGCGCCCGGATCTGGGTGATCCCCAACTGACGTTCAACTACGTCCGCGCTCTGTCGGATTTCATCACCAACTTCGTTTTTGGTAAGGGTGTCGGCTTCCGGTCACCCGACGCCACAGCCGCCATCGTGCCCACCCGGTTGCAGAGGATCTGGGAGAAGGACAACAAGAAGGACTCCCTGCTGTGGGAGATGGGGGCCATGGGGAGCGTCACTGGCGATTGTTTCGTCAAGGTGGCGTACGAGGAGCCATGGGTTGACCCGTCCGGGATGCCGCACCCCGGACGGGTCCGGATCCTCCCCCTCAACAGTGCGTTCTGCTTCCCGGAGTGGCACCCCCATGATCGCAAGCGATTGATTCGCTTCAAGCTGAAGTACCGATTTTGGGGCACCACGATGGAGGGAACCCGCCAAGTTTTCACATACACCGAACTGCTCACAGAGGAGCGTGTCGAGGAGTATGTGAACGACGAGTTGATCGACGCCAGGGAGAACCCCCTGGGTGAGATCCCCATCGTGCATATCTCCAACCTGCCGATCCCGTCGTCGCCCTGGGGCATGCCCGACGTACAAGACCTGACGGTGCTCAACCGGCAGTACAACGAGACGGCTACAGACATCGCTGACATCGTCAACTACCACGCTGCGCCGGTCACAGTGGTGATCGGGGCGCGGGCCTCCAACCTGGAGCGAGGTACCCACCAGACCTGGAGCATCCCTAACAAGGAAGCCAAGGTGGAGAACCTGCTCTTCGACCCTCGCGGCATCGAGCAAGCCATCAAGCTCCTCGATGTCCTGAAGCGTGCCATGCACGAAATGACGGGCGTACCGGTGACCGCCCTGGGCGAAGAGCAGGCCATCTCCAATACGTCGGGCGTAGCCCTGGCGATTCAGTACCAGCCGCTGATGAACCGCTTCCACCTGAAGGAGACCCAGTACGGGGAGGGCATCAGCGAGATCAATCGGCTGGCGCTCAAGACGCTGTTCATGAAGGAGCCGGAGACCCTCACCTATAACGACACCTGGGATCCGCCCCTGCGGGAAGACCAGCTTCCGATGCTGGACCCGATGGACCCGGTGACCTACGAGAACGTCTGCAAGTTCCAGCCCCCGCTACCGGTCGACCAACTGGTGCTTCTTAACGAGCTACAAGTGAAGATGGCCCTGGGCCTGGAGTCCAAGCGCGGTGCCCTTCAGGAGTTGGGTGAGGAGTTCCCCGACGAGAAGCTCCAGGAGTTGTTCAAGGAGCTACTGGACGACACAGAGCAGCAAGCTGCCCTCGATCTACTCCGCGCTCAGGTCGCCAGCTTTACCGCCAACCAGACCGGCATGGTCTCGCCGGAGGGACCGCAGCCGATTCCACCCCCACCACAGAACGGCAATGGCAACGGCAAGAACGGCAAGTCGAACGGTGGTGTCAAGTCGGCGGGTGGCTCGGGCGTGTCGAGCGCGCCAGGTGCGGTACCAAAGATCGGTGCTCTCCCCGGCATTGACTTGACCAACAGTCAGGATGTCAAGAAGATGTTCGACCGGGTGGTGGCCCTGGCCCATGGCACCGTCATACCGCAGCGACGTGTCCCAGAGGAAGACGAGCGTCCATGACGTCGCCGGAGGTCGTCAACGACACCCAGTTCGGCCCCATGAAGCCGTACTACCCGCACCGGGGTAGCCCGGAGAAGCGCGCCCAGCCCACCCAGGGCAAGCTGTTCCAGGAAGGCCCGCCCCAAACCGCAGCCCGTTACCCCAGGGGCTATACGCCGGAGCGTATGGCTGAGGTGCGGAAGGCCACCAACCCGATCATTGACCCTGGCGGTGCAGCGCTTCGTGGTCGGAGCGCCGTCAGCTTCAGCCTGACCGGCTCCCGCCTCGACAGTCCCTACAGCGTGCCCCATGGCAGGCGTCTGGCTCAGGAGGCCATAGCCCGGTCGGACGTGCCCATGGAGCACCTCAAGGGCCTCACGTCCATCAAACTCCAGTCAGGACTACGGGGCACCGGGTTCGGCCTTGAGGATCGCCTGGGTAGCTACACCCCGGCGACACAGAGGATCGACATCGAGCCGATGCGCGGAGACCTCAGTTCTAAGCGGGGCCTAATCACGAGCAAGGAGCAGCTACGCAAGAACCGGGGCATGACCCGCGCCCAGGCCCAACCGATGTACGACACGGCGCTCATCCATGAGATCGGCCACCATGCTGACTTCACTCGCCGGAGGATCGCTGGCTCGCAGGAACGGACCAGGCGGTTCTTCGCGTCTCCGACCGGGGTCGGGAAGGCAGAGGGTGCGGCTGACCGGTACATGCTGGAGCGCTTTCGCACTGACCCGCGCACCAAGGGCTTCTCGCCGGAGACCCAGACCTATGGGGCTATGGGCCTGCTCTACCGGGGCTACCCCAAAGACCTTGCCCAAAGGGGCAAGGCTGCGGCTCAGCAGGCATCGACCGCAGAGGAGCAGCGCACCCGAACCAATCTCAATCGCAAGGCAGCGGCGTCCGCGACCCGCAAGGCCCTGACCCGATACAGGCAGCAACAGAAGAGAAGGAGAACATGACCGTCACCGACCCAGATCCCAACGCAGCACCTCCTGAAGGCGAACCAGCACCGCCTGACCCCAACAGCATCACCGTCCCGGTCACTGAGCCGCCCGCCCCACCCACCAGTGGCAATCGGAACCAGCGCTCAGGCGGGGAGCCGCCCCAGGTATTTACCCAGGAGGACGTGGAGCGGATCCGCACCGAAGAGCGCAACCGTGTGACCGCAGAGCAGAACCGTGCGGACGAGCTAGAAAATCAACTGGCCCAGTTCCGCAAGGCCGAAGAGGACCGGCAGGCTGCTGAGGCCAAGACCCAGCGGGACGCAGCCAGGGCGGCGAAGAAAAAAGAAGAAGAGGACATGGAGCTTCGTGCCCTCATGGAGCGCCGCGACCAGGAATGGGAGCAGCGGATCGCGGAGGAGCGCCAGGAGAGGGAAAAAGCCTTTGCCATGCTGGAACAAGAGCGCAGGCACGCCTCTCTTCAGACGTACCTGGCGCAGCGGATGGCGGAAGCTGGCGAAAATATCGTCCCTGTTCTGCGAGATCTTGTGTCTGGAAACTCAGAGCAGGAGATTGATGCTTCCATCGCTCTGCTCGTAGAAAAATCCGAACACATGAGGAATGACAGCGTTCAGGCCATGCGGAATATCCAGGCTGGACGGCCCATGGTCGGGGTCACCGCGCCTCCAGTCGGTCCCATGGAAACCAGTAGTACAACGCGCACGTATACAGCAGATGAACTCAAGGCACTAACCCCCGAAGAGTACGCTGCTGAACGAGACAACTTGCTGCGTGCTGCGTCACAAAGCCGCAGAGGTCAGTAGAGGTAGTACCCGAAAATAGGAGGTTGGCTAGTGCCATCCAGCATCACAGGAACCCCGCTGCTGAGCGCATCGCCCACCGGCTATCCGGGCACGAACTCACAGCTTTCCCCGGCCATCCAGGTCATCTGGTCGAAAGAGATCCTCTTCCAGAGCATGCCTGTACTGCGTTTCGAGCAGTTTGCTGTCAAGAAGACGGAACTCGGTGTACAACCTGGCCTTCAAGTGAACTTCATGCGTTATAACAACCTGGGCGACGCCACCCAGCTTGTTGAAGGTGTTCGCATGCAGACCGCTGCGCTGACGGCGTCCCAGTACGCCATCACGGTGGCTGAGCAGGGCTACGCCGTGGCCGTGTCAGAACTGCTGCTCAACTCCTCCTTCGATGACGTCATGGCGTCGTCCAGCCGTCTCCTGGGCCGCAACATGGCGAAGTACCTGGACGGGTCAGCGCGCAACACGGTCATGCAGGCGTCCTCGCTCCTGTTCGGCTACCAGTTGCCCTCGCCCACGGCCACCAGGACGCCTCTGTCGCCGTATGACGCCGGTACTCCGGGTACCAACGACGCCAGCCTCACCGGCCAGTTCTACATGAGCGTCAACGTGACCAAGGACGCCGTGGAGACCCTGGCGACCAAGAACGTGCCGCGCATCGGTGAGACCTACGTGGCCTTCATCGATCCCCACCAGTCACGGCGTCTGCGTGACAACCCTGAGTTCATCGAGGTCACGAAGTACGCCGCAGCGGGCAACTTCATGATCGGTGAGATCGGGCGGCTCAACGACGTGGTCTACATCGAGACCACGCAGATCGTGCAGACCCAGCCGGGTGGCGCTGGCACGCCGGTCATCCACTGCGCCATCTACCTGGGCGACAACGCCTTCGGTCATGCCATCGCCCTGCCGGTCGAGCTTCGGGACGGTGGCGTCCTGGACTTCGGACGCGAGCACGCGTTGTGCTGGTACGCGATCTGGGGATTCGGTCTCATAACGGACCAAGCGGTCGTTCTCGCCCATACCAACTGAAAGAGGACAATGCCCGCACGTCAACGCGGTGACTTCACCGGGTCCGAACGTCAGCGACTGGCTGAGGAGAAGGCCAAAGAGTTAGCCGACCGCCAGAAGGAAATCGGTCTGGTCAACCAGATCGACATTGTCGAGGAACAGGAAGGCATCTGGGATCCGGAGACAGGTCAAATGGTCGACCTGCCACCAGATGCCCAGGAGCGCATTGAGGCACTCAGTGAGCCGGTCACGGTGGACGAGGATCCCATCCTCGATCCCACCGTGATCATGCCTGGATATGACCCAATGAAGGATCTCCAGGAGATGCAGACCCAGCAGCAAGAGAGGCCCGCCCCTTCCAACAGCATGGAGGTGCAAGACCTGGGTCCGGAGCCGATGACTGTCGAGTCTGAGTGGCGGGTTATCCGGGTCAACACCGACATCGAAGACATGACTTTCGGTATCGGTAACCAACTGACCTTCCTGCGTGGTCGCCGCTATCGGGTGCCCAGGGATCTCTACAACTGGCTGGAGTCGAGGGGCGTTGTCTACCACTGAGGAGCCGGTCTACGTCGTCCGCAAGTGCGACAAGTGCGGTGCAGAGGACTCTGAGCCGCACCATGTCCAGTACGTCGCCCTGAGCCACCCGGTGACGGGTCAGGGTACGGACTTGTCCGTTAGCAAGCACGTCCAGTGCTGTGCCGAAGACGGCTGTGAGATCTGCTCCGCTGACGTCGAGCGCGCCGCCCAGGAAGGGGCTGATCCTTCCCGGTTACGGGAGTTCCTCCAGAACCGCCCTGCCGACCACCAGGACTTGCTCCAGGAGAAGTTCGGAGTGGCAACCGCCCAGGAGGAGAGTGATGGCGAACCTCGTTCAGACTGAGGCCAACAACATCCTGGCGGCTAGTTCTGGTCAGGCTGCGTATGTCCCTGTAGTGCCACCGGTCCTGGTGGCGTTGGTGACCGCACTGGGCACGGCCTTGGCCCCCGGTACGGAGGTAGCGAATGCAGGCGGTAGTACCTACGCCCGCCAGCAGATCACCTTCGCCGCTCCAGCCGGTGGGTCGATCTCTTCCAGCAACGCTCTGACGTATGCCAACATGCCAGCCTGCACGGTGGTGGGTGTGGACGAGTACGACTCCACGCCTGGTACGTCCAATCCGCCTGGGCCGCTACGGCGTTGGTTCGGGGCGCTATCGACCACGAAGTCAATGAACGCAGGAGACACCTTCTCGATCAGTATCGGGAGCTATAGCAAAGCGCTGAGCTAGTGGCTGCTGTCAGTGGGGACGTGACCATGACAGCGGAGTCGTCCATGGTCATCGCTGGCATGGTGCGCCCTACCGCTCCTCCACTGGTTGACCAGATCGCGGCCCTGGCCGGTCAGGATCCGGCCCTGATGGGAGCGTCCGGTTACGGCGACGACGTCTTCACCACACGTCTGTGGGGGGACACCAGTTAGCTTTGTACGCAGGCCCAGAGGTTGAAGGTCTGGTTCTTGCTCTTGATCGAGACGGCCTCAGCGCTGTAGCCACTCGGACAAGTCATTCCGGCTGGCCCTTGCGGTCCTGGCGGTCCCTGCTGTCCTTGAGGGCCTCGTATTCCTCGCGCTCCCGTCGAGCCTGTTGCGCCTTGCTCTCCCTGCGGGCCTGTAGCACCGACAGGCCCAGGAGGGCCAACAGGACCGGTGGCTCCAGTCGCGCCAGTTGCACCCTGTTCACCCTTCGCTCCTGTTGCACCTACTCCTCCAGTCGCTCCTGTGCCACCAGTTGCGCCAGTTGCGCCAGTTGCTCCCGCAGCCCCTGTAGCGCCGCTATTTGATGATCCAGACCCAGCACTATTCGACCCAGCAGGGCCAGTACTTCCTGTAGCTCCGGTTGCACCTGTGTCCCCCTTCGGTCCCTCTGGGCCTTGTGCTCCTGTGGCCCCCGGTTTTCCCTGAGGCCCAGGTGGGCCGGTTTTGCCTGGTGGGCCTGTGATCACGCTGGCTGGTGCAGTGGCTTGGTCATAGCCCAGGAGGACGCCGCAGGTAAGTAGGAACAGGCCAGCGATGATGAACGCGGCCCAGGCACTATGGAAGATCTTCTCCGCTACGTCCGTGATCCTGCCCATTGGGTGGGTCGATGCCGTGCTGCGCCAGCAACACGTTCAGTTGGTGGTTCCGCCGCTCGGCCTCGATGCGCTCCCTTCTCTCGTCGTCCAGCATCCCAGTGACATCTTTGAGTTCCGCCTCCGCAGCCTTGCGCTCTTTGCTTCGTAGCGCCCTGATGGCAAGTAGGACGCCGCCGACTGCGCTGATAGCTCCTACGACTCCGGTGATGGTTGCAAGGATGTCAATGAGATCCACATCGTCAGGTCACGGGCGATTCCCAGGTGGCCCGCCAGGTGTTTGGCCCGACTAGGCCGTCTACTCCCAAGCCCTTCTCAGCTTGGAACTGGCGACAGATACCGTAACTCTGATCCCCATACTGACCGTCGACTCCGATTGACCATCCCCTGTTCCGCATCTGTTGCTGCCAGGTGCGTACGTTCGTTGTATCCACGCCACCGTAGAAGCCGGAATGACAATGTGGATCGGGGTCCGGTCGACCCAGGTAGTGGTCGGAGGGGTAGGGGAACGGGGGGGCCTTCCCGGCTGGCTGGGAAGGGGGAGTTGGTTGGCTCGGAGGTGTGCCTGGCTGTCCTCCTGCCATTGCGATGACCTCGTCCATGGGGAACGCGGGGCCGCAGTCGACGTGACCCCCTCCCCAGGAACCAAGGTCGATGTGCTGGCAGACACCGCGTCCGTTGGACTGGGCCTGCTGGGCGTTGAGTCGGACGATGGGGATTCCGAAGGCGGCAGCCTCCTCTGCGATCCAGGCGGCGCAGTTGGAGAGCATGTTGGGGTGCCTGTGCCATTCGGCGTTGTCCCAAGCGGCAAAGGCACAGAGTTCCGCCGCCACGGCCACCGGATTGGCGTTGGCCTGTGTCCATGCCTTGTTGCCCCGTGAGACGTACTCGCCCACCGTGTTAGCTGTGTCGTCAATACCGACATGGGAGCTAACCCCACTCGATGGATTCGAGAAATATGAACCCAAGCTGGTGTAAGTCCGCGCTCCTTCGGCGGTGTGCAGCACTATGAGCCTGACTCCTGCCCCTCCCCTCGATGAGTAGTTGGGGCTGGGGATCCAGACTCGATGCAGGGCCACTATTCCTCGTCGTCAGGCGTGCTGTCCCCATGCGCCTGCTCCGATTCCGGCTCGGGGGCTGGTGTGACCTCAGTGCGCTCGCCGTGTTCGACGTGAGTGCCCTCTTCGGTGGTCAGTTCGGTGGACGTCTCGTGCTCGATACCCGGAGGTTCGATTGGCTCGCCAGTGGTGGGGTTGACACCAGGGTCATCGGTGGTGGACATGGGATTGCTCCTTCTATTGGGTCATCCAACTGACGGTGTCTAGGAAAAGCTGCCCGGTGGTGTTGAGGGCAGGGAACCGCAAGTAAATCTTGCCATCCGCGTCTATGTCGACCCGGTACACCCGCGCTGGGGTGACGTCCTCGACAACGAATACGGTCGCGGTCTGGGTGGGTGTAGTGCCCAGGGGACATGTGGCGATCACCGACATGTCAGGGGGATTGCCGTTCGGGAAGTAAATCTCGCCCCGGAGTTGGACACGTCCCCATGGGTCGACCAGATAGTCAAGGTTGGAGCTATGCACTGGTGCCCAGGGAGAGACCAGAGTCAGCAACGGCTGCCACAGCGGAGGCACCGGGGTAGTACCGGCAGGGCCGGTCGCTCCCACCGGTCCCTGCGCCCCAGTAGGCCCTACTGCACCCTGACCTCCCTGGGGTCCGGTCGGTCCTGTTGGCCCCGCAGGGCCTTGAGGACCGGCTGACATATTGAGGACTTGCCAGGCTGTTCCGTTCCACCAGTAGACGACGTAGGTCGTGGTGCCGATGAGCCAGACCATGCCCTGCTGCTCGGCTGTAGGGGCCGCAGGCAGGTAGCTGGTGTCAGGCCCGGTACCGCCGATGGTGAAGCCGCCTGGAGGCCCCAGGGGACCAGCGGGACCAGTCGGTCCTGGCGGTCCAGGTGGTCCCTGTATGCCCCCTGCGCCTTGAGGCCCTGGCGCACCTGGGGGACCAGGGAGACCCGGTGTCAGGATCTCAACGATGTCTGGGGTCAGGGCATCGATGGTGACGTCACTCATAGCTGCCTCGCTGTCCGATGGTCAGGGCCAGGTTGACCGATGGGGCCAGGGGCCGGGAGATGTTCGGGTCCACGTTGAAGAAGCCGCGCAAGGCCCGCACATTGACCCCGCCACTGAAGACCTGGCGAGCGGCCTGGGCGTACTGCACGAACAGGTCGTAGGTGTAGGCCCGCCCGATGCCCCAGAATCCGACCGCCTGGACCGCCCCTGGATAGTTGCCCTGGGAGAAGTACTGGAGGCTGTCAGCGCTGCTGATCTTCAGATGGATGGTGGCACCGTCAGCATCGATCAGGCACCGCCCGCTATCGGCGTCGAGGCGCATCACCAGGACGAAGTTGGTGTTGCGGATCTCCATGACGGCGTCATCGAGCGCCACCAGGAGACCGGTCTGGGAGTCACGCAGGCGAACGTCCTTCTGCCAGTCGCCCCCAGAGTCGAGGAAGAAGTCGTACTGTCCTAGAGGCATCTCACCACACCAGTGTCTGCACGAAGAAGTCTTGTTGCTGCATGTCGTTGACGACCTCCTCAGCTTTGACCTGTTCACCTAGTGCAGAGACAGTGAGATAAGTGCCGTGAACAAAGCCCTGCTTCTCGTACTTCGTCACGCGGTACACCACGTTGTCGTAGGAAAAGCGGTCCCGGAAATGGTTGGCCGTGAAGAGCGGATTTATCCGGAAGCGATCCATGGCAGCGGTCACCTGGAAGCAGACGCTGGCCGTTGACAGGACGTAGAAGCCCTCGTCGGTGTCGATGGGGTCGTCCTGGCGGAAGTCGAGGAACATCACGGGCAGGACAACAGGGGGGTACCAGGCCCGACTCGGACCTTCGTCATAGACGTTGTGCTTGGAGGATCCCATGGCGTCGTATTCGGCCCACAGGACCGACTCGCCCCAGTACCGCTGGTAGTTCTGCATGACCTCGTTCATGCGGAGCATCTGATCCTTCTGGTACCAGGCGGGGGTGTAGAGGGGCATTATTTTCTCTTCCTTGGCCGGGTGCCTTTGTGAATCAACCGCATGGCCTCTGGGGGAACACCGCTCTCGGCGTAGTGGAAGCCGTAGTAGTTCTCGGTGTCGGACGGGTCAGGCTCAGTGCGGATCTGGTTGGTGTCGATAGCCCAGACGTCATGCACACCTTGCTGCTGGCGAGCGAACAGTCCAGCAGCGGGGCGGCTCGGATTGACCTCACCGTACGGCCCCAGATAGGCCCCTTCTGGAGCAGTTGCCCTGGTCTCGACACCTCTGGCTGAGCCACGTAGGGGATCCTTGGACAGCAGACCCTGTCGCTGGATCGAAGCCCGGTTGCGCGCAGGCGAGTGGTGATACAGGTACTTCCCGATGGTGCTGCCACCCTCAGGCTGCGGGTAGTTCGGGTTGGGGCGCGGTCCCGGCTGGGGGTAGTCCTTCTTGGTGGGGATGGACTTGATGTCGAATAGTCGCCCAGAGAACTGCTCACCGTTCAGGGCACTGTGGCTCATCTACCACCACCCGACCCATCCCGTGTTGATGGTGGTGTAGGCCCAGTAGTACCCGGTCCCCGTCTTGGGGTCGATGTCGCGGGTCGGATCGATGTTGAGGCTGGGCTGGAGGGCCACGATGCGATGGTTCTCGTAGTCGATGAGATCCTGGGGCTGGTACTGGCGCTCTGGATTCCAGGTGCCCTGGTACGTGTACATCTTCTGGGTCACGTCGATCTCGGGCATCTCGCGCTGCGGCCAGGTGATGTCGTCGTACTCCTTCGACCGGTAGATGGGCACGAGCCGCTTGGTGGTCCGAGAGACACGTCGCAGTCGGCTCTGTGTAATCCGGTAGAGGCCCACGCCCAGGGCTGACGACAGATTCAGGTACTGCTGGTTCAGCCGGTCGATCATCTGGGTGATCTGATTGAAGGTCTGGCTGATCGGGATCGTCACGCCGTCCGGGGTATGGACGTCGTGCTGCTGGGCCACGCCCACCGCGATGTCCCACAGGGCCATGACGGTGACCAGGATCGAGATGGGGTACTCCTCGACCTCCTGGATCATCATGGGGGCCGGGGTGCCGTAGGCGATGGGCTGACCGCCTGTGCCCAACTGGGGAGGCCCAGGAGGGGGCGGGTACCCCATGTCGATCTGGCCTTCCCAGTTCTTGTCCATCCCGTAGGTGTGCTGGATGTAGGCCGTCCGCACATACAGGTCAAGCTCGGGGGGCAGCAGGTCGCGGTAATAGGTGCCCTGGGCCACCATGAGCATGCCCGTCGCCGGGGCCTCCCGGAAGGTCAGGATCCCACCGTGGTCGTCCAGGAGGAACTGCTGATCCACCGCGCAGGCGGTAGTACCCCCTTCGGTCGTGTCCGTGAGCACTACCTGGAGGGCATCGCGCTGGATGTTCTCGACGGGAAGCTCAAAGCGCCACGCCACGCCGGAGCAGGTCTGCCGACAGATGAAGGGCCGGGGCAGATCCCGCAGCCGGAGTCGAGCCATCTGTGCGATGCGCTGAGTCGAAGATGGGTTGACCGGTGGGTATAGCTGCCCCTGGTCCGAGTCGGGGTACTGCCCCGGCGTACCAGCGGTGATGTCATAGGGGTTCGGTAGCCCGGAGACCGGACCAGTCAGTGACACAGCACCAAGGCTACGTCCGGGTGGTCAGGGGGGACGCGACACCCCGACCTAGCATTGTCACCAACCGGCCCGCCAACGCCGGGGTCAGCAGTTTCGCCAAAAAATGCCCAGCCGACAGGGGAAAAATGCCTTCTCCTTTATTCAACTGCGTCAAACCAGGAGACGTAGCCAAGCTGGGCAGAATGGCGGATCAGTTCAAGAGGATGTCCAGAGAGCGGACGGTCAGGGGCGCTGCGGCCAAGGCTGGTGGCACTCTCCGCAACACCATGCAAAGCCTGGTGCAAGGCGACCCCAGCCTGAAGGAGTACCAGGACGTTGCTGCTGCCTTTCATGTCTGGCATGACCAGAAGAACGTCAACGTCGGCCTTCCGCCTGGACACTCGATGATGGGTCAGGCCGAGAAGATGCACCAGAGCTATCAGGTGAGCGATGTGGCGATGGATCTGGCGAAGCAGTCGGGTGAGGTTGAAGCTCAGTTCATCAAGGAGTTGCAGGATCGCTCGCGGGCCTGGTACCAGAAGTTCCTGGGCATGAGGGGGCCGCTCGGATGACGATGGTCAACCCGCCCACTGACGTAGTACCCAACCCCCCCTTCCTGGGGCTGTACACAGAGGAGGACATGGGTCTAAAGACGCTCCTCCAGGGCGTCACGGTCACCGACCTCAATGCCAAGGATCCTGACGCCCCCCGCCCGGTACCGGTGTGGTTCCACAACCCGGAGAGAGAAGAGCGCCGGATCACCTACCCCAACATCGTGATCAACTTCACGGGGGAGCGGGTGGCTCATGAGCGCGAGCACCGTGGATATGTCCCCATCGGGTACCGCTACCTCCAGAACATCCCGCTGCCGGAGCCGAACCCCTCGATCTGGTGGCCCACCCCGCTGGACTTCGACTACACGGTGACGGCGTCTGCCCGGATCAACCAGCACATCAGCCAGATCAGCGGCACCCTGGCGATGGGGCGACTGCATCCGCGCTTCGCTCAGATGGATTGCCCAGGTGGCACGGTGCGCCGGATCACCATCATGGGAGTCAGTCGCACCAACAGCATGGAGGCTGACAAGCGGCTCTTCCGGCAGATCTATCAGGTCCGCATCTCGACTGAGGTGGAGGATCCCGTCACCCTGCTCACCACGAGGGTGCGTCGCCTCGCCCTCACCATCACCGACATGCAAGGCAACACCCTGCGGAGTCCGAGATACACCAGCACCATAAACCCTGGCGGTGAGCCAGCCCCCGAAACACCCGGCCAGTACCAATCAGTGGAGGAATAGCCCATGCCCACCTTGACCAGGCCAGGGGTCTACGTCGATGAGTCGTCGTTCCCCACCTACGTTGGTGCCACGCCGGGTACGGCGGCGGCGTGCTTCGTAGGCCCATGTCCCCGTGGCCCCCTGACGCCCACCCGTGTGAACTCCTGGAAGGAGTTCACGCAGTCGTATGGGGGCTTTGAGAACGTCTACCCGCCCAGCAATCTGCACCTGGCGGTCTACTGCTACTTCTCGGCGGGTGGCTCCAGTGCGGTGATCATCCGGGCCATCCGGCTCGACGCGTCAGGCCCGGTCCTGGCCTCTACGACCTTCAATGACCAGGCCACCACGTCGGTGCCCACTCTCCAGGTTGAAGCGGCCAACCCAGGGGCATGGGGCAACAATCTGTGGGTCAACATCCAGGCCGGTAACGTTCTGAACTCGTTGCTGGAGCCGATCACGTTCCATATCCAGGTGATGTACCAGGGCAGCGGACCAGGCAATGTGGTGGAGACCTTCAAGGATCTCTCGATGACGCCGGGGTCGACCAACCAGGGTCAAAACAACTACGCCATCCCCTTCGTCAACAACCCCTATACCGGATCGAAGTTCATCCAGTTGGTGGACTTGAACGCCGGGAGCAATGTGCCCCGGACGATCACCGATGGTGTGACCACGATCAACACCCCCAACTTCACGTCGGCCACCGCCAACTTCGTTGAGTCCGACGAGGGGGGCACGATTGTGGGGGCCGGGATCCCTCCTGGTACGACGATCAGTGACGTGACCAGTGCGACGGCCATCGTCTTGTCTCAGAACGCGACGGCTACTGCAACGGCTGTGCATTGCACCATCACGCCTGCCGCCTGGATCAACAACCCGGCGACCACCGCAGCCCCGGTCAACCTGACCGGAGGTAGCGATGGCTCGCCCATCACCTTCCAGGATCAGTTCGCTGCCCTCCAGCTACTGGATCAGATGCCGGATCAGCCTTTCGTGATCAATATGCCGGGGTACACCAACGGCTCAGACATCTCCAGCGTGGTGGGTTACGCGGAGCAGCGTGGCAATGGCTTCGTGGTCATCGACTGCCCGCCTGGCATGAGTCCCAGTGGCATGGTGACCTACGCCCAGGGCATGTCAGCCAGCGCCCAGGCTGCCATCTACTACCCCCAGGTACAGATCTCCGATCCGTACTACTCCACTCCTGGGGTGACCAGGATGGTGCCGCCTGGAGGCTTCGTCGTCGGGAAGTACATCGACACCGACACCAAGAGAGGGGTGCAGAAGGCCCCAGCGGGTCTGGGGGCCTCGCTGCTCGGGGCCTATGGTCTGGAGAGCACGTTGACTAATGCGGATCAGGGCAACCTGACCCAGGCCAATGTCAACTGCTTGATCTCAGTGCCAGGGTCCGGGGTGGTGATCTGGGGTGCTCGCACCCTGTCGCCCTACCTCGTGACGCGGTACGTCTCGGTGGAGCGGTCGTTGATCTACATCTCCACTCAGTTGGTGGCGCTCTCCAAGTTCGCGGTGTTTGAGCCGAACGACTGGGTGCTGTGGAACTCGATCACCTCGATCCTCAGCCAGTTCTTGAACCAGTTCTGGCAGAGCGGTGGCCTCCAGGGCACCAATGCTCAGGAGGCGTACTACGTCACCTGTGACGACACCGTCAACACCCCTGCCACCATCCAACAGGGCATCGTCAACGTCGAGGTCGGTGTGGCTCTTCAGTACCCCGCCGAGTTCGTCGTCATCGCTATCGGTCAGTGGGCTGGCGGTCAGAGCGTCAGCGTCGCGACCATCTGAGGAGGAACCATGCCCAACCGACCACTGAACTCTGATCCCCTCCGGAACTTCAAGTTCCACGTCACGATCACCTCACCGAACTCCACCGCCGTGCCCGCCAGTATCAACAAGATGGGCTTCATGGCGGTGTCTGGTCTCTCGGTCAACAACGAGGTCATCCCGTACCGTGAAGGCGGCGACAACACCACCACGAGGAAGATGCCAGGCCAGTCGGACTTTGGCCCTCTGACCCTGACTCGTGGCTTCATGGCGGTGCCGGTAGGTGTCAGTGCGGGCGGCTCCAGTGAGATCTACGACTGGTTCCAGATGATCTTCGCGGTCAGCGGTTCTGGTGGAGGCACTAACCCTGGGGGCTTGGACTTCAGGACCGGTGTCACCATCGACATCCTGGATCATCCGATCACCAAGGGTTCCAAGGCAGCCGGTCAGCCCTGGGGGAACTCCCCTCCCATCAAGGCTCGCTTTGCGGTGTACAACGCCTGGCCGATGGGTTACAGCTTCAGTGACCTTGAGGCCGGTGGCAATGCCGTCTTCATCGAGAACCTGACCCTGGCCCATGAGGGCTTCGGCATCGTGACCGCCACCATGAATCCAGGGGACTATGTCGGTGGGTCCAAGATGCCATGAGCGATCCTCTGGCTGAGTTCACCGGGACAGTCGTTGACCCCCGGATAAATCCGGAAGCGGCCAACGAACTAGCCGACCGACTGACCCGGTCTGATGTGCCACTCATGCCACCCCTCCCGGCAGACACGGTGATGCTTCCAGGGGGTTACCTGGATGAGGATGGACTACTCCACACTGAGGCGCGCATCCGCGAGATCAATGGGTCCGATGAAGAGGCCATGGCTCGTGAGCTTCGCAGCCCGACGATGAACATCCCGAAGGTGGTGGATCTCATCGTCAAGCGGTGTGTGCTCTCAGTGGGAGAGCTTGAGTCGACACCCAAGCTGCTCGCTCAGATGCTGACGGGAGATCGGGCCGCTCTCATGCTGGCGATCCGTATCCTCACCTTCGGTACGGAGTGGGAAGTGCCTGACTTCCCGTGCCGGATCTGTAGTCAGACCTTTGGCACCATCGTGGAGTTGGACACCACCATCGAGATCCGCAAGATGAAGAACCCCAAGGTGCAGGACATCGAGGTGGAGCTACGCAACGGCCACCTTGCTCTGGTGCATCTGCTGACCGGGGCCGTCCAGCTTGAGATGGTGGGTGACGGCAACAGGACCGGCCCAGAGGAAGCCACTATTGCTATCGACCGTTCGATCCGGTCCATCGATGGCAATCCGGTAACGGGTCATGTCGCTCAGAAGATGAGCATGGCTGACCGCCGCAAAATCATCCAGGCCATGTCCGATCAACAACCCGGCCCGCGCCTGGAGGAGGTGATGGTCACATGCTCCGAATGCGGGCGGGAGGCCGACTACCAGATCAGTCTGGTCGATCTCTTTCGTTAACGAACTCACCCACCTCGACCTGTTGTACCTCCAGTACCGGAGAATCGCTGAGCGGTTCCCAGGTTGGAGTCTGTCCGAGATTAAGGCCATGGGATACCCGGAGCGGATGCACTGGGTCCAAGTCGTCCTGGAGAAATAAGTGGCTGACGGCTACGGCGTAGGGCTGTTCGACAGCACCGGCCCTGAGAACTTCGCCAAGTCCATTGGCAAGATCACGTCGGCCCTGACCGGGGTCCAGAGTGCCTTCAGTAGCTTTGGTTCTACAGCGAGGACAAGCATTGGTGGTCTCACGCAGCTTGTCGATAGCTTGACCAAGAGCCTTTCCGGCTTGCAGACGCAAATCCAACAGGTGCAGTCCGCAGTAGGTGGAATGGGTGGAGGCGGGGGTGGAGGCGGGGGTGGAGGGCCTTCTACTCCAAGCGGTGCTGGGAGCGGCGGGGTTGGAGCGCGGGGACTGGTCATCGCAGGCAAGAACTGGGTTTCGCCCTCTGGAGGTGGCCCTGGTGGTTACGACCAGGGGCCAACCGGTGGTGCTCAAGGTGGGCGTCCGATGGATCCGGGCACTGCCGGGGCTATCAATGATCAGTTGAAGGATGTCTGGACGCGGATGCCGGAACAGACTCCGAAGCCCCAGACGCAGCAGTCGATGACCAATGCGCCGAATGGTGGCGGTGGTGGCGGGATGCTCCAGCGCGCCGCCCAGTCGCTCCCGGCTGCTGCCTTCGGCGCAGCGGTGAACACCATGCAGCCGGGGGGCTGGGGGGCCAGCATGGTCTCAGCAGCGGTCCAGGGCCAGTGGATCGGGGCCAATATCGGAGCGGCTTACGGGGCCACGGGTGCTCAGCAGCGCTCCATGTACGTCATCCCTGGCGGCACCTACGCCCAGAGCGCGGCTGACTACGCCCAGTCCAACCAGTACATGCAGATGTACATGGGGGCCAACCCCTTCCAGAACCCGAACACCATCGCTGGGCAGAACGCTGCCGCCTTCAACCGTGGTGCTCAGCAACTCATGACGCTGAACCCCACCATGACCCGGCAGCAGGCCATGGTGGCCCAGAACCAGATGCAGCAGCCGGGAGTGCTCAACGCTGGCCTCATGTTCGGCTTGAACTTCAAGCCTGGCGGCAAGGCCATGGACTCCCAGACCCAGATGGACATGATCTTCAACAAGCTGTTCGCAGGCTTCCCCGGTGGGAGACCGTCAGGTGATCAGTTTGCGTCGTACATGGCTCCTGGTGGCCCAGGAGAGAACAACCTGGCTGCCCTGGGCATCACGCC
>Ga0126371_10000057_pt1 | contig 75126 bp, 64 predicted proteins | sample PanSoiMetaPlot_4_FD_110145 | JGI IMG/M metagenome (GOLD analysis project Ga0126371, IMG submission 110145) | Tropical forest soil microbial communities from Panama - MetaG Plot_4 | ecosystem: Environmental > Terrestrial > Soil > Tropical forest > Bulk soil | place: Panama | collected 2016-02-17
CGGAGGCGTATGCTGCTTTGAAAAGGTTTCCCGATGGCTTGCAGCAGGGGCGGAATATCGGCGTGGAGGTAATGAGGAATGAAGTGCTGTTCGTAGAGGCAATTCTCCTCGTAGAACTTCTCCATTTTGCCGTTGACGATTTTCTCGATCACCGGCTCAGGCTTTCCGGTTGCGCGAGCTTGCTCGCGGTAAATCTCGCGCTCGCGCGCGAGAATTTCCTCGGTGACTTCCTCGCGGCGGAGAAAGCGCGGATCGAGCGCGGCGACGTGCATAGCGATGTCGTGGCACAGCTTCTGAAAATCATCCGTGCGCGCGACAAAGTCGCTTTCGCAATTCAGCTCGAGCAACACGCCGATTTTTCCGCCGGCGTGAATGTAGCTGCCCACCAATCCTTCGGAAGTGGTCCGCTGCGATTTTTTTTGCGCCGCAGCCTGGCCCTTCTTGCGAAGAATGGTGATCGCGTTGTCGAGATCGCCCTTGGACTCGACGAGCGCGTCCTTGCAGGCGGAAAAGCCCGCACCTGTGCGCTCGCGCAGCTCTTTCACGAGCTGCGCGGAAATGTTTGTAGGAGTCTCCATGGTTGCCATTTCTTTCTAACTTGCCTCCACTTCTCAAAAATCAGTGGTCAGTGACGAGTGGTCAGTAACCAAAACCTAAATCAAAATACAGGCTCGCTTCAAAACAGCGTCCGCCCGTCGGACAAACTAACGGCCGTTTTCTTCGCTGGCCGGTTCGGGTGACGGCTCGGCCGACGCGTCTGTCGCTTCCTGCTCGACGTAATCGCCTTCCTGCTTTTCGTACCGCTCGTAAGCGCTCATGTCGACGTACTCGGCGTTCTCTCCGCCTTCAACGTCCTCTGCGGATTTCTGCTCGGCGATTTGAGACTGCTCGTATTGCTCGCGTCCGGAAAGGACCGCGTCGGCAATTTTCGAAGTGAACAGGCGAATCGCGCGCAGCGCGTCGTCATTTCCCGGAATCACCCAGTCCACCAAATCCGGATCGCAATTGGTATCGACAATGGCGACAACCGGAACGCCCATGCGGCGCGCTTCTTTCACGGCATTCACTTCGGCGTTGGGGTCGATTACGAACATCAACTCCGGGAGCGCGGTCATGTTCTCGACGCCTTCAAAGTTCTGCTGCAGATGCTTCAATTCGCGATCGAGGCGAGCGGCTTCTTTTTTCGGCAGCGTGGATACGCGGCCATCTTCGACCATGGCCTTCAGCGATTTGAGTCGCTTGATGGACTTTTGCAGCGTAGCCCAGTTCGTCAGCGTGCCGCCAAGCCAGCGATGATTGACATAAAACATTCCGCAGCGCTTGGCCTCTTCGGCGACGGATTCCTGCGCCTGGCGCTTCGTTCCCAAGAACAAAATCGGTTTGCCTTGCGCCGCATGGTCGCTCACCTGGCGTGCGGCTTCGCGAAATAGCTTCAAGGTCTTCTGCAGGTCAATGATGTGGATTCCGTTGCGTTCGCCGAAGATGTATTCCTTCATCTTCGGGTTCCAGCGTCGCGTCTGGTGGCCGAAGTGGACTCCAGCCTCCAGCAACTCCTTCATCGTAATTTCTACCACTTTTCCTCCTCGTTGAAGGGGCGCTTTGATTTCGGGAAACCAAGCTCCGGTTTTCCCGGAACAGCGTCCTTTTTTGCCGGCGCTTGCCGGCCGTGAATTTAAATACAGTGGCTAGTGGCGAGTGACTAGTGGCTAGCAGAAAACCACCCGCACAACCAACTCGCTTTCCTGCCTAAACCAGCAACCCTTGCGGGATACTGAAAATCATAGTGGCGAAGAAACGCCGAAAGCAAAAACCCGTTTTTTCTGGCGATTAGAAATCAGGTCGGCTGTTTTTTTTCAACAACTTAGACCAACTTCTAATTCCGCGTATGGCGATTAAAAAAATCATATATTCGCCAGCTTGACGGCTCTTCGACTTCGCACAGGACAGAGCCCTCGCCTACAAAAGCGAACCCAAAAGCAGATTCCTCGTCGGATGCTCGTCGCATCGTTCCCTCGGAATGACAAGCAAGAGCCGGATCGCAAAAGCGCGATTAGCGCTTGCTGAACTGGAACCGGCGACGCGCGCCCTTCTGCCCGTACTTCTTGCGTTCCTTCATGCGCGAATCGCGGGTCAGAAAACCGTTCTTGCGCAGGCCGGGGCGAAGCTCAGGATTGAATCGCGCGATGGCGCGAGAAAGTCCCATGCGCACGGCGCCAGCCTGACCGCCTGCGCCGCCACCCTTCACGGTGGCTTTCACTTCGAGCTGCTGCTGAGTCTCGGTGAACTTCAAGGGCTCGACCGCGGAGGTGAGCCACGCGACGTTCGTGAAATAGTTTTCCACGGGGCGGCCGTTTACGGTGAATTTCGCCGTACCCATGCGAATATAGACGCGGGCGACGGCTTCGCGCCGGCGTCCGGTACCGAAAAACTGGCCGTTATCCTTGACTCCTGACATCGAACTTGGTGCGGTGCTCACATCAATCTCCTCGAATCTTGGCTAACATGCCGGCCTGAAGGCCGGCGCTACAAAGGCAAAGGCTGGCGGGATAAACCCGCCGCTACAAAAGCGTTTCAAAAACCGCGCTTATGCCATTTCCAGCTACGGCACAGGTAAGCCGCGACAACTCCTAGCAGCGCGAGGAAAAGCCACTCATGCATAAGAGGTGCACCGAACAAACCCAAAAGCTAGCTGGCGGCTTCCAGCTTCACGGGCTTTTGGCCTTGGTGGCGCGTCAGGGCTTTGTCGCCGATGTAAACGCGCAGTTTCTTGGCGCGGCGAGCGCGCAATTTGTTCTTTGGCAACATGCCAAGGACGGCTTCGCGAATCACCCAATCCGCCCGCTGAGGCATCAGGCGCTTGACGGCAACTTCTTTCAGGCCGCCGGGATAGCCGCTGTGGCTGCGATAAACCTTCTGGTCGATCTTGTTGCCGGTGAGACGAATTTTCTCGGCGTTGACGACGACCACGTGGTCTCCGCAATCGAGATGGGGGGTATATGCCGGCTTGTCCTTGCCAATGAGAATCCGCGCGACACGAGCTGCGAGGCGCCCGAGCGCCTGATTGGACGCGTCCAGCACAAACCAATTGTTTCCGGCCGTCAGATCCTCGACTTCACGGCCTCTGGGGATATACGTGCGCATTTCTCCTGTCCGCCTTCTTACCCAAGGGGTAAACAACAAAGATACGTGAGGCTGGGATTTTTGTCAACGAACTCTCACGAAGGAAGCGATCCAGACTGAGCCCATTGTGTTGAGCCATCCATGTCGGTGTGCTAGTGTACCGACCACAACACCAGCCTTTTTGGAGGTTTGAATGGATATCCAGGACGCGCAGCGTGAAGTGCGCTTTGTCTACATTGGCGGCTTTTTGGGACAGCTTCTCTACTCCATAATTTGGCTGGCTGCCGCGGCACTGGGTACCTGGGTCAGTCCAAAAGCGTCAATCCTGACCGCGGTCATCGCGGGATTTTTCGTATTTCCGCTGATGCAAATGCTGTTGCGTCTGGCAGGCCGCCCCGCGCGCGTGGGCAAAGAGAATTCGTTCCATTACCTGGGGATGCAGGTGGCATTGTGCTGCCGTTTTCTATGCTGCTGCTTGTGCCGATCGGCCAATACGAGTTGAACTTGTTTTTTCCGGCGCTGACAATCCTCCTGGGCGCGCATTATTTGCCGTTCGCTACTTCATACGGGATGCGCATGTTCCTGTTCCTCGCGGGAATTCTGATGGCCGAAGGTGTGCTGGTTGCGTATTTTGTCCCGCGGAGTTTCAGTTTCGACGCATGGGTCGCCGGAGTGACTCTGTTCGTTTTTGCGTGGATTGGGCGCTCGATCGCGATGGCTGAAGCGAAAACACGCGTGACGCCGAGCGTCGAACGCGCGTTATAACATCCCTAACTAAACATTGGAAAAAATCAACTAGCTATTGAGAAGCGGGTTTGCGGAAGACGACGCAATAGATGGGGTGGTAGGCGTCGCCGGCGGGCCAGCTATTTTCGATGGTCTCCACTTTGAATCCGGCGGCGGTGAGTTCGCTGATGAGGATTTTCTGCGGAATGCCGTGGCCGATGCGGTTTGCGGGAACGCCGGGAGGGATTGTCGAACCCTTGGACGGATTCTCGTCGATAACAGCCAGCCTGCCGCCGGGCCTGAGCGACTGGAAAAGGCTCGCGTTGATTTCGGCGGGCTTGGTGAGATGGTGATAGACGAGGCGCATGAAAATGGAGTCGCAGCAGTTGGCGGGAAGGTTCGTGCTGGCTTCAGCGGCCTGGATGACGATGATGTTCTTTTGGCTCGCAGCGAGTTCCTTAAGGTGGTCAACTTCCTGCGAGTCGAGCTCGGTGCTGTAGATTTTTCCGGAGGGCGCGATGCGTTCAGCGGCTGCGAAGGTCAACTGGCCCTTGCCTGCGCCGATGTCAGCGACCACGCTTCCGTCGTGCCAGTCCAGCAGGGTGGCCAGCTTGGCGGCTTCCTGATGCCAGATGTCCTGCTGTGCGCGGCAAGGGGCGGCGCCTAGCGCGCAAAGGGCGAGGGCGAGAATGAAAGAGCGTCGCAGCATGTTCGAAAGATCGACGAAATGGTAGCGCTCCAGATGCAGAAACTCAATATGACGAGCCCACTGGAGCCATGTTTTCGAGGCACTTGCAACGGTATCGGAAACCCTTTAGTTCGCCGCCTTGTTCGCTGACCTCGCGTAGAAGGAAGACCGCAGCGGGAAATACAGTTCCCATTCTCTATGGCGCGTGTAGCGCGTCTGCTAACCTGAATTTGCTGGGCGATGGCTGACCTCAGGACCCCAGCAGCACTGATTTACGGCGCGATCCGCGGCGAAGCAGAAATCCCCCAAGCACAAGCAGCCAGACGCGCCTAGAGGAGGGATTTATATGAAGCTCATAACGGCAACACTTGCCACGGCAACCATTTTGGCGCTGGCGGGCGTAGCCCCCGCCGCGCATGCGCAATCACAGGACCAGCAGCAACAGCAGGACAAGAAACATCCGCCGCAGGAGAAGCCCTCGCATCCGCAACAGCAGGAAAAGCCTGCGCATCCGCAACAGCAACAGAAGCCGCCGCGGCAGCAGGAACAGCGTCCGCAGCGACAAGAGCGGCAACAGCAGGAGCAACAAAGACAGCAGACGCGTCAGCAACAAGAACAGCAAAAGCAGGAGCAGAAGGCGGCGCAGCAGCAGGAAAAGCAACAACGGAACCAGCAGAAGGTTCAGCGCCAGCAACAACAGGAACAGCAAAGCCGAGGGCAGCGCGCACAACAGAATCAAGCTGGGCGCAACGGACGGCAGGGACGCGGCGATCCGCAACAGGTAGCGCACTATGAGCAGGCGCACATGCGGCATTATCAGCCGCGCTCGAACGAGCGTATCGTGACGATACCGGACAACGACTTCCATGAAAGGTTTGGCGAAGAGCATCGGTTCCGCATGAGCCGGCCGGTGATCGTGGACGACTTTCCGCGCTTCCAGGAAAGCGGCTTCTGGTTCGTGCTGGAAGAGCCGTGGCCGGACTACTGGTATGACAGCGATGATTTCTACGTGGTTTTCGACAACGGGTTCTACTATCTGTGCGACTACGACGACCCAGGAGTGCAGGTAGAGCTTGTGGTTATTACGTTATAAGCTTTTTTTCATACGGCGGGTGCAGGCAAGGCTCGGCTTCTTCGGAGGCCGAGCTTTTGTTTTTTGTGAACGTACATCAGGGGGAAAAAACCTCGAGAGGGCTGGGCGCGAGGCGAGCACAGCGCGCGCTACGTGGCCTCGCGGAGCCTGGACAAAACTTACGCTTGCGGCGCGCAATTGCAGCGTTGCGCGGCAATCGCGCGAAACATAGACCACTTTGGCCCGTTTTCTTGTTGGCCCGTTTGCGCCGTTTAGTCGGCGGAAACCGAACTGGTGGCAGCGGTCTTTGAACTGGAAGCCGCCGGCCGCGAGTACGACTTGTCGGACGCTTCGCCCGCCTTGTCGATCTCAATGGAGCCCTTAAAATAGGCGCCGTCTTCGATCATGATGCGCGCGGTGGTCAAATCGCCGACCACGGAGCCGTCTTTCTTAATTTCGATGCGATCACGCGCGCGAAGATTGCCCTTCACGTTTCCGTAGACGACGACTTCGCGAGCGATGATGTCGGCGGTAACTTTTGCGCTTGCGCCGACGGTGAGCTTGCGGTCTTCGAGGTGAACCAAGCCTTCGACGGTTCCGTCGATGCTCAGGTCTTCGTTACCGGTGATTTCGCCCTTCACGTGCAGACTGGCCCCCAACCGCGCCGTGGCGCCGCTGGACATTGACGAATGAGACGGTTCTGGATTCATTGCCATCGACTTTGCCTCCCAATTTGGCTGTGTCTGAGTTTTGGCCGGAATCGGCGCCGATTTCTCGGGTGCCGCGGAGGGTGCTGGCGGCTCCGGCGCTTGTTTGTTGCCCCACATAAATGACTCCTCCTCGGATTACACGGATGCCACAGAAAGCTTGGACCGGCCGGGGGAATACGAATCTATGCGCTGTGCGATGGAGTGGCAAGGAGAAGTTTGGGATGAAGTGTCTGGAACGGCACGGCGCAGGAGAGATGGTGTCCTCGCGTGTGCGCGAGTGATAAGCCCGACGATGGGCATCGAGACTACAGGCCGTCGTTCCGGCACCGACAGTTATTCTTCATCTTCCAGCAATATTTTGCACATGTTCAACGTCGCCGGACACTATTGGAGCCATTCCGGCACGCACGTGATGGAGAGGCGTTAGTATTTGCGGAGGACGCCGATGACGCGGCCCTGAATTTTGACGTCGTTGGCAGCGACGACGATGGGCGCCATGTGTGAATTTGCGGGCTGCAGGCGGACTTTGCCCGCGCCTTCGCGGTAGAAACGCTTGAGCGTGGCTTCTTCATCCTTCACGAGAGCGACGACGATTTCTCCCTGATTTGCGACCTGAGTTTGCTCGACGACGACATAGTCGCCATCGAGAATGTGGTCTTCGTGCATGGAATCGCCCTTCACTTGAAGGACGAAAGAGCTTTTGCCGCGCCGGGCAAAATCGGATAGAGAGATTGTTTCACGATCCTCGACTGCTTCGAGCGGGCGGCCAGCCGCGATGCGCCCGACGAGCGGAAGGCCGACGGAGTGGCGCTCAATGACCTGTTTACGAACGGGCTTCGGAAGCTGAAGAATCTCGAGCGAGCGGCTCTGATTATAGCCGCGGCGAAGGAAGCCTTTGCGTTCAAGCGTGGAAAGATGCTTGTGCACGGTTGCGAGCGAAGCGAGCTTGAGGGCGCGGGCAATTTCTTCAAAGCTGGGCGAGTAGCCGCGCTTGTCGGTAAAGCTGACCAGATAGTCGAGCACTTGCTTTTGCCGCTTGGTGAGAGTGGTCATCGCGCCCTCCAGGGACGAGCGGAAACAGTATGGGCGAAGCAAAAGCGAAAAGTCAAGAAGATAGTGGAGAGTTTAATTACCGATTGAATGGACGCTCGGAGATGAAGTGGAAGCCGCGAGAAACGAGGAGAAGTTTCGAGCGATCGAGGAGTTCGAGCTGGGTGTGGATTTTTTTGCCGTCCATCGTGCCATCGAGGACGAGCTGGCTCGGCGTTGGCTCAACGAAAGAGAAACTCGCTTTCCAATTTTTGTCGGTAAAACTGCTCAGCTCCAGCGTTTTGTTCTTCGCGTCGATTTTCACGCCGTAGCCGTGTAACGAATCGTCCATGTTTTGTGCAGTCACGTACTGCGGACTGTCAAAGGCGAGCCGGCGCCAGCGCGAAACATCGGTGAGGAGGGGCGCGCGCGATTGACCGTCCACAGTCAAATCCTGGACGTTCCAAATGCCGTAGAGCGGAGACTTGGGCCTGCCGGGGCCGTAAACATTGTAGACAGAAACGGAGCCGTAGAGATTGGCGCCGATGAGCCAGAGACCGAATAGAATCTGAACCGCGAGCGCGATGCGGTTGGCGCGATGACTGCGAAAAAGCGACCGGTCGGATGACGGAGCGGCGGGGCGATTCAGAAAGAAAAAATTGAGGCAGCGCCTGCAATCGAAGAAGAGAAGAAAAAGCGAGATGAGGATCAAATGAAACGCGAGGAGCTTTACGGGGACATCGTAGGTCATGTTCAACATGAAAATTTGTGTGGCGTCGGCGAGGCAGACGAGGGCACCGAGCGTAGTGGTGCGCGGGTAAATCAAAAGCAATCCGCCGAGCATTTCCGCGGAACCAGCAAAGATTTCGTAGGCGGGCGATGCCCCGATGGAAGCCCAGAGAACGCCCATGGGAGAAAAATGGCCGTAGGGCTCGAGCAAACGGGTCAGCGACGGAAAAGGCATTTGAAGCGGCAGAACTTTCACGGCGCCGTAGGTGAACATAGTGGCTGCGAGTGAAAAGCGCATGAACACGCGGAACCAGGTGTACAGCTTCGGATAGCTCTCGCGAGTGCGGTCCAGCACGGACCAGAGCACTGTGCCGACGGTTGCGAGCGTGAGAATGCAGAAAAGAATGATCCAGTCGTAGTAGCGGTCGCCGCTGCCCGTTTCGACGGTGACGATTGGGTGGGCGATGCGAAAAACGTGCGAGGCTAGCCAGACGACGAAGGCTCTCGCGGGCGCGGTGGTGTCGAGCTCAAATGCGCCGGAGTCGTTGGTCGTGAAAAGGACCAGCGAGGTGAACATCTGCGTGAAAACGACGTAGAGGCCGAAGTAAAGGAAGCAGAAGCGAAACGCGATGCGCGTGGGCACGATCCAGCGCGGCGCGGTGGCGTCGAGAGTGTGCTGCGCGACGACTTGCGTGGCGAGCGCGGGTTGGTCGGCGACGGCCATTTCGTTGAGGCGTGCGCGAAGTATACAGAACGGCAGCGATGAGTGACAAGCGGTGGGTGACGAGTGAGGCGGTCTTACATCCGTGCTATTCGACGCGAAGAGCTTCGACGGGATTGACCGAGGCAGCGCGGCGCGAAGGCATGTAACTGGCAACCAGCGCGGCAGTCACAAGACCGACTGTGACCACCACATACGTGAGCGGATCAACAGGGCTTACGTGGAAAAGCAGTGAAGACATCAGGCGCATCACGGCAAAGGCAGCAGCGAGGCCAAAGGCGACGCCCATTCCTGTGAGTAACAGTCCCTGACAAACGAACATTCCGGTGACTTCCTTCTGTTGCGCTCCGAGCGCGATGCGAATGCCGATTTCACGGGTGCGCTGCGAGACGGAATAAGCGATTACGCCGTAGAGTCCAACGGTGCCGAGAAGCAGTGCCATTGCGCCGGCGATGCTGAGCATGATGAGAGTAAAAGAAGTTCGCGCCAGGGAACGCTGATAGAAGTAATCGAGAGTATGAACGGCAGCGAGCGGAAGATTGGAATCGACGGACCACACTGCCTGCCGGACTTCGGTGAGCAATGATTGCGAACCGACACGCGGACTGCGCATCGCGAAAACAACTTCGCGCCGAACCTGAAGCGGATCGCTCTCAAAGTTCGCGGTAAGGATAGGCCAGTAAACCGCCGAAACCGCGGGTTGATCCATTCCATTGTAATGAACGTCGCCGACAACGCCAACAACCTCGCGCCAGGCGTCGACCGCGGATATGCGGATGCGCTTGCCGAGCGCGTTGGCAGGAGTTTGCCAGTAATCGCGCGCAAAACTTTCAGAGATGAGGGCGACGGGGATTTTGCCGTACGTTTCTGCCCAAGTAATGTTTCGTCCGGCGATGAGCGGGATTCCGACGGTATGGAAATATTCAGGCGAAACAAAGATCTGGCGGCGAAGCTTGGGCAGCGCGCCCTGCGCATAAGTCCGATCCTGTGCGAAAACGGGATCCATCCATTGATTTCCATCCATCGGGACGGAATTAGCGAAACCGACGGAAGAAATGCCGGGGATGGAGGAGAGTTTGTCGGAAATAGCCTGCTCGGTGCGCAGAACGTTCACCTTGTCGGGCACATCCGCGTCGGGAATATCAACGCGAAATGTCTGGACGCCTGTCGGATCCGCGAAGCCAGAATTTACGTGAATGAGAGAACGAAAAGTACGAATCATCAGGCCGGAGCAAATCAGGAGAACGAACGCCAAGGCAACTTGTAAAGTGACGAGAATATTGCGCGTGCGATGGCGCGCGCGGCTCTGGCTCAGAGTGCGGCCGCCTTCGCGGAGGCCGGTTCCGGCGGTTATTCCCGCGTATTTCAGGACGGGAACAGAGCCGAAGAGCAAGCTCGTGAGAATGGCGATAGCCAGAGTGAAGAGCAGGACGTGCGAGTCGATGCCGATGCTGTCGATGCGCGGCAGCCCGGATGGAGCAAGGAACACAAGGAATCGGATCGCCGCATAAGCGACTCCCAGGCCCAAGGCACTGCCAATCAGGCCGACAGTCAGGCTTTCGAAGAGCAATTCGCCTGCGATGCGTCCACGGCTGGCGCCCAGCGCCGTGCGGATAGCGAGTTCCTGTTGGCGGCCTTCGGTGCGAACGAGAAATAAATTCGCGATGTTCGCGCAGGCGATGAGCAAGACCATGCTGAGGCTTCCCATCAAGATCCACAAGAGACTGCCAACGGTTCCGACGACTTTTTGTTTGAGCGGATGGAGATTCGGGCCGATCTCTGCTTTCTTAAATAGGTCAAGACCGAAGCCTGGAGGCGCGGGAAAACTTCGCAGAACAATGGGCAGCATGCGCGCGACGTCGGCACTGGCCTGAGCGATGGTAGCGCCCGGCTTCAAGCGACCAATGCCGTCATAACTGAATTGCCCGAGGAATGTTTTGCTGCGGTCCAATTGAGCGGGGAGGAAGAGCGCAGGATCCTGCACGTCGAGAAAGTGGAAGTTTCGAGGAAGGACGCCGATGATTTGGCGAGGCTTGCCGTCGACGATGACCGTTCGCCCGACGGCGTCGCGGTTGCCGCCGAATTTGCGCTGCCAATAGGCATAAGAGAGAACAACAGTCTGTGAAGCGCTGGGCGAATCGTCCTGACTGGAGAACAAGCGGCCAACCACAGGAGCCGCGCCCAGAATCGGCAGCGTGCCATCGGTAACCCGCAGCGCAGGCACTTGTTCAGGCTCGGCGACGCCGGTGACGCTCACGGAGTCCGTGTTGTAGACGCCAAGATCCTCAAATGTATTGCTTTGCTCGCGGAAGATGAAGTAGTCCGACGGCGCTATCTGCGCATCCAGGAGATTGACTCCCGGTGCGGTGAGCGAAACTCCGACGAGCTGTTCGGGGTGAGGGTACGGAAGAGGTTTTAGGAGGACGCCTTCGAGGACGCTGAAGACCGCGACGTTTGCGCCGACGCCCGCGGCGAGCATGAGCAAGGTGAGAAATGTAAACATGGGCGCGCGGCGCAGGCGGCGGAAAGTCTGCTTGAGCTGCGCGGCGAATTCCATGGATGCCCTCCGGTGGGACTGCTCGACGAAGACAGCGCGTCCCGTCGTATGTGGTACGCGGTGAAGGAGAGAAATGTTCCGCTTGAAGAATAAGAACAGTAGAAGGGCGTTTCGATGCGGACCAGCGGGGCGCTCGAAGTCACGATTCGGGGTCGGAAAGGCGCATTTCCGCGCTGGAAACACGACAATGAGCGTTTAGGATTTTCGCAAAATTTCGGCATATGTTACGCTTGTCGTGCGAGCTTGTGGGGATTCCTCATAGATTGAATCCTGCGGAAGTGAATCGGCGTTTCGCGGCATGGCAGCGGCTGCGTTGCGGCTGGATTATGCAAACGGAATTACTGAGGATAGCGAGCGAATGGGATCAAGTTTTTCGTGGATGATCGGCGGGCCGCAAGGAAGCGGCTTGAACGTAAGCGCGGAAATTTTTGCGAAGGCCCTGAGCCGGTCGGGCTACTACGTTTTCGGGCAGATCGAATACCACTCGAACATTAAAGGTAAACACAGCGCTTACAAGCTGCGCATCTCCGACGAGATTGTCGCGTCCCACCGCGAACAAGTGCATCTGCTTTCGTCGCTGGACGAAGAAACGCTTGTCGGCGACCTCTACCATGAGTTCCCTGCTCATCGCGGACATGTGCAGGAGGTCGCCCCGGGCGGCGCGATTTTGTACGATGTGGAACAGAAGCGATTTGCCGAAACGATCCAACGAAAAGACATTCTTCTGTGGGAGATGCCCTACGCTGAGTTGCTCGACCGCGCGCTGACCGAAGCAGGCAAGCCGGGACAGGCGCGCGCGTATCGAATCATGACCAACACGCTTGCGTTGGGCGCTTCGGCAGGCGCGGTGGAATTCGATTTTGAGCCGGTGGCAGCGGCGATTCGCGATAGCTTCGGCGCGAAGGCAGGAAAAGTCGCGGATTTGAACGTCAACGCCGCGCGATACGCGTACGAATATGCGAAAGAGAAATTCGCGCACCAACTGAAATTCTCCCTGCCGCAGGCGCCGCAGAAGCGTGAGCAGATTCTGGTGAAAGGAACGCAAGCCGTTGGCATGGCGAAAATCAAGGCCGGCTGCGGATTGCAAACGTACTACCCGATTTCGCCGGCAACGGATGAGAGTGTTTATCTGGAAGGCTATCAGAGCGAACAGAATCTCGTAGTGCTGCAGACAGAAGACGAAGTTTCGGCGATTGATGCCGCAGTGATGGGAGCGCATGGCGGAGTGCGCGCGTCGACGTCGACTTCAGGGCCGGGCTTTGCGCTCATGCCGGAAGGACTGGGGTTCGCGGCGATCACGGAAGCGCCGGGTCCAGTGGTGATGCTCTATCAGCGCGGCGGACCTTCGACGGGCCTGCCGACGCGGCAGGAGCAGGGCGATTTGCTGTTTGCGCTGCATGCGGGACAGGGAGATATTCCGCGCATCGTGATGGCGCCCGGAGACATTGAAGAGTGTTTTTACGATACGTTCGATGCGTTCAATTATGCGGACCGCTATCAGTTGCCGGTGATCGTGCTCGTCGACAAGCATCTAGCAAGCTGTTACCAGACGCTGCCTCCGTTCAAGACTTCGCATTTGAAAATTGATCGCGGAATGGTGAAGCCAGCGAACACGAACGGCGATTATCACCGCTACGCATTCACGAAAGATGGAATCAGCCCGCGTTCAGTGCCCGGGCAGGCGGGCGGAGTTTTCTGGTCGACTTCCGACGAACACGATCCGCGCGGCCACATTACCGAAGGAATCGGCAATCGGCTGGCGATGATGGAAAAGCGCATGGGCAAGGTTGGGCTTGCGGCGCACGAAATTCCGGACGGCAAGAAATACAGATTTTTTGGCCCCGCTGCGCCGCAGAAAATTCCCGTACTGGCGGTATGTTGGGGTTCGACCAAAGGCGCGATGCACGACGCGCTGCACCGGGCCGATCCGCACCACACGCGCTATGCGTCGCTGCACATTCGCATGATGAATCCGTTTCCAGTTGAACCGGTGAAAAATATTTTGGCGCGGGCAGAGCGCGTCGTCTGTTTCGACGGAAATTATTCGGGACAACTGGCGCAAGTAATTCGCGCCGACACAGGCATTTCGATTCAGCATCGCGTGGTGAAGTACGACGGACGTCCATTTTCCGAGGACGAAATTATGGTGGCGCTTGAGGGGGCAAAGGCTGACGCGCCAGAGCGGCTGGTGATCTCGCAAGGGCGCGTGGTCGAAGCTGGATACGGCAATCGCGAGTTTGACGAAATGCTCGAGCTGCGCGGCAGCAATCCGAAAATGCTGGCGCCAATGGTACCGCTGCCGCCGGGATATAACCGCTAGTGGTCAGCGACAAGTGACGAGCAAAGACTAAAAGGAAACTAACGAATGAGCACGGTGACACCGGACATCAAGAATTTGCAGGCGGCGGACTTCAAGAGCGACATCCACAACGATTGGTGCCCGGGATGCGGCGATTTCGGCGTCGTGTCCGCGGTGCAGATGGCGCTGGCGAAACTGCAAGTGCCGCCGCATCGCGTGGCCGTGATCAGCGGAATCGGATGCGCGGGAAAAACGGCGCATTACATGAACACGTATTCGTTTCACACGCTGCATGGGCGCGTGATGCCGTCGGTGACGGCGATGAAGCTGGCGAACCACGATTTGACGGTGATTGGAGTGGGCGGCGACGGCGACGCGTACGGAATCGGCGGCGGGCACTTTGTCGCGGGCGGTCGACGAAATCTCGACATCACTTATGTGGTGATGAACAATGACGTGTACGCGCTGACCAAGGGCCAGGCTTCGCCGACGATTGCGAAGGGGCAGAAAACGAAATCGATGTCGGAAGCGTCCATCATGGACGCGATCAATCCGATTTTGCTAGCGCTCGCGTGCGGGTACACGTTTGTCGCGCGGGGATACGCGCTCGATACGAAATATCTATCGGAAATTATCGCGCAGGCGATTCAGCATCGCGGAAGCGCGCTGGTCGACGTGCTGCAGACTTGTCCGACGTACAACGACCTGCACACGAAGGGATTCTACGCGGGGCAGATCGAAGGGCAGCCGCGGCTTTATCGTCTGGACCAGACTGGATACGACCCTGTCGTGCATAATCCGGATGATGCGGTGGAAATTGCCCAGAAAAAAGCGCAGGCGCTGCTGAAATCTCAAGAACCGGGTGGACGAATTCCGCTGGGCGTTTATTACAAACTGGACGTTCCCACATACGAAGACCACTTGAAAGCGAAAATCCCCGGTTTGCAGGAAAAGCCCCTCGCGGAGCTGGATCTGTACCACCGCGACATCACGGCAAACTTGGAAGAACTGAAATAACGTTCTGCGGTTACAATCGCAGAATGAAAATCGCCTACCGCTGCGTTTTTGTATTTGGCTTCCTTTGTTTCGCCGCGCCCACATATGCGCAGATGCAAAGCCTCACCGCGAAAGACACCTGGGCTGCCGCAAAATTTTCTCCGCAGGAGATTCAGCAGATCACCGCAGCCGTGGAAGACTCCGCGTTTGACACTCCCAATTCGTGGGAGCAGGAGCTTCGCGTGAGGCGCGTGGACTTGGGCGCAGCGCCGGGAATCGTTGCGCAAGGCACAAGCTTGTTGTGCGGAGGAACGGGAAATTGCCAGATATTCGTTCTGCAAAAAACGAATGGCAAGTGGGTTTCGCTATTCAAAGCTGATGCGCCTATCGGGGACAGCTTTGAGCTCGGCCCCTCCTTAACTCGCGGCATCAAGGACCTGACCGTGACTATGAATGCCAGCGCCGCGAAAAGTGGGCACACGGTATACAAGTTCGACGGCCAGTTCTACCAGAAAGCCACAACTCCCAATAAGAAGCTGGCGTGACACAAGTCATTCGTCGCCTGACGAGCCTGCCGCTACTGGCTCTCGCCGCTGCTCTGATTTTGCCAACAGGTGCGGGGAAACAGAAAACCTCAACGCGAACGGTTGCCCTCTTCGACTTTCACAGCAATTTCTGGGTGAATCTGCATCAGGTTCTGTTTCATGAAGCGTTGTTGCGCGCCGGAAAACCGGACCGGCGTTTGCAGAGCAATACGCCGCTCACTGATCCTCGGATGACCGAACAGGAAAAGGCGGATTGGAACGCCGCGATTGCTTTCTACGCGGCGAACTTCGGAAGCCGCAATGAATTGTTCGATGAGGAGATGGTGAAGATCAACGATGAATTGGCAGAGCAGCCGGATGACGGCGCGAGCCTAAACGCGGCGGGCCTTCCGTCAGAGTTGGCTGCCACTTTGCAGCGCGCCGCGCCGATTTATCGCAAGTATTGGTGGACCGTTCATAACAAATCGAACGAGGATTGGATTTCGTCGCAAAGCATGCGAGTCAAAACGCTGGGGCCGCAAATTGCTGCAGCGATAGAAAAAGACTTGCATCAAGAGTGGCCTGCGACGCCGCTCCGCGTGGACGTTTGCTATTACGTTCCGCAAATCGGGCACGCTTACACAACCAATGGTCCCCCGCACACGACGTTTTCGAGCAGCGCGCCGCAATTGCAGGACCTCAGCGGATTCGAGACGCTTTTTCACGAAGCTTCGCACAGCTTTGCCGACACGATGGGAGATGCGCTCTCTGCCAATTGCCAAACGGCAAAGAAAAATTGCGGCGACTTGTGGCATGCGGTTTTGTTCTACACAGCGGGCGTGGAGGTGCGACGCGCCCTGCCGCCTGCGGATCAGAAAAATTTCACGCCGTATGCATATAAATATGGCCTCTACGAACGCGGCGATTATCCCAAATACCGGCGCGTGCTGGAGAGCGACTGGCAAGCATATCTCGACGGCAAGGCGAGTTTTCAGGCAGCCATTCACTCGATGGCTGTGGATCTGCAGTAAACCAACTCACAATATTAATGGAAGGTGCTCTCTATCGCGGAGGTTGCGTGACGGGAGCGGCGGTTGGCGCGGCAGGCGATGCGGGAGCAGCTGCGCTGGCGAACGATGTTCCCGGTTGCGGCATGAGCGTCATTGCGCGGTCGCGTGCGGCGGTGAATTCGGCCATATCGTGGCGAGCGACGGGCTCTGACGGCGGCAACGGCAGGTGCTCGAAATTCAAAAATTGGCCGTGGCGCTCGATACGAAAATCCAGATGCGGGCCGGTGGCAAGGCCCGTCATGCCGACAAGCGCGATGCGCTGTCCTTGCGCGACACGCTGGCCTTCGCGCACTAAAACGCGCGAGAGGTGCATGTAATAAGTCACGTAACCGTTCGAATGCTGGATTTTCACGAGATTGCCGTCCTCGCCCTTGCGGCCCGCGAACATCACGCGGCCATCCCCAATGGACTGCACCGGCGTACCGATGGGCGCGGCGTAGTCTGTGCCCAAATGCGGCCGGTATATTTTCAGAATCGGATGATAGCGGCTCCGGCTGAAGTGCGACGTGATGACTGCGGCGAACTTCAACGGTGAATGCAGGAAGGCCTTCTTCAGCGATTTGCCGTCCGGCGTGTAGTAGCCGGGAACACCCGAAGGATCATGAAACAAAACAGCGCGATATGGCCGGCCGTCATTCACATACTCCGCGGCGAGAATTTTGCCATAGGCGATCGTCTGGCCTGTTGTGACTTTCTTTTTCTCCACGACGACGCGGAAAGTGTCTCCGGGGCGCGGATCGGTATAGAAATCCAAATCCCAGCTGAAAATATCCGCGATGCGCATTGCCAACTCAGGAGATTCGCCTGCCCGAGTTACGGCTTCGAAAAGCGAGCCGTCCACTTTGCCGGCGACGGCGCCGGTGTCGACCGTCGTTGGAATCGTCTCGACTTCGGCGCGGAATTCGCCATCGTGCCGCACGACGGAGAGAATGCGCTCGGGGTCAATTTGATAGCGCAACTCCGCTAACTGGCCGAACAGAGTGCGCGCGATCTTCACCTCGTTCCCTGCTTCGAACATGCGAAAGTTGAAGACAGATTGCGCGGCAGAGACGACTTGCGCGGCGGTCTGCGGATCAACATCCAGGCGAGCGAGCACAACGGCGAGTGGCGCTCCACGAGGAACTGCCAGGGTGGTGACGACCAATTTCGGAGGGGGAACAGGGATGTGTTGCGCACCGAGCGCCAGCGCGCGCGCTAAACGGTTCTCAAATTCGAAGCGAGTAAGATACGACGCGCCAATGGCCAAAAGAGCCAGGACGCCAATGATCAGCCAGGAAATGAGCTTTTTGCGGCTCACGCGCCCCCTCAGGCGGTTGGATACCCTTCGCAGAATACTCCCCGTTAGATACAACTGCCAAGACGGAAATACAGCGACGATGCCCTAGTCTCTCTAGAGCGGGGTGATCGGACAGTCCAGGGGAATCATCATGTCTACGTGAGTAGCAGTGCGTTCGCGGCTATTTTATCCAAATCGGGCTTCGTTCTTTCGCAGGTTCGTTGAGGTACTTCAATCGTGCGAATTCGGGCGAACACCCGATTGCCCGCACGCGAGTTATGCCGCTTAATGGCAACGCTTCGTGGAACTTCTCCAGAACTGGTGATTCTGGAGAAGCGGTGCAGAGGGCAACGAGAGGAGCGTCTGATGAACAACGACGGGATGTTTCTGGGTCCGGAGCTTGTTTGCGCAGATTGCGGAGTGCATTTTCGCGCACGACGAATCACCGACGGCGTCGAAGAAATCTGCGACGTTTGCTACGAAGCGCGCTTCCCTACTCGCCCTGCTTTAATGCCTCGGCGCACGCACACGCCACTGCACGGGCATCTTGCGGCTGACTAGAAACGTTCACAGCAATTGTTTGCGGAATGGATTAGCGCTCGGTGCTCGGCGCGACTGCAACCTCGGTCGGCTTGCCAACAAAGTATTTCTGCTGGTAGAGGTCGTGGTAGATCTTTCCGGCAACGTCCGCGGCGTGAGGGCCATTGACGATGCGCATCCCACCACGCAACAGAACGACGAGAACGATGCTCGGCGGGCCCTGTCCCGCATAAGAAGCAAACCATCCAAGACGGCCACCCTTCAATTCATCGTTGCATGTACCTGTTTTGCCGAGGGCCTGTTCGCCTTCCGGGTCATTGCTCTGGCGCGCAGTTCCGTAAAGAACGGCAGCCAGCATCCCCTGGCGAAGCTCAGGCAGAAGCGGGGCGATTTCGAGCGTGCGGCGAACGCGCGGAGCGAAATCTTTCGCGGCGTCCGTGCTCTGCGGATATTGCAGGTAGTACATTGTGCCGCCGTTGGCGATGGCGGAAACAATTGCGGCGAGCTGCAACGGCGTCATGCGAATGCCTTCGCCAAAGCTGCACATGCGCGCTACGCCGCCGTAAGTGGGCGGAGCGGAAGGCAGAAGCCCAGGCTGTTCATCGGCGATGTCAAAGCCAGCGCGCTCGCCGAGGCCGAAGATGTGGTCATAGTGCCAGACGGTATCGAAGCCGAGGCGGCGGCCCAGTTCCTCGAAAAACTGATTGTTGGAATGAGCGAGCGCTTCGGTCATATCCATGTAGCGGCGGCGCCCGATGCGAATCATGGTGTCCGGCGTGATGACGCCCTTTTCAAGAGCGGCGACGGCGATGACGGGTTTGAGAGTCGAGCACGGCTCAAACCCAGCCGAGTACGCGAGTTTCTGTCCGACGATGGAAAGAATGCGGCCGTTCGCAGGATCGACGGCAACGACCGAGCCGTTCTGGCGGCCGAGCGCGTCGAGCGCGGCCTGGCGAACAATGGGATCGTCGAACTGCGAATCGTCTCCCGCGGCGGGATCAGTGATGTAGGTCGGAAGACCGCGATAATGGCGGTGGCGCGTGGATGTCTTTTTGGTGGCGGTTCGGGCGGGCTTGCGATTTACGCGAGCTGATGCGAACCACGGCATCAATGCCGCGATGGCTGCAAACAAAACGATTTTATTGAAAAACGGGTATTCCGGGGCCGGATTTCTGGTCGAATCTCCACTCATGGAATGCCTGTCACTTCCCTCGGGTTTAGTCCTGATTGCGACAACAGAGCAATTTTAGGGAAGGAAATGGGCGGGCGCAATGCGAAATATGCGCGGTTCCTGGAGTGTGCCCAAGATGCAACGCTTATGCAAAAAGTGGTAGCCGTCCTACCGTACAGTTGCGAGCCTCTTTCTTCGTAGCCAAGCGGTAACGAAGGCCGCCGCGACACAAGCAACAGCCGGAAGGAAACGTTCGATACGCATACAGAGCTGATCCCAGGCTGTCGGTGGCAGAACCCAATGGCTGCGCATGCGGTAATCGATGCCATACAGCAGCGCGATCATGAGCGCCCAGAGCCATGACTTGCGACAGGGAAGAATCATCGTAACTGCTACCCCTGCGAGGATAGCAGCCAACGCTCTTTCCCAAGACAGGAAAGTGCTCATGTAAAGAGCGGAAAACAGATTCTCACTGTATACAGTTGCGCGCGTAATGCCGCTAGCCAGACCAAATAACGGAACGAGCCACGTAGAAAGCCAGTAAATTCCGCAGACAATCAGAAGGTTATGGAACCAAGTCGCAGGCTCTTTTGAGGCCGCGCTTGGTTCCAAATGCTGACTGACCATTTGGCACCCTATCTGCCGGATTTAGGTTTGGCGGCTGCGGCGGCGTGGGCGTTGGACTTGGCGCCATCGGCACCGGACGCTCCGGCGGCAGCGGCGGCCGCTTTCGCGGACTCCTCGGGCGCGGACGGAGCGAGTCCCAGTTCCTTGCGAAGAGAGGCTTCGATTTTGGCGCGAATATCGGCGTTTTCGCGCAAGAAAAGACGGGCGTTTTCGCGTCCCTGGCCGAGGCGCTCACCTTTGAATGAAATCCACGTGCCGGACTTTTCCAGAATGTTGCGCGTGACGCCCAAGTCGAGCAAATCGCCTTCGCGGGAAACGCCTTCACCATAGAGAATGTCGAACTCGGCTTCGCGGAACGGCGCGGCGACTTTGTTTTTCACCACTTTGGCGCGGGTGCGCGAGCCGACGACGCGGTCGCCTTCCTTGATGGCCTGAATGCGGCGAATATCGAGGCGAATGGAAGAATAGAATTTCAGCGCGCGGCCGCCCGTGGTGGTTTCGGGATTGCCGAACATGACGCCGATTTTCTCGCGAATCTGATTGATGAAAATGAGGCAGGTGCGGGACTTCGAAACGATGGCGGTGAGTTTACGCAGCGCTTGAGACATCAGCCGCGCCTGCAAACCCATTTGCGGGTCGCCCATGTCGCCTTCGAGTTCAGCCTTTGGAACGAGCGCCGCGACGGAATCGACGACGACGATATCGACACCGCCGGAGCGAATCAGCGCTTCAGCGATTTCGAGGGCCTGTTCACCGTTGTCGGGCTGCGAAACGAGAAGATTGTCGACGTCGACGCCGAGCTTGCGAGCGTAGGAAGGATCAAGGGCATGTTCGGCGTCGATGAACGCGGCGATGCCGCCCATTTTCTGGGCTTCCGCGACGACGTGCAGAGTGAGCGTGGTCTTGCCGCCGGACTCCGGGCCGTAGATTTCAATGACGCGGCCACGAGGCAGGCCGCCGACACCGAGCGCGGCGTCAATGGAAATGGAGCCGGTGGGAATCACGCTCACCGGAACAAGCACGTCCTTGTTACCGAGGCGCATGATCGAACCTTTGCCGTACTGCTTTTCGATCTGCGCGACTGCCGCTTCCAGCATCTTGCCTCGTTCGTCTGACATGCGCCATCCCTCCGATTGACGTCCAAAGTTTTTCGAAGCCCAGCCTGTTTATCGGTGCGGCAGTTTACCAGAGAGTTCCCTCTAAGTCTGCCCTTCCCTTTTTCTGCCTCGCGAAGCCGGAGAATATCACAAGGCGAACAAAAAGCAAATATAAATCGGCTTCCAAATTGCCCCGAAAATCGTAAATTCGGTGGATCCTCTAATGGACCTTATAAAACCGCAGTTTAGAGGACCGACCCGTAAATCGCGGATAGCATGGATGGGTTTCGACCGGCTGCGATAGCCATAAACCGTTCTTAGCGAACATGATTCTTCGGAAGCAAAAGCGTTCTGCATTGTATGCCATAGTGCCTGGATCCAGTTCTTGCACAAGGCTATCTCCACCTGCGGAAGAATAAACGCGAGAAGGTACGTTCAGCCACTGATTGAATCTATCCCTGGTTAGGGAGAATACGAGTAGATTGGTGCCAACGACTCCAGCACCGCCCCAATCTGACTCTATCAGCAGGTCTTGGGAATGGTTTCCGTCCAGGCTGGTTAGCTCGATGCGCTGGATTGACGAGTGATGGGTCGTGTCCAGGTCGAAACCTGCGGATTCACGCCATTTTCCACCCGTATTCGTTACGCGTGCAAGACGGGCTATCGAGGAACACGACATCGGCGGATTCGCTCCGCGAAACTTATATTGAAAAACGGCCAACAGCGAGGTTGGATCAGCAGCACGCGGCCAGCGAAATATCTCGAAACGAACTTCCCGGATTTTCGAAAACGAGCTATCGCTGAGCACGTCGGATGCAGCACAGCGTTCGGCCGGCGCTGATGCAGGACCGACGACGCGGTATACTTTCTCAGTTGCCAAAGCATCCGGGAACAGGAACTCGCTAGAATGGCGTGCTGGGCTCCACGAATTATCGATCGAGCGTCCGACCACGAGAGAGATTGTGGCCTTGGGGAAAACGGCGCGAAGAGCATTCATCCGCAGCGATTCGTCTGTAATTGGCTTGGTTGCGCTTAAGGTCGCACTAGCCCCAACCAAGGAATAGAGGAAGACCGCTAAAGCGATTCTCTTCGGAGACTGACCCAGTATCGGATTTCCCATTTTCCTCTTCCCGCCCTGCGATGCTCGATATTGGCACTCAATATTTGTAGAAGCCGCGGCCGGATTTGCGGCCGAGCCAGCCGGCGGCGACGTATTTTTTCAGCAGCGGGCAGGCACGGTATTTCGGATCGCCCAAGCCGTTCTGCAACACAGCGAGAATATCGACGCAAACATCTAGGCCGATGAAATCGGCGAGTTCGAGCGGGCCCATCGGATGATTCATTCCCATTTTCATCACCGCGTCGACGGATTCCGGCGTGGCGACGCCTTCCATCACAGCGTAGGCGGCTTCGTTAATCAGCGGCATGAGCACGCGATTGGAGACGAAGCCCGGCGCGTCGTTCACGGCGACGGGAGTTTTGCCGAGTTTCTGGCAAAGCGCCATGGTTGTTGAAAAAGTTTCTTCGCTAGTTTGCAAGCCGCGAATCACTTCGACGAGAACCATCATCGGGACGGGGTTCATGAAGTGCATGCCGATGAAATTTTCGGGGCGTGTGGTTTTCGCGGCGAGCGCTGTGATGGAAATAGAAGAAGTGTTGCTGGCGAGAATGACGCCGGGACGCAGGACCGCGTCGGCGTCTTTCAGGACGCGCTCTTTCAATTCGCGCTGCTCGGGAACGGCTTCGATGGCGATGTCCGCTGCAGCGAGATCGTTGATGTCCGTGGTGCAGAAAATCCGCTGAAGAATCTGCGGCTTGTCGGCTTCGGTGATTTTCGCTTTTTTGATTTCGCGGTCGAGATTTTTGCCGATGGTGTCGAGAGCGCGGTCGAGATGCTTCTGGTCAATGTCACGAATGATGACCTTATAACCGGCTTTCGCAAAGACATGCGCGATGCCGTTGCCCATGGTGCCCGCGCCGAGCACCGCTGCGGTTTTGATTGCGTCGAGTGACATTTAGACCTCGGAAGGAGGAGTAGAAAACGAAATGCGGAGAAAGCATATCGCAGGGATAGTGGATAGTCGAGAGAGGCAAAAACGTCCTTAGATCAAATTACGAGGACGCGACTTTCTTGATTTTGCCGAAGACGATTTTCTGCCAGGTGTCCGGTGCGGACGGCTGGGCCATATCGAGTTGGACGGTCATGTGATCGGGGTCGACGACGTCATAGGTGAGGCGATACTGAGGGCCGGAAGGGGCGCGGTCGCCGAGGAAGACAAGCTGCTTGCCGTCGCTCGAAAATGACGCGGTGTAGTTGATGACGTGACCCTCGGTGTCGGTATAGAAGGCGCGAGTTTGGCCGCTCGCATGATCGAAGTAGATAATCATCAGGTCTTCATGGACCTGAGCAGGCGCGCCGTTTGCGCCGGGGTATTCGGCGTGATTGCGGCGGAGCCAGACTTTGTTCTGCAGATCCAGCTCGAACGAGCAATAGCCGGAGCCCTGAGTTTTTTCGTTGTAGCCGTCGCCGACCCATTTGCCTTGCAGGAACTTCCACGCGTCCCAGTTCGGGGCGGACTTTTGCTGCGCGCGCACGGCAGTGCATGCAGCAAACAATGAAGCAACGAATGCGAGCTTTCGAATAAACTGTATGTGCAAGTGCATGCGCTCCGCTCCTGTGAACCGCAGATTTTTCTTCACTTTGAAGGCGCCGACGGCTGACGCAAAGCAGAGGCGCGGCGTTCGACCTCTTCCGCGCTCAAAACTTCTTTTCGAGTGGCAATGGCCCACATATGACCGTAAGGATCGGTGACGCAGCCGTAGCGGTCGCCCCAAAACGCATTGAATGGGGGAATGGTCGGCTGCGCTCCGGCGTCGACCGCGCGCTCGTAGGCAGCGTCGGCATCGGGCCAGAAGAATTGCAGTCCAACGGTAGTGCCGCCGAGAGCTTGCGGGGATGCAATGTGATAGTGCGCGTCGAGGCCGGTGGGATCGTGCGGCTCGGGCGCGTCGACGAGCATGATGAGCGTGTCCGCGATACGCATGTGGATGTGGAAGCCGGGGCCGTCGGGACGCGTGAAACGGTAGAGTTCTTCAGCGCCAAAGGCGCGCTTGTAAAATTCCGCTGCGCCCGCGGCATCGTGGACGACGAGATGAGGGACGGCGCGTCCTTCGGGAACTTCGGAGCCTCGTACGACCATTATTTCCTCCTCGGCGGATGATTCCCTGCCACTTCGCGGCCGCGGCTTGCTGGCTGGCCGACTGGTTTGCTTGTGAAGATCCACGCGTGGCCGTAGGGATCGAAGAACGGCTTGTATTTCACGGACCAGTCGAAGACTTCACGAATCGGCTCGGCGTGGAGGCGATACTTACGGTAGCGACCCTGTTTTCGGACTTCGACGACGCGAGCTTTGCGCAGCGCCTGCAAGTGCAAGGAAATGGCCTGCTGCGACGCGCGGAAGTGCACGCAGAGTTCTTGCGCGTTCTTCTCGCCGCCGCGCAGAAGGTCGAGGAGCGCCCGGCGCGTCGGGTCAGCAAGCAAGCGAAAGACGTTTCCGGAAGCTCGAGCCACGGCCCATAATTATACAAGTGAATGCTTGTATGTCAAGAGGTACAAAGAGAGCAGAACGGTTGCGTCGATTTCAGTCCTGCGCGGGCGCGGACTTGGCTCGCGCTGATCTGGCGGCGTGCGGCGCTGAAGTCCGACGGTAACGCCACACCTTCACGCAAAAGAGAATCAGGATGATGAGAAAAGCGAGGCCATCGGCGTTTTGGGTGATGCCTACGATATGCGACGGAAAGACCGGCTTGCCATTGATGATATCGACCGCGTAAGGACGCAGGACGTTCACACGGGCAAACAGCTCGTTAATTAGACCTCCAATCAGGAGGTAGTAGCTGAGAGTCATGGCGACCGGATGCGTGTACGCCCAGAGGCCGCGGCCCTGGCGCGACGAAGCGTAGTAGCCAAGCAGCACAAAAAAGAGGGCGAACACCGTGAACCAGTGGAAGAGCCCGAAGAGGCCGGGGCCGGGACGCGCGCCGCGCACAACCGGAATGTCGAAATGGTAGAGGAAGAGAGAGAGGCCCATGGCGACAACCATGGAGACCGTGTAGCCGAGGCCGCGAAACTTGTGATGCGGCGTGCCTTTCGCGGCAACGAGATTCATCGCGCCGAAAATGAGCGCGGCGATGCAGCCGATGGTGTGAATCCAGCCGATGATGGAAATGCCAGCGAGATGCATGGAATCCTCCTTACCTTATTCCTGTTCGTGCTTCGCTATTCCTGACCTACGATTTCGCGCAGGAAAGCGATGTAGTCCTCGAAGGCGCGGCGGCCGGCTCTGGTGAGGCGCACGCGAGTGCGCGGCTTCTTGCCGATGAAGTCTTTTTCGACTTCCACGTAGCCGGATTGCTCGAGAGTAACGATGTGCGCTCCAAGATTGCCGTCGGTGGCGCCGACGATGGTTTTGAGGCGCACGAATTCCAATTGCTCGCGCGCGGGCAGCGCCTTGAGCGCGGCCATGATTTTCAGGCGCTGCGGCTGGTGAATGACGGTGTCCGGCTGCTCGGTCTTCGTGTCCATCGCTCAAACCTTCCGGAGCCAGAAGCCGCCGAGAATCAGCGCGCCCCCACCCACGACAGCCATCCACAAAAGGAAGTAATGCTGGAGCCAGAAATAGCCTCCGACGGTGAGAAGCCCGAGCGCCAAGCCGAGAAGAGCGATACGCGTGCCGCGAGTCCAGAGGCCAATGAGCACGTACCAAAGGGCGATCAGAAGCGGGAAGAACGCGTCAATTTGCAGACTGGACTGGGGCGGAAGAATTGCAAACAAGGCGGTGACAAAGAGGAATATGGCGATAAAAGTGGCGGCGTAGCGCCAGCCGAAGGACGCGTGCGAACCCTTGCCTCGAGTACGAAAGCTGATCAGGAAACTGCCCACGAAGCCTAATACGATGAGGACGTCCCATAGCGGATACCATCCGGGACGCAAATACGTAACGGCATAGCCAATCAGCCAGATCGCGCCCCAGAGAAACAGGTGAGGTGCGGCTTTCTGATAATGGTAAGCCGTGTGGCTCTGTTTTTCGGTATTCGCTATTTCCTGCAGAGCGCTCGCGGCGTCTTGACGCTGAATCGGCATGGCAGCCTCCTTCGTAACTAGAGTACTCTATCATACAGAGGACTCTAGCCAATGGAAAAATATCGTCAGGATGAGCGTAGGGTAGAAACGGGCCGTTTCAGTCTTGGGAGGGTTTGCCGGAAGGTGGCAGCGAGCCGGATTTAGGAGCTGGAGTTTTGCCGCCGTTCGCGCCACTGGCGACGAGAATATCGGGCACGAATTTCGAAGTGCCGTCGGGGAGCGAAGTGACGATGTTTACGAGTGCAGTGGCGTTCGAGCCGAGCGCGCGGACTTGCGCTTCGTAGCCGCGAGCTCGCGCCAGGCCGACGGCTTCAACTTCCGCGCCGCGCGCTGTGCCGGTTTGGCGAATGAATTCGGCTTCGCCGCGTGCTTCCTCGGTGCGGGCGTTGGCGTTGTTCGTTTTGATGTCGACTCCGACTTTCGATTTAGCCAGGTCGGCTTGCATCTCCGCCGTGCCCTTGGCGTTTTCCATAGCGATGCGTTCTTCCTGAGCGGAGCGCTGCTTTTTGTAGGTTTCGATTTCCTGATTGGCGATTTCGCGTTCGGTGAGCACCTTCACCAAATCTTCGGGAAGGATCACGTCCTGAATGTAGACGCCGCGCGTTTCGACTTTGTACTGATCGAGCTGTTCCTTGATGTGCGCAAAAGCTTCTTCCTGCACTTGCTGGCGCGTTTCGATGAAGCGAATCGCCGGCATGCTTTGAAGTTTGTCGCGAAAGTGATTTCCCACGGCGGCCTGCAGGACTTCGTTGACGAGATTCAGCATGGTGCCAACCATGGAGATGACGCGAGGCGCGTTTGTGTCCGGGACATGAATCTGCACTTGCAGATCAATGTGAAACACGAAGCCTTCGTTGCTCTTGGCGATGATTTGGCTCAGTTGGGCATCGAGATTGTGCGCTTGCGAAACTTCATTGGCCCAGTTCAGCGTGAGGATGGAAGTGGGAACGATTTCGGCCTGATAACAACGAGGATTGAGCGGGTACTTGCCTGTGCGCAGCGCTTCTTGCCAGATTCCGCGATGGCCCGGGCGGACGAGCGAGCCGAATTTGAAGTCTGAGCCGGAAATGTCTTCGGTGGGCAGGCCGACATAAGCCTTGATGACGGCGACCTGGCCTTGTTGCACGACGAGCATCCAAACCAGCTCGACTGAAACCAGAAATGGGTTCAGGGCATAGGCGCCATAGAGCAAAGGATCGTGCTGCAGGCCGATGCGGCCGCCGTTGTCGAGGAACGCCTGGAAATCCTGATAGTTGTTGTGGAGGTTGTTTTTGTTCCCGAGAAGAACTTCTATGGTTTGGCCGTCGGTGGCGCTGGCCTTTTCCATTTTGTCGATGTCTGCGAATCCGCCAAGGCGACTCGCGATGTCGCCGGAAGGAAGCGGGTCGCCTTCGTAGGTGGTGACGATTCCGACCATGTCCATTAGCGCACCATCGGCGCCGCAGGGCTTAGGTTCGATGCGCACGAGGTCGAGTTGTTGAGGCCGCAGGCCAAATGCTTCCGGTGTAAGTCGGCCTCCACTGCGGGCGCGGAGGTCTGGTGAAATTGGCAAGCCGTAAACCTGCGATTTCGTGACGATCAGGAAGCCCACCGGATGAATCGGCGCAAGCGTTCCCGGGGGAAACACGGGGCGCTGAACACCCTTTTGGCCGCCAGCTTTTACGAAGGCGCGAAGGTCAGAAAAATTGCCGAATTCTTTTTTGTACACGGCGGACTTTGCGCCGATGGGCAGCGGAGCGCCAACCTGCGAAATGACGACGCCGACTTCGCCGGCAGGAACTTGCACCCAGGGAAATTTCCGCACTTCATAGAAGAGGATGGATTTCCAGCGCAGGCCAGGCATGAGCAGGTCAGCTTGGTACCCAGCTTCGCCGTCGAATGCGATCGCGTTGTCTTGCGAGAGTTTCTTGTGCGAAATGCGCTTAAGGACGAGGCCCACTTCGGCAGGGCCAATGCGGCGAGTTGAACCTGCGATGTAGGCAAGAATGATGACGACGGCGATAGCAATCCACATTATATATGGAAGACCGAACAGCATGGTGTTCTCCCTTATGCCAGTGTGGCGTCATCATGCTACCGGAGTATTCGCGATGTCAAATTATGTGGGAGTGACGACGGGCATCACGAGGGTGGTAGACGCGTTCTACTGCGGCGGAGTGCCGTCGGTGACTTCACGGACGATTTGGCGGGCGATTTCCTCGTCTTCGGGAAGAACGTGGACGGCGAAAGGAGCAGACGGCTTCTCGGCGGGCTTGTTGGTGTGAGTGGCGGGGTTGATTTCCTCATCGGAGAACGGAGTGCGGACGTAGCAGTTGACGCCGATCTCCGCGAGGCAGGATTTCAGGACGTCGGCTAGTGTTTCGTTGTCGCCCGACCAGATTTCGGCGGTAGCGTCTTCGGGATGGAGCTCGCGGGCGACGTATTCGTTGCGAAGGTCGTCCGGGCTTTCGTCGGGCAGCGCATCGGCCGCGTCACCACCTTCCTCGTCGGCATCGTTCGCGCCAGATGCTGCGGCGTCTGCGTTCAAAGGATTAGCGAGGACGGCGTCGAGAATGGGCTGCGCCTGCGGCAAATTTGCGATAGGAACCCAAACTTCCAGATCGCCGTGCTGCGAAGTGAAAACGAGGCGGGCGTCGAGTTCTTCTTTGTTGTACGGAATTTGCGCCTCATCGAGCGCCGTGGTAAGCGCAGAGAAAATGCCGCCGCTTGCTCCGCTCCAGAGAAGCGTCGGGTGATCCATTTGCTCATGCGTTTCGGGCGCGGGGTGGTCGACTTCCTCCTCAGCCGGCAAAGTTTCGACGAGGTCGACGTCACATGTGTTGCAGTGTGTGAAGCCGCGGCGAAATTCGTATTTGCAAACGGGGCAGAACATCGCCCCGCAGTTTACTTCTTCGGATGTGATGAACTCAACGAAAAGGAATTGACCAAAACTTGGGCTTCAGCAGGCTCCATCGCAGCCAATCGCACTTCAGGCTCGGAAATGATGGGCCCGTTGGGCTCATTTCTACGAGCGATATCTTCCGCACGGAAATAATAGGATTTTCCCGCCTCGGCGGTGAATTCAGCCGCGGCTGTTGAGCGCTTAGGTCCAATCCAAGACAAACCAGTGGTGTCCGATTGCCAATTGGCGCAGACCTGATGCTCGCCGGGATCGACGGCAACGTAAAAATAGGAATTGGCGTGGGTAGCACCGACCCAGGCACCGTCGAGACCGAAACGCGTGGTCGGGCGGGGCGAGGAGTTGTATTTTAGGTCGTCCTGAAGGAAGTAGACAAAAGCTTTCCCTGCCTGTAGAGCAGGCGCGAGAGGCTGCTTTTTCGTCGTGCTGATGTCGAACTTAACGTTTGCGGGGCCGCATCCGGGACCTTCCTGCGCGTTTGCTAACAGAGGGCACACGAGCAAGAGTGAAGCAATGAGAGTTACGTGGACTCGGGTCATTTTCGGCCTCCCATAAGCGAAATGGACCACCAACGCTTACTGTCTATGAGACGTATTAGCGCACGAGAGGTTGCATGGAACACGCGTAACGATCAATCCATCGAAAGGCGCGTTACATGCGCTCGACGGCCATGGCGACGGCGTTGCCACCGCCGAGGCAGAGGGCTGCGATGCCGCGCTTCAGGTTGCGGCGCTGCAATTCGTAGAGCAGCGTGACAAGGATGCGCGCGCCACTTGCGCCGATGGGATGGCCGAGCGCGACCGCGCCGCCGTTCACGTTGATTTTCTCGGGATTGAGTTTCAGCTCGCGCGCGACGGCCATAGCTTGCACGGCAAAAGCTTCGTTCAACTCGATCAAGTCGATGTCCTTGTCGCGATCCCAGCCGGTTTTCTTGAGCAGCTTATTGACGGCTTCGACGGGCGCCATCATCACCCATTTCGGCTCGACGCCGCCGACGGACTGCGCGACGATGCGCGCCATGGGCTCTTTGCCGAGGCGCTGCGCGTTGCGTTCGCTGGTGACGACCACCGCTGCGGCGCCGTCATTTGTGCCGGGCGCGTTGCCGGCGGTGACGGTGCCGTCTTTTTTGAACGCGGCGCGCAATTTGCCGAGGGCTTCAAGCGAAGTGTCTTCACGCGGCGTTTCGTCCTTGCTGATAACAACGGGCGCGCCTTTTTTCTGCGGGATTTCGATGGGCACGATTTGCGGCTCGAAGAAACAGGACTTCATCGCGCGCACAGCTTTCTGGTGGCTTTCGAGAGCGTACTGATCCTGTTCCTGGCGGGAAATTTTGTATTTCTCGGCGACGAGCTCGGCGGTGATGCCCATGTGGTAGTCCTCGTAGACTTCCCAGAGGCCGTCATGAACCATCGAGTCGATGAGCTGGCCGTTGCCGAGGCGATAGCCGGTGCGCGCTTGCATGAGGAGGTACGGGCAATTGGACATGGACTCCATGCCGCCGGCGACGAGCACCTCAGATTCGCCTGTGATAACAGCTTGCGCTGCGAGAGCGACGGATTTGAGGCCCGAGCCGCATACTTTGTTGATGGTCATCGCGGCGACGGAATAATCGAGTCCGCCCTTGAGCGCGGCTTGACGCGCGGGATTTTGGCCGATGCCGGCCTGGACGACGTTGCCCATGATGCATTCGTCGACGGATTTGGCGTCGATTCCAGCGCGTCGCACGGCTTCTGCGACCACTTTCGCGCCTAGCTCCGGCGCGGTCAGCGAAGAGAGTCCACCCATGAATTTTCCCATCGGAGTGCGCACGGCGCTCAGAATGACGGGCTGTTCGTTTGCCTGTAGTGCTTGCTGCGATGACTGCGGCATGATGAAGGCTCCTTATCGATTGCTATGAACATTTGATTATAAAGCGGCGGAAATGATGCGGTCAATTTCGAGGGGGTAAGGTGACTGCAGGAGTAGCAACGTCAGACGCTATCTTTCAGAAGCGCGCGAACCTGAGTGAGGTCATTGGCGTTTCCGCAGTTGGGGCAAATGTAGGTATCTCCCGAAGGCATAGGCTCGTATCCCCGCGGCAAGGCCCCCGTTCCGGCACTGAACTTGTGAATTGCTCCGCACTTGCACTTCACTTCCAACTTGCGAACGACTTTCTTCGCCACCAGACGCGACAGGCCGCCCATGGAAGGCGAATCACTGATTCCTACGGACCCGGTCACGCGGACGTTGGACGTGCGGCAGCCAACAAAGAAGCCCATGATAAATGCGACGATGAGCAGCGACGCAAGAAGAGAATAGGTCAGAGTGACGGTATCACTCGAAGCTTGCTCGAAGGAAAATGCCGCGAACACGTCCTAGAGCCAGGGAGTATAAGCTGCGGAGATGAAAGGGTCAATTTGCCCAAGCAGAGAAGATGCGTGTCAGCATGCTTGCGAAAAGAAACGGCGGAGTGCGGCCACTAATCGCAAACCGGTGATATTCTTGGGCGCTCTATTCGTAAGATATAAAGAAGGTGGGGAAGCTCGGTTTAACAGATGGTGTCTCTTTCTTACATCATGAGCGGTCCAGGTTCGTGGCAATACTGGCTGCGGCTTGGAGTCGGGCTGGTCCTCGGAGTCTATCTGGCGAGGCAGGTGCGCAAGCCTTCGCGATGGATTGGCCGGCCTTTCACTTGGATGATGAACCGCTCGCATTCCAATCTTACGGATTGGGGCCTGCAGCACGTTCAGATTGAAAAGAATTTCATTGTCCTCGACATCGGATGCGGCGGAGGCAGAACGATTCAAAAGCTGGCGGCCGTCGCGACCGAGGGCAAGATTTACGGCGTAGATTACGCGGCGGGGAGCGTCGCCGCATCGCGCGGCAAAAATGCTGGCGCTATTCGCGATGGCCGCGTGGACATCAAGCAAGGCTCGGTCTCGAAGCTTCCCTTCGCGGACAACATGTTCGACGTGGCCACAGCCATCGAAACGCAATATTACTGGCCCGACCCGCTGAATGATATGCGCGAAATCCTGCGCGTGCTTAAGCCCGGCGGCACGCTACTGATTATCGCCGAAACGTATAGGGGCGGCAAAGGCAGCGGGGTTACCGGGCCGGTGATGAAGCTGCTCGGCTCCTCAAGCCTGAGCGTAGACGACCAGCGCGAGCTTTTTACCGAAGCCGGCTACATCGATGTTCAGATCTTTGAGGAACAGAAAAAAGGCTGGATCTGCGTGAAGGGCAGAAAACCTTCTTCCATTTCTTAGCTACGCGCATAAGGCAGGGCAATGCGAGGCTCAATGCGGCGGATGCCCGCGCTATTCGCGAATTTGGCGCGAGCGTCGAAGCGCGTTAGAATCCAGTTCTCAACAGGATGCCAGCGACACCTCCAGACTCACTTGCTGAATTGAATGCCGAACAGGTCGCCGTGGTCGAGCACGGCGAAGGCCCGCTGCTCGTCGTCGCGGGCGCCGGCACGGGAAAAACGCGCGTTATCACGCGGCGCATTTGCCGCCTGCTCGAAAGCGATCCGAACCTTTCCGGAGAAAACATCCTTGGCGTAACCTTTACCGACAAGGCCGCGGCCGAGATGAAGTCGCGTGTGCTGAAATTCGCGGGCTCGCGCGCCGACGGCGTGTGGCTCAGCACGTTTCATAATTTCTGTCTGGAAAAAGTGCTGCGCGAGGCCAGCCCAGGGTTGCAGGCTATCGAGCCGGTGGAGCATTGGATTTTGCTGCGCAAGAACATCCGCGAGCTTGCGCTGAAGCATTACACGCGATTGGCAGAGCCCGGCGAATTCCTGAGCGCTTTCGAAAAGTTCTTTTCCCGCTGCCAGGACGAGTTGGTCACGCCGGAGGATTACCAGAAGTATGCCGACGAGTTGCGCCGAGCCTATGAGGGGCACAGGTCTTCCCTCGATGAAGAAGCCCGAATGGCCGAAGAAGAAAATCTTGCACGCATCGATGAAGTCTCGCGGGCCTATCGTATAAGCGAACGGTTGCAGCGCGAACGCAACCTGATCACGTTCGGCGGGCAACTGTTGCGCTCCGTCGAGCTGCTTCGCGCGGACGAAAACAGGCTTGCAGCGCTTCGTGAACAATATCGCTACGTTCTTGTGGACGAATTTCAGGACACGAACATCGCGCAACTGGAATTGCTCTGGCTGCTCGCTGGCGAGCGGCGCAATATTCTCGCGGTTGGCGACGATAGCCAGGCCATTTACCGATTCCGCGGCGCTTCGTTTGGCAGCTTCACGATTTTCCTGCAACGGTTCTGCGCTGCGGCGAAAGAAATGCCGGCGGGCGGATTGCCGCTGAAATCGCTCACGCGCAACTACCGCTCGACAAAACGAATTCTCGATGTTGCCAGCGAGGTGATTCAGCACAACGAACGACCGACATTTCTGCCACACAAGCCTCTCGTCACGGACAATCCCGCCGGCGAAAAGATTCGCATCGTGGAATTTGCGACACCGGAAGAAGAAGCGCACTGGGTGGCCGACGAGATCGAGCGGCTGCACAAATCGGGACGACCGTGGAGAAGTTGCGCGGTGCTATACCGCAAACATGCGAATCGCTCTGCAATCGTCGAAGTGCTGCGGCGCAAGAACGTTCCTTTCGTGATTCGCGGCCTGTCCGTTTTGTCGAGCACGCTCGTGCGGGATTTAGTCGCGTATCTGCAGCTGATTGCCATCCCGTCTGACAACGTGGCATGCGCCCGCGTGATTGCCGCTCCGTACTGGCGATTTGAGCCGCGCGACCTGGTGCGACTCGCGGAGCGCGCCAAGAAAAACAAATCGCTGATGGACGCGCTGGAGTCGCCGCAACAGGAATTCGCGTTTGCCTCGCACGCGAAAGTTACGGAACTACTCGCGTTCCTGAAACGCTTGCGGCAAATGGCGTCGCGCGCGCCGGCAAGAGCCATCTTCGATACGCTCATAGCAGAACTGGCGCTGTCGCCACTACCGTCGGATGCGGACCGCCTCCATCTGGAGCGCTTTGCTCGATTTTTGACCGAGTGGGATTCAAAGAGCGAAGAAAAATCGCTTTCCGCGTTCATCGAATACTTCGATTTCTTCCTGCAAGCCAACGGCGACATTTCGCAAACCGAAGAAAGTGCCGACGACGCCGTGCAATTGATGACCGTTCATACGGCGAAAGGCATGGAATTCGACCACGTGTTCGTGCTCTCCGTTTCCGAAGGAGATTTTCCCGCGCGGCCACAGACGCCAGTGCTCGAGTTTCCCTCCGCGCTGATGAAGGAAGAACAGCCAAAGGGCGAATTCCGCATTCAAGAAGAACGTCGGCTCTTTTACGTCGCGCTGACGCGAGCCCGGCGGCTGCTCACGATTTCAACAGTCATCAACAAACGGAAAAAGCCGTCGCCGTTCCTCGAAGACATTCTCGCCGATCCGCGGCTCAAAAAAGCGCACGCTGAACAACTCACGCCGAAAGTTCGATTGCCAAAGGAGGAAGAAACGGTCGGCTCGTTTCCGGCCCATCCGCTATTGCCGCAGCTCTTCCCTGCAATTCCCGACGATTCGCGCGCCTATTCGCGCATCGCGCTGTGGGCGAAGGCGTACCATCCGCCCAGCGGCGAACCGCTGCAGTTGAGCGCTTCGGCCATCGAAACCTATCGCACCTGCCCAATGAAGTATTTGTTGCAGCAAGTTTGGGGAATCCGTGGAGAGCCGCAGGCCGCGATGACCTTCGGCAACGTGATGCACCTGACGATACGAGAATTTGTGCGTGAAATCCGCAAAGGGCGCAAAGTGCCCTTTGAAGAAGTCGCCGGAATATTCGATCGCGAATGGCACGCGGCAGGATTTCAGGACGATTATCAGGAGCAGGAGTACCGCAAAGCAGGACTCGAACAACTGCAAGCTTTCTGCGAAAGCTACACTAGCGCTCCGACTAACGTGCTACATCAGGAAAAAACGTTCGAGCTCCCACTTGATCCCAACGTGGTGATCACCGGGCGCATGGACCAGATCAATCGAATCGGTCCAAAGACAGTTGAAATCGTGGATTACAAAACCGGCAATCCCAAACGTGACAAGCAAGCCAAGGACAGTTTGCAGTTGAGCTTGTACGCGCTCGCGGCGCAGGAAGTGTTTGAGCTCGAAGCCGAGCGCCTCGTCTTCTACAACCTGACGACCAATGAAGCGATCGCCACCACGCGCGACGCGAAAGCGCTGAACAAAGCCAAGGCCATCGTTGCCGAAGTTGCCGATGAAATCCGCTCCGGCGAATTCCCTGCCCGGCCGGGCTTTAGCTGCCGCTACTGCGATTACGAACCGATTTGTCCCGCGCACGAGCAGCTGATCTCAATTTCCAGAAATTCAAACTGAAATTTCGCAGCTAAACAAAAAGGGCGGCGTTTCCGCCGCCCGAAGTTTATTTTTTCTTTGACCGCCGGAACTTCCATCCGACTGTCGCGCGCATTCAACTACTTTGAAGCATTCTCCCAACGAGCCAGCCGCGAAACCTGCACGCGCATCCGACTCGCTCCATCTTTTTTACGTTTCACTCTCCGCAATGTCAAGAAAAAATCTCGGCGCGAGGCGAAGTGGTCAGCGCGAGAACGGCGCGCAGTACCCACGGCGCGCAGTAACATTCAAGCCGGGACGCTCCACGCGAACTTCGATTGTGTGACAGTTGCCGTGGCCGACCGTATTTGTGGGATCAAATCCCAACGTATATTGATTGCGCGCTTCTTCCACGAGCTTCGAATACAGCGCTTCCATTCGATTCGGGCTGCTCGCTGCAATTACATCGCCTCCAGTCGGAGTCGCGTACTGCGATAGGCGGCCCGCACCGCGCAGCGCGAGTACGTCGGCGGGCGAATCGACCGAGACGGCATACACGGTGACATTTGCGGAGAACAGAAGCTGCAGCGTGTTGTTGAAGGACCATTGATTGTGGTGATCGTTCGTGCCGTCGGAAACAACGACAATGATTTTGCGGCGCTCCTTCGAACGCGGGCGCAGCATTTCCGCCGCGTAGTGAACGGCATCGTCGAGATGCTTGGTCACGCCGTTGTAGTTGTAGTTCGCGCCTGTCATCGGATTGCCAGGTGCTCCGTCGAGCGTGTGGCCATTAATCATCGGCGGAGACATGATCGTACTGGAAGGAGAGCCGGGAACACGCGAATTCAGCGTGTCTTTTGGATTCGTACGTATCTCTTTCAGCTTGGCGAAAAGAGCGTCGTTGTTCGGAGTGAAATCGAGAATGGTCTTTGGATATTCGTCGAAGCGCACCAAAGCAACTTCATCGCTTGCGGAAAATCCGGCGGCGATGCTATCCAGGCTTTTCAGCACTTTTTGCGAATCACCGGTGGGCAGATCATCGTCGAGAAGCACAACCGCTGACACTGGAAATGCCTCGTCCCAGAAATTCTTGATCTGCTGCTCCTTGTCGTCTTGAAAAATTCGGAAGTCGCTCTGCTGCAGATCCGGCACGAGGTCTCCGTCAGCGTTCTTCACCGTCACAGGCACGAGCACCACTTTCGTGGTGATACGCAGAGTTGCAGGTTTTTGGGGCTGTGCGGTCGGATTTTGCGCTGTGGCTTGCGCGGGTTTTGCCGGTTGCGGTGTGGTCGCCTGGCCGCTGGACTGCGCGGCGCTTGTTGGCGGATTCGCCGTTTGAGCGAGCGCGCACGCAGGCAGCAACAACAGTGCGCACATCGCGAATATTTTTTTCATTCCCCCGCCCCAAGGTGTGGTTAACCTTAGTTCATGAAATTCCCTGCGCCGCTGCAACGAGGACGCATCCGTTCGGCCTTAATCAGCATCGTAGTATCCGCAATGAGAAAGCGCAACAAATATACATGGGCTTTGCGGATCACGGGAGCTTTGGCAGCGTGGCTGGCGATCGTTGCCTTCGGCCCCCAATTTAGGATGCCGAGCTGCGCGCGTGTGCTGTCCACGCATGCTCAGATCCCCGTGCAGATCCCTCCGAAGCAGCAACAACAGACTGTGAAACCCGTCCCGCAAGTCGGCGAGAAAAAAATCAACGTCAACCTGGTGCGGCTTTACGTGACCGTGCGCGACAAACATAACGCCATCCTCACCAACCTTCAGAAAGAAGACTTCAAAGTTTACGAAGACGGCGTCGAACAAAAAATCGCATTTTTCTCCAAGGACATGACCGACCCGATCACGCTGGCGATGATGGTCGACACCAGCGGCAGCCAGCAAAACTTGCTCGATGCGGAGAAAGCCACGGCGGGACGCTTCCTGAAAGATATTCTGAAGAAAGACGACCTTGGCGCCGTGTTTTCGTTCGACACGACCGTGAACATGCTCGCGGATTTTACAGACGACCAGAGTGTCCTCCAAAGCGCGATCGACAAAGCGCAAATCAACGCTCCGGTTGCGCTTGGGCCGACGAGCGGTGACATCCCAGGAACGGTTCTCTACGACGCCATCGATCAGATTTGCAGCGGTAAGCTGCCCGAGGAAACCGGCCGCAAGGCGCTGATCATTTTGACGGATGCGCAGGACGAAGGCAGTCAGGACACCTTGCATACCGCCATTTACGCCACGCAGGAATCGAACGCCGTTATTCACGTTCTGCTCATCGCCAAACCCTCGGGCTACTTTATGAGCGGCCAGATGTACAACGGCGGTATGGTGGCTCACGAAATGGCGGAACAGACCGGTGGGCGCGTGATTTCGATTCGCAATGACGACGATTTGGACAAAGCCTTCGATCAGATTTCAGAGGAACTGCGCAGCCAGTATATTGTCGCTTACTATCCTTCCAACACGGCTGCGGATGGCAAGTACCGCAAGGTGAAAGTGACGGCCTCGCAAGGCATGAAAGTATTAACTCGCGAAGGCTACTACGCGCCCACATACGCCTCGCATTAACCAAACGAGGAAAAGCCCGGAAAAAGTTGTAGAGCTTGCACTACGGATGCGTTTCTCCCGCCACGCTCGTCGCGGGAGAAGTGACCGGCGCCGTCGCGTAATATCCTTTGCGAGAGCGCACGATCAGGCCTTTGCGGAGAACGCGCAAATCCACTTTATGAAATTGCCCGTCCGCTTCCTTATATGGCGGCCGGTACCCGATGAGATACTGGCTGCGTAATTCTTCGCCGATGTCCAGGAACGATTGCGCTAAGTCGTCCACCCGAAACGGAAAGAACGCGCGGCCTCCTGTCTCGTCAGAAAGCTCCTTCAGGATTTTGTCGCCTTCGGAGAACTGCACTTTCTGTGGAGTCTCCGTTTCCGTCTCGACCCAGTCGTTGTTGCTGCTGATCGTGTAAATCGAAACGCCGCTGCGGTCAGCCATTTCGATGGCGTCACTCAAAGCGTGATCGCTCAGGTTGTCGTCACCGTCGCTGATGACCACGAGCACGCGCCGAACTTCCGCGCCCGCGGACGGGATTGGCGCATCCATCAGCCGCTCACTCGCCAGATAAATGGCGTCATTGAGCGCTGTGCCTCCGCCGGCATTCTGCTTCTGGATCACTTCGCTCAACTGGCTCATGTCACCCGTGTAGTCCTGGACGACCTCCGGTTCGTTGTCGAACGTCATCACAAAAGCCTGATCCTGGCCGCGGCGAAGCACGTTGTAGAGAAAATCGATCGCCGCATCCTGTTCAAAATGCAGGCGCGCGCGAATGCTGTTTGAGGTGTCCAGCAGAATTGCGATGCGCAGCGGCAAGTTTGCCTGGCGGCTGAAGTACGTGATGGTCTGCTGCTGGCCGTCTTCGAAAACCTCAAATTCGTTCTGAGTAAGATCCGTCACGAACTTGTTGCGGTGGTCGGTGACAGCCGCAACCAAGTGAACCAAGCCGACATTAAAGTGTTGGCCCGGCGCGCGGGGCGGATTTTGCTGTTGCGATGGCGGAGGAGGCAATTGCTGCGCGGATGCAAGACGCGGCACAATGAAGAAGCCGGCAAGCAGAACCGCAACTAAGATTCGTTTGTACACGAGAACCTCAAGATTATAGGTACGGCGCAAGTGCAGCGTCAACCGCCGCGCTCGGCGCTCCCGCAGAGCGGGCTAGCCCGCGCAAGTATTCAGCGAGATCCATCGACAGCGGCGCGCGCACTTCAATCTCCTTCCTTGTTGTTGGATGCACAAACTTGATCCGTGCAGCGTGGAGGAAATTGCGCCCCAGCGGCGGCATGGACGTGGACGCCACTTTCGGCTGGCGCGGCGCGCCGTAGAGCGTGTCGCCCACCACCGGATGCCCCAGCGCGGAAAAATGCACGCGAATCTGATGCGTGCGGCCCGTATGCAGGTCAGCTTCGACGAGCGTAAATCCAGGCAGACGCAAACGCACTCGCCAATCCGTACGCGCTGCCCGTCCTTCCCTCCGCCGCGTGGTCATACGGATTCTACGATGCAAATCGCGAGCCACGGGAAGCTCGATGCGCCCTGCACTTTCGCTTAATTTTCCATGAACCAACACGACGTACGCTTTTTCAATTTTGTGGCTGCTAAATTGTTCGGCAAGCGCCTGATGCGCCAGATCATTCCGCGCAATCAGCAACGCACCTGAGGTGTCGCGGTCGAGGCGGTGCACAATTCCCGGACGCAACTCGCCGCCAATCGAAGAAAGCTCGCCCCGGCTCCCAAATTCGTGCAGCAACGCGTTGACCATCGTACCGCTTTTCGCGCCCGCGCCTGGATGCACAATCATTCCCGCGGGCTTGTTAATTACAGCGAGATCGTCGTCCTGATAGAGAATTTCGAGAGGAATGGATTCCGGTTGTGCCGCGCTCGCCGACGGAGCAGGAATTTCGACGACGATGGCATCACCATCTACAACGCGATAAGAACGTTTGCCAGTCGCGCCGTTGACCATAACGCGGCCATGGTCGACGAGTGATTGGATTCGCGTCCGGCTCAGTTCCGGCAACTGCGCCGCAAGAAACCGATCCAGCCGCTCGCCCACGTTATCGTCCGCAACAGCGAGCCGCATCACTTTTGCGGATTCACGTGCATCCTCGGTGTGGCCGGAAGCTGTTGTTGCGGGATTCATTGCCGCGCGGGAACAACAGCAGTTCTGTGAACCGCACGGGATTTTTTCGAGCCGCGCCGCCACATCCACGCACCGGTGAAAATCAGCGCGAGACTCACGATCTGCATCAGCGAAAATCGGCCGTGAACCAGCAGCGTGCGCCCCGGATCCCATCGCACAAATTCAATCAGCCCCCGCTCGATTCCATACAGAAGAATGAATGTCGCAAATATCTCGCCTTCGAACCGCTGCTTCCGCGCCAGCACAATCAAGATGAGGAAATTCACGAACTCCGCGCCCGCTTCGTAAAGCTGCGTCGGATGCAACGGAATGTTTAGCGGCGTGCCGACCAATTGCGCCGCGCGCGGGTCGGTGAACGTAACCGCCCATGGCAAGTAGGTCGGCTTGCCGTAACAGCAGCCTGCCGCAAAACAGCCGAGCCGGCCAATCGCGTGACCCAGCGGCAATCCAGCGGAATAGCAATCGACAAGTTTCAGGAGCGATATGCGCTGAAGGCGCGCATAAACCAGGATGACGGCGAGCGCGCCGACAAATCCGCCGTAAAAAGTCCCGCCGGATTGCAACGTGGCGCGCGCAAAAAGTTCATTCGCGTGATGCCAGAAATAACTGCCGTTCGAGAGCACAAACCAAATCTTTGCGCCAACCAAACCTCCCAGCACCATGTACACACCGAGGTTCCACACGCGCTCCGGATCAATCCCCGCATGAGCGACCGCGTAGTGCCGCGCGTACCACAATCCCAGCAGCACGCCCGCCGCGACCAGCACTCCATACGTGTAAACAGGAATGCCGCCCCATGGCGTCGGAATGGTCCCCAAGTACGGATGCATGGCTAACGCACTTCCCTTTGATTCGTAGAACGGCCCCAATCGCGAAAAAGTTCCATCAGCACCAGCGCTGCGCCGATCACAATCGCGGAGTCCGCGACATTGAACGTCGGCCAGTGATGATTCCCAACGTGCAAGTCGATGAAGTCCGTAACACCGCGGCGCGTCACGCGGTCAACCACGTTTCCGACCGCTCCTCCGATAATCAGCGCCATGCCGATCTGGCCCATCCTTCCGCCAGCGCGTTCAGCCGCCAGCAACCAGAACAAAAAAACAATCACACCGACCGAAAAAACTACCAGAAGAAAACGCACGGCGGGCGAATGGGCATTCGCAAACATGCTAAACGCCACGCCGGGATTATGCGTGTGAATCAGATTCAGAAACCCGGGAATAACGACGTGAAAATAATCTGCCGTAGTGTACTTCTCGACGGCATGTTTTGTGACCTGATCGGCAGCGAGCACGAGTGCAATAATCAGCGCGAGCCAGCCCCATGCGATACTGCGCGCGCCGGCCATTGGTTACGAGCTCCCGTGCGTGGCGCTTGCGCTGCTTTCGATTTCGGCCAGCGCCACAGTGCAGCGCTCGCAAACGGTCGGATACGCTTGGTTCTCGCCAACGTGCACCGAATAATTCCAGCACCGCTCGCATTTCTTGCCATCCGCGCGCCACACTTCGATTTCGTCAACGCTCTCGCCAGTTGAAGATGCCGGAGCGTTTCCATTCGACGAAGCGACACTCACTTGCGACACGATCAGGATCTGCGGCAGCCACGAAGCGTAATTTTTGAGCAAGTCGAGCGTTTTTGCGCTGGCCCGCATTTCCACTCGCGCTTCGAGCGCGCTATTGATCAATTTCGCGTTGCGCGCCTCTTCGAGCTTCTTCAACACTTGCTCGCGCACTTCGAGCAACGACTCCCAATTCCGCTTCTTGTCCTCGGTCACATTGGCGATCAATTCTTCGCGCTTCGGAAACATCGCCATGTGCACGCTCTGCGCGTCTTCCGCCACATGCGGCAAATGCTTCCAAACCTCTTCTGCCGTGAAAACCAGAATCGGCGCAATCAGCCGAACGAGCGCGCTGGCGATGCGGTACATTGCGGTCTGAGCCGAACGCCGCGCCTTGTTGTGTCGCGCAAACGTGTACAAACGGTCTTTCAGCACGTCGAAATAAAACGCGCTCAGGTCCACCACCAGAAAATCGTACAGCGCGTGAAACACGCGATGGAATGCGTATTCGTCGTACCACGCGCGGCACTTTTCGACGAGCTCGCCCGCGCGGTAGAGCATCCACGCGTCCATCTCGAGCAGTTCATTGTCGGCGACAGCGTCGCGTGCGGGATCAAATCCGTCTAGGTTGCCCAGCGCAAACCGAAACGTATTGCGAATTTTCCGGTATGATTCGGCCAGCTGCGCCATCATCCCTTCGGAAAAGCGCATGTCCGTCTGATAATCCTGCGACGCCACCCACAGCCGCAGCAGATCCGCGCCCCATTTTTGGACAATCTCTGCCGGCAATTCGCCCGTGCCCTTCGACTTCGACATCGGCCGGCCTTCCGCATCGAGCGTCCAGCCGTGCGTGATGACCTCGCGATACGGCGCGTGCCCTCGTACGCCCATCGCCACCAGCAGCGAACTCTGAAACCAGCCGCGATACTGATCCGGCCCCTCCAGATACGCATCCGCCGGCCACAAATCGCCCTTCAACACCGCCAAATTCGTCGAGCCCGACTCGAACCACACATCCAAAATATCTTTTTCCTTGCGAAACGCCGTCGCGCCGCATTTGCACTTCGTGCCCACTGGCAAAAGCTCCGCCGCAGAATGCGTAAACCACGCGTCCGCGCCTTCTTTTTCGAACCACTTCACCACGTTGCGCAGTGCGTGAAAATCCTTCAGCATCTCGCCGCACTTCTCGCAATAAAAAACCACCAGTGGCACGCCCCAGAATCGCTGCCGCGAAATGCACCAGTCCGGGCGCTCCGCCACCATCTTGCGCATGCGCTCTTCGCCCCACGCCGGAAACCATTTCACTTTCTTGATTTCGCCAAGCGTGCGTTCGCGCAAATTGTCGTGTTGCAAATCGATGAACCACTGCTCCGTCGCGCGAAAAATCACTGGATTGTGGCAGCGCCAGCAATGCGGATAGCTGTGCGTCAATTTTCCTTCGCCCACAAGTGCACCGCGCTCTTCCAGCAGCTTGCTGACAAACGGATTCGCCTCGAAAACTGTCTTGCCTTTGTACTCTGGCAATCCTTCAACGAAACGCCCTTCATCATCGAGCGGCGCATAGGTCTCGATGCCATATCTCTGCCCGGTGTAAAAATCTTCCGCGCCGTGTCCAGGAGCGGTGTGAACAATTCCCGTGCCCTGCTCGAGCGTGACGTATTCCGCCAGCACGCCCAGCTCAATGCGCTCCAAAAACGGATGCTTGAACTTCGCTCCTTCGAAAACTTTCCCCAAAACAGGTTCGCTCAATTTCACAAATCGCAGCGACGTTTCTTCCTGCACCGCATTTACGCGGCCCTTCGCCACGATGTAAACGTCGCCGTCTTCAACTTCCGCCAACACGTACTCCAGCTCCGGATGAAACGCCAGCGCCATGCTTGCGGGCAGCGTCCACGGAGTTGTCGTCCATGCCAGCGCGTAAAATCCGCCCTTGCCCGGCCGTTCCGCCTTCAGCTTCGGCGCCTCTTCTACCTTGTAGCGAATCCAAATCGACGGGCTGGTGTGATTTTCGTACTCAACTTCCGCCTCGGCCAGCGCGGTGCGGTCGTGCAAACACCAGTAAACCGGCTTCAGCCCTTTGTACGCATAGCCTTTCTCCACGAATGTCAGGAACGCATCCGCGATCACCGCTTCGTGTTCCGGATCCATCGTCAGATACGGCTTGTCCCACTGACCGAAAATACCCAGCCGTTTGAAGTCGCGACGGTTCTGGTCCACATACTTCGTAGCAAACGCGCGGCACATCCGCCGGAATTCCGCCGCCGAAACGCTGTGTTTTTTCCCGCCAAGGTCCTTTTCCACTTTCGTTTCGATCGGCAGCCCGTGGCAATCCCATCCAGGGATGTAAGGCGCGCGGAACCCGGCCATGGTCTTCGACTTCACCACCATGTCTTTGCAGATTTTGTTCAGCCCGGTTCCGAGGTGAATGTCCCCTGTCGGATACGGCGGCCCATCATGAAAACTGAAAGTTGTCGCGTCCTTGCGCGATTCCAGTATCCGCCGGTAGATTCCCTCCGCTTCCCATTGCGCCAGTTGCTCGGGCTCGCGCTGCGGCAATTGCGCCTTCATCGGAAAGCTCGTGCGAGGCAGATTGATTGTGCTTTTCAGGTCGAGAGGTTTCGCCATTGGCCCTTATTTCTTGGGTTTTTTGATGCGCAACAGTGCGGCAATCGCGCGCGCCGTATCGAACCCGTATGTTACAATATTAAACCAAGGGTGTCAGCCGTCGTGGCCAGACATCCTTTTCGTGCCCCCGGAATCTAAGTAGTAGGCCTGAATTCTGGTGCGTTTTGGGGCGTAGGTAATCGATGGCAGCCGACCAACAAAATCCACAATCGAATCCTCAACTGAACGCGCCGGGCCTCGATTTGAAGCTTACCCGCAAGGCGGCCAATCGCCAGTCCGGTTTCTCGAATTTTTGGTCGAATTTGAAGGATTTCCTGAACGAGCGGCCCGTGAAAGTCCGCCGCGGCAGCGAACCGAGTCCGTTTGAGCCGGAGGGCTTTGGCTCATCGCTTTCCGACAATTTCAAGGAATTCTTCCACCCGCTTCCCCGCTCCGCTCGTGGAGCAGCAAATTCCGAACTGTTGGTTTCTTCCAAGGGCTGGTTCGCGACCTTCTGGCAAAACATTCGCGACGTCATCGCGCCGAAGAAACTGCCTCCCTTGGAAGTCACCAGCGAACCCGTCGACGTTCCGGAAATCTGGAGCAAGAACACCCAGTTCACGAAAGTGCAGGCGCTCTCTTTGGCAATTCACGTGACCGTGATTGTGCTGATTGTGCTGCCTCTGCTGCCTGGGCTCCTCTCTCCGCCGACGCAGGCAAATAATCAACCGATCCAGCAGATCAACGTCTCGCAATATCTGCCCCTGTTGAAAATGGGAAACAAGAGAGCTGGTGGTGGCGGCGGACGCGCTGACGCTGCTCCCACGAGGCGCGGAAAGCTTCCGACCCTTTCTATGCACCAATTCACGCCGCCAGAAGCCAAGCCGCTTGAACATCCGAAGCTTATGGCTCAGGCCTCCGTCATGGTGCCACCCAATATTCACATGCCCAACCCGAATCTGCCGGTCACGGGCGATCCCACGTCCGCACTGATGAATGACTCTATGGGCAGCGGTGCGGGCAGTGGCATGGGCAGCGGCAATGGAAGCGGCCTTGGCAGCGGCTCCGACTATGGAGTCGGCGGTGGCCCGCCTATGGCAGGAGAAAACGGCTACGGCCAGCCTGATTGCGTCTACTGCCCGGACCCGCAGTATTCTGACGCCGGCTTCAAGCTGAAAATTCAGGGCGAAGTAGTGCTCGACGTCATCATCGGCGCGGACGGTCGCGCGACTCATGTCAAGGTAGTCAAAGGCTTGGGTTACGGACTGGACGAAGAAGCAGTAAAGTCCGCCACGCAAATCTGGCGCTTCAAACCTGCGCTCGGCCCCAATGGCCAGCCTGCCGCCGTGCGCATGTTGGTTGATATCGATTTCCACCTCTACTGATCTGCCTGCTGACTCCCACCTTAAACCGAGTTTGACAACTCGGCACACGCCCCATAACGAACGCGATACACGTTCCCGTCCGTTTGTTAGCATGTCCAACATGAAATCGCGCGCCTTGGGATTTGCATTTTCTTTGCTTGCCCTCGCAGCATTTTTCTGTCTCGCTTCTGCGCGAGCCGTGTTTGCTCAGGAGCAAACGGCTTCGATCAACTTCACCGTGCAAATCACACCTTCTGCGGGCATCGCCGAACCCGTGCGCGGCCTTCCCGTCTATCTGTTGCGCAAGAGTTTCGAGAGCATGCTGGAAGAGGCTCAGGGCAACATCCCCAAGCCGGACATGGATAAGTTCATCGACAACCAGAAACTCTCAAAGGAATTGATCGCCTGGATGCACAAGAACCACACCGTGACCCTGAGCGGCGACGAGTTCGCAAAAAATCTGACGCCGCAGGAACTCATCAATATCCCCGAATTTTGGCAGGCTTACTTCCAGATCAATGCCGGGAGCAAAGCATTTGGGTTTCCGCTACCGAAATACGATGACCGCGACCAGACCCGCAATCCTGCGAAATACCAGCGGGAAGTGGACGATTACCATGCGCGCGTGACGAAATACATTCAGCAGAATCCGGACAGCAAACAGGAGATGAACGAGGAGCTCGATTCCATCGATCCCAGCCATCAATGGAAAGACAAAATCGCCGAGCGCGACAACTCGATTCGCCGCATGGCTCTTGACTGGGCGCAGTCGCGCTATCTGGTCGCACAGATACAAACGGACATGAACGGGCGCGCAGAATTCACCGGCCTTCCCGCGGGAACATTTTGGATCAGCACACTCGATATTTACGGGCAAGCGGGCGATACACGCGAAAAATGGGACACGCCCGTTTCCGTGCGTGCCGGGGGCGCAACCCAAGCCGTGCTTTCGAATTACAACGCTGTTCCGTCAAAGCCGCTTCCGTAGCCCGCGCTCTTAAACATTGCATTCAGCGCGAAGCTCCGTAAACTTTCCCTGTGGCTTCCCTGTGGCTTTGGATCATTTTCAGCGTATGCCTGCTGGCGCTGCTGCTCGTAGACCTCACTGCGTTCGGTGGAAAACCGCGCGAAATTTCGATACGAAAGGCTGCAGCGTGGAGCGCGTTGTGGATCGCCCTTTCGTTGGCGTTTGCGCTCTGGCTGTGGCTGCATGCGGGCTCGCGCCCTGCCATTGAATTTCTCTCCGGCTATCTGATCGAAAAATCGCTCAGCATCGACAACCTGTTTTTGTTCATTTTGATTTTTGAATATTTTCGCGTGCCCGCTTCGGCGCAGCATCGCGTACTCGCCTGGGGAATTTTCGCGGCGCTGGCGATGCGCGGAGGACTGATCGCTGCAGGCACGGCCCTCATCGACACATTTTCGTGGACGCTCTATATTTTCGGCGCGTTCCTGATTTACGCCAGCCTGCTGATTCTGCTGCGAAAGAAAAGAACAAGAAGTCTCGAAGGCAATCGCATCCTGCGCTGGGTCGGAAACGTCCTCCCCACCGCGAGCGGCGCAGCGAATGGCCGCTTCTTCGTTCGCGAGAATGGCCGCCGCGTCGTCACCACGCTTTTCGTGGCTCTCATCGCCGTCGAAGCTGCGGACGTTCTCTTTGCTGTGGATTCCATTCCCGCCATCTTCGGCGTCACGCGCGATCCGTTCATCGTTTTTTCATCGAATGCGTGCGCCGTGCTCGGTTTGCGTGCATTATATTTTGTTCTGGCGGGATGGATTGAGCGGCTGCGCTATCTCGCTACGGGTGTCGCGGTCGTTTTGCTTTTTATCGGATGCAAAATGCTTGCCGCGCACTGGCTGGCGATTCCCTCCGGCGCCACGCTTGCCGTCATTGCCTGCGTGTTGGCCATTGCGACCGTCGCCTCGCTCGGAAAACCACGGGCCGCAAACGCGGAAGTTGTGCGCGATAAATTTGCAGATCGTTCTGGAGAGCAGAATTTGGATTTGAAAACTTTATCGAATGCCGAACTGATTGCGCTGCTCAATTCACCGGACAGTACCTCGCGCGAATCTGCAGTGCGAGAACTTTTCGAGCGCGGCCGGGCTGATGCCGAACGCGCGATTGCAAACTGGCGGGCGGATTCGCGAGTCGCAGAATTAATTTCGGATCACGCAACGATTGGGATCGCCGTCACGCCCCAACGCTTCGCGAAAATCCGCGCGTTGCTCGGTGAGCCGCGCCTCGCTGAAGTCCCTCCCGATCAGGACGCCGAAGAATTCGAATGGAATCCTGGCGGCGAAGTGCATGACGAATTGCGTGACAGAGTTCATCTCGATATTTTGACTACGCGCGCGCCGGGAGAAAACGGTGCGATAGCAAGATTTCTCGCAAAATTCGGCGAAGGGATCCAGCAAGTGGAATTTTTGACGCCCGACGTCGACGAGGCGACGCGCCGGCTTGCTTCGCGCTTGAACGTCACGCCCATTTATCCCGCCACGCGCAAAGGTGCGGATGGCACGCGCGTAAACTTTTTTCTGGCAAGCAGCGACAGCGGCCGAAAAATTCTGATCGAACTGGTGGAACCTAAGAGGTAGAATCCCCGCAGCGCCCGGTCCTCGGCAGAAACCATCCAACCAGTTTTTGCGTACTTACATCAGAGGCAGAAAACTTCGAAGGGGTGTTTATGGCATTTGTCGGTGAAGTGGAAGCAACGCAAGCGGCTCCGGAACTGCGCGAACTTTACACCACGATTGAAAAGGGTTTTGGCACGGTGCCGCATTTTTTCAAGGCGCTTGGCCCTTTACCGGACGTAATTGCCGCACAGTTGAAAATGAACGCGGCGATCATGGGAGATGGCGCGTTGTCGGCGTCGCTCAAGGAACAAATTGGTTTGGTCGTAAGCGGAGTCAACGTATCGTCCTATTGCATCGCAATTCACATGGAACTGCTGCAGCAGTTTGGATTCGACAAAAAGTTCGCGCGAAAGCTCGCAACCGATTATGAGCGTGCTCCCGTGGACGAAAAAACGAAAACACTGTTTCGTTTTGCGGACAAATTGACGCGCAAAGCCGTGGACGTAGAACAGAGCGATGCAGACGAAGTCTTGCGCGCAGGCTGGAGTCAGGACGCGCTGCGCGAGGCCGTGCTCACCGTAGCGTTCTTCAGTTACATCAACCGCGTATCGCTCGGTTTGGGCCTGGTCGCCGATTACTGAGCGAGACTTCCGCCGCAAACGATACTGCAACGCACACTGCTCTCACCTGCGGTCGCCGCTCTGTTCGAGCAATTTTGAGATCAGCGCGGTCCAACCTGTCTGATGACTCGCGCCGAGGCCTGCGCCGTTGTCTCCGTGAAAATACTCATAGAAAAGAAGCAGATCGCGCCAGTGCGGATCGATTTGAAAAATTTCCGTGCCGCCGTAAACGGGACGGCGGCCGTCGGCTCCGCGCAAGAAAATTCGCACCAAGCGGCGTGAAATCTCCGCAGCCACTTCCCACAAAGTCTTTTGCTGGCCCGATCCCGTTGGAAATTCCACTTTGAGTTGCGCACCGTAATAGTAGTGGTAGCGCTGCAACGCCTCAATCAACAGAAAATTCATCGGAACCCATACCGGGCCGCGCCAGTTCGAATTGCCACCAAAAAGCGAAGTGCGCGATTCCGCCGGCTCGTAGTCCACGCGATACGGTTTGCTATCGAGCGTCAAAATAAAAGGATGATCCTTGTGATATTTCGATAGCGAGCGAATTCCGTACGGAGAAAGAAATTCGGCTTCATCCAGCATGTAGCGCACGATTTGCAACATGCGCTTTTTGTTGGCGATGGAAAGGAGCAGGCGTGCGCCTTTTGCAGTTCGCTGGCTCATGTCTACGTGCTGTGGCACGTCTGCGTGGTGAACGATGAACCAATTCATGCGCTTGACGAACTCCGGAACGCGCGCGAGGTTCTGTGGCTCGAAGGTTCCTACGGCCAAAAGGGGAATCAGGCCGACCATCGAGCGCACTTTCATCGGAATCTGCTGGCCGCCGGAAAGATGGCAAACATCGTAGTAAAAGCCGTCCGCCTGATCCCACAGCCCGAGTTCCTTGGTGCCGATTTTATTCATCGCATCGGCGATGTAGACAAAATGTTCGAAAAATTTGCTGGCTAAATCTTCGTAGGCGGGATCGTCGCGGGCGAGCTCCATCGCAATGGCGAGCATGGTCAAACAAAACATGGCCATCCAACTCGTGCCGTCGGACTGATCGATGTAGCCACCGCCGGGCAAGGGCTGGGAGCGGTCAAAAACGCCAACATTATCGAGGCCGAGGAAGCCGCCTTCGAAGACGTTTTTGCCAAGCGGGTCTTTGCGATTCACCCACCAGGTAAAATTCAGCAGTAGCTTTTGAAAAACACGCTCGAGAAAAATCCGGTCGGTTCTCCCGCGAATGCGGCCTTCAATTTTGTAAACGCGCCACGCAGCCCACGCATGCACGGGCGGATTCGCATCCGAGAAATTCCATTCGTAGGCGGGAAGCTGTCCGTTGGGGTGCATGTACCATTCGCGAAGAAAAAGAACGAGCTGCTCCTTGGCAAAATCGGGATCAACGGTGGCCATGGCGACGCAGTGAAAGGCCAAGTCCCACGCGGCGTACCACGGATACTCCCATTTGTCCGGCATGGAAATCACGTCGGCGTTATAGAGATGGACCCATTTGTGATTGCGACCCTCGAGACGTTCGGGAGGCGGAGGAGGCTGCGTGGGATCGCCGGTGAGCCAGTTGGAAACGTCGTAGTGATAGGACTGCTTTCCCCAAAGCAAACCGGCGAACGCCTGGCGCTGGGCATTGCGCGCATCTTCGCTCATATTTTTCGCGCAACGCTCGGCGTAGAATTCGTCGGCTTCCCGGATGCGGTCGGCGAAAACAGATTCGAATTCCGCACCAAAGAAATCGCCCGCTAATATTTGTTGTTTCCCGGCATGCTCGGCTGGAGAACGGTCGGTGAATCTGAGCCGGACGGAGACACTTGCGCCCGGCTTGAGCGAGACAGAATAGTGCGCGGCGACTTTCGTTCCAGACTGCGCCGGATTGACGAGATCGGTTCGGCCATTCACGACGCAGTTGTTGATTCCGTCCTTTACGTACGGTGTTGCATTCTTCGAGCCATACAGCACCGTATAATTCGTTTCATTTCCCGTAAAGAGCAGCTGAGGCGACCCTTCTGCGAACAGCCAGCGCTTTCCATAGTCGGATTGTTGCGCTTCGACAATCGCAAGCCCTACGGGAGACGGAATGGGATGCGCTTCACCGCTGCGCACCGCGCCGCCCCACGACCAGGTATTGCGAAACCATAGCGTCGGCAAGAGGTGCAGAGGAGCGACATCTGGGCCGCGATTGATTGCGGTGATGCGAACGAGGATGTCTTCGGCGGTGGCCTTCGCATATTCAACGAACACGTCGAAATAACGGTTCTCTTTGAATATGCCAGTGTCGATCAACTCAAATTCTGGATCGTTGCGCGTGCGGCGACGGTTTTCGGCGACGAGTTGTTCATAAGGGAATGCCGCTTGCGGATATTTGTAGAGGCACTTCAGATAGGAGCTCGTCGGCGTGGCATCGAGATAAAAATAATATTCCTTTACGTCTTCGCCATGATTTCCCTGCGTGTTAGTGAGACCGAAGAGGCGTTCCTTGAGAAATGCGTCGCGCTCATTCCACAGCGCCAGCGCGAAACAAAATCGTTGATGGCGATCGCTGAATCCAGCGATGCCGTCTTCACCCCAACGATAGCAGCGGGAGCGAGCGTGCTCGTGCGGGAAATAATTCCAGGCGTCGCCGTTCGCGCTGTAGTCTTCGCGGACGGTTCCCCATTGCCGCTCGGAGAGATAGGGGCCCCAGCGCTTCCAGTGAACCTTGCGTTCGCGGGACTCTTCGATCCTTTGCTGTTCGCGCGTCATAGAGCGGATTCCCTTCGTTCAGGGCGCACCATCGTATCGCAAACCGCAGACTTTCGCAGACCTGCGGGACCTGCCTCTCGGACACAGTCGAACCTATGAAAAAGTGGAGACAAGAGCAAAATAACGCGTGAACGGAACGCAAATCTGCCCCGATTAGAACGAGGTGCTGTTGTTTGTTTTGTGTGAGTTACGAGAAAATGACTGAGCTTTGCTGTCCCGATTAAAAAAATCATAGATTCGGGCGGAGGAGCCTGTTGGGAGGCGGCTTCGAGGGTCAGGCGGAGAGAAAACTCCACCGGAAATCCGTTTGATGGCTGACGAGTTCGAAACGACGAAACATAACTTTCCAATCATACTACAAGTTAACCAATTTTTCAACAGTATTTTAGGACAGACTTCAGTGGCGGGAGGAGATGTCGACGGGGAGGATGACTTTGTCGGTGCGCGGAGGAAGGCACATACGGTTGCTGCAGGCCTGATAGCGGACATCGACTTCGAGATTTTGCTTGCCTTGGGCTTTGCGGGCGACTTTCAAGGGCAGATCGAAGGTGGCAGAGTTCTCGTAGATGCTAGTTTCTTTCCCTACCGTGGGATCCATTTGCGACTGCGCTTTGGGCGGCTTGATTTCACCGGAGAGCGCCAATGCCTGGCCGTCGCGGACAGTGACCTCTGTGGCGATGACTGGAGAGTCCGGAGGCTGGGGAAAGGCGTAAATGTGCCAGCCAGAGTCGATGTCGGCGGTGAGGGCGACAGAGATCTTCTGACCGGGTTGCAAGGAATGGGTTCCGGTCGGTAGGGCGGCGCTCAGATGAATGGGCACAGGTGCCGAATCTTGAGCCTGGGCGACCGTGAGGCCAGACAACCCGAGGCCCAAGAAGAAAACAAACCGGGAGGCCCTAAACGTCACGGCTGGGCCTTTACCGGAGACGCAGCGGGATGCATGGCCGCGGCGCTGGCGCTCCATTTAAGGAGGCCCGCCACTTCTTCGTCGCAGACCTGCGTGGACTCGGCGGTTTCCAGTCCCGGAACGTTGAAAACGATCTTGCCATCCGGATCGAGGAGGAAGCTCGTGGGCGTGCTATGAACTCCATAGGTTTTGCCGGACCAGCCGAAATCGCCGCCCGGGTTCTTCAAGGAAACAAAACCGTAGTTGCTCATGATCTTGACGGCGCCTTCCTGCTCGCTGGCAATGACGTTGATCGTGACGACATGGAAATTCTGCGCCTTGTACTTGTCGAGGATTTGCTGGAGGCGCGGAAACTCCGCGCGGCACCACTCTCAACCCGGGAACCAGAAATTGACGAGGACCACCTGGCCCCGATAATCGGCGAGCTTGACCTGTTTGTCGGTGACGTATTGCTTGAGGTCGAAGGGGGTCATGGCCTTGGCCTTCGATTCGCGCGATTGCCACACGTCCTCGTCGACCTGCGCGGCGGTTTTGCCGAGCTTCGCGCCGTAAGAGTCGAGCGCGGCTTCGAGAGTGGCGTCGGGTTGCGGGAGCAGCGCCGTTTTCACGGTGTCATAGGCTTTCTGATTGTCTCCGGCGCCTGCGAAAGCTTCGGCCTGCGCGAGTTCGTAGGGGCCCTGGTGAATGCTGTCGAGCGGATCGTAATCGCCCTTGGGTTTCAGTTCATTCTTGGCGAGCAGGGCCTGCGCATCGGTATATTTCTTTTGCGCGATTAAGGACTGAGCCTGCGCGATGCTCCGCTGAAAATCGGCGATGGATTCCCAAAGAGGCTTAGGCGGGTCAGCTTTTTTCGCGTCCTTGTCTTTATTCTTGTCCTTGTCCTTTGAGGCGGTTTCCGTTGCTTTTGCAGCCGCAGCTTTCTTGGCAAGATCGTCGGCTTCGTCTTTTTGCATCTGTTCAGCGAGCGCAAGGGCCTTGGCCGGATCCGATTTCGCGTAGAGATTGTAGGCCTCAATCATGGTGTAGGTGAGATCGTCGGACGGATTGGCGGATTTAGGGCCGTAGATGTCGTATAACTTCTGATAAGCAGCTTCTTGGTCCGCCAGAGAAGATGCATTCTCGGCGACGAGAACAAGGAGAAACTCGAGGTCCTTCGGGTATTTCGCGGCGCGCTCTTCTACGACCTGGCGGAACTTGGCGGGGTCTGTCGAGAGATAGGTGAGCGCGTAATTGAAAAACACATCGGAGGAACCTTTGGGATCGAGCGAGAGAGCTTTTTCAGCATATTCGCGCTGGGCGGCGACGTCGCCGGCGGTTGCGGCCATGTTAGAAAGACTGGCCAAGGCTGGCGCGCACGAAGGATCGATTGCGAGAGCCTGATTGAGCAAAGATTTTGCGTCTTCGTCCTTGTCTTTCATCTCCATAACCCTGGCCTTGCCCCAGTAGAACATTGCCTGCTTCGGATATTTCTTCAGCCAGTTGTCATAGGTGGCGAGGAGGATGTTATTATTTTTCTCTCCTTCTTTCTTCACCTTCGCCTGGGTCTTTTTCTGCGCGGCCTCTTGCTCCTCTTTCGTGAGCTTCCTCTTGGCAGGCTTGACCTTCTTGGGAGTGAGGAAGGCGTAGGATTTCTCCGCATAAGCCCCTATGAATTTCGTGTGGGCATCAACATTGCTTGGATCGGCAAGAATGGCAGCTTTATAGTCAGCGATGGCTTCATCGAGGCTACCGTTCTGATCGGCGAGGTCGCCAATTTTGATGGCGTCTTCGGACTTTTGCCTCGCGGAGGTTGCCGTAGCGTCGGAAGACTTGGGATTGTCGGCGCCACAAACGGTGTGGATTTGAGCGGTCGTTGCGAACGAAATAAGAAAAGCGGAGAAGGCAATCGAAAGCTTCGCTAGGTTTTTCATGAAAGTTGAGCGCGTCGGAGAAGGGGCGCCTGTCTCACAACGTTCCTCCTGGGAGTAAATGATACTCCTATTTGGACGCGTCAAAACACAAATCGTTAAGCCAATGCGTTACAGGAACGGGCTTACGGCGTAAGGGTAACGGTTTGGGAGGCGACGAGATGACCATCCAGCAAAGCTTGCACCGTCCAGGTACCTGCCAGCGAGCGGCGCGCGATCCAGGTGCCAGCGACAGGCAGCGCGCTCGAAGAGGAAAAAGACCCGCCGGCGGTTTGGACCATAAAGCCTTTGTGGAAGGATTGATACAGGCCGGAGCCGTGAAGGACGGCGAGCACTTCCGCATGGTTTCCAGCGGATAAGTTACTCCAGTTGATGACGATGTTCAGATCGCGCAGCTTTGCGATGGAAAAGCTAGTGGCGGGGGAACAGGAAGTTCCGGGTGCGTCGCAAAACAGAATTTGAGTGGTGGGTGGAGCGACTTTTGGGGAAGGCGAGGCGAAGCGATTTGCCCCGCGCGACTGTGGAGCCATGGCGAAGCCGCAAAGGGCTGCGAAAAACAGCAGCGCGGTGAAAAAAGAAGCCTGCTTTCGCGATCGGGAATATTGAAGACGCATAGAGTCACCTCAAAACGGGAACGGGAATGAATACATCCGTTGATCGCTTGCAGAAACGTATATGTGCAGCAACGTAGTGTCCAAACTGGGATCGCCTATGACCGCGGTTTGGCCAGGGTCAACCGAGAGGTCCCTTATTTCTGCACCAGTGATCGCGTTGAGCTCGTGAATCGTGCGATCACCCGACCCGACGTAAACGTCGTTTAGTCCCCCGACAGCAATTGGTGCTGAGGGCGTAGTAACAGCTGTGCTCCAGTTCGCGGTAAAGGTCTTCGCAGTTCTGTTATACGTGAGGCCGTGCACAGCGGTGCTCCCGGAAAAGTAGATGGAAAATCCCAAAGTGGAGCCGACGACCGTTGGGTAATTGACAATCTCACCATCGCCGCCAGCGATGGATGTGATGACGGTGGCTGTCGAGGGATCGATGGCAAAGATAGTTCCGGCGTTGTTTCCTACGAAGAGGATACTCTCATCCTCCGACAGAACGGGCGCGCTGTCGATATCGCCGAGATTCAGTGTGGCCATCACCGTCCCTGTATTGGGGTTAAGCTCCCAGAGGCTTGGTTGCGAAGTGCCACCGGCGCTGTCTGTGGTAACCCAGACGGCGTTCTTTGTGTAGGAGACGACGGGAGTGTTGTTAATCATATCCATGGATGGAATGCCTTTAACGCCGCCGATATCTGACCAAATGGTTGCTCCCGTGTTGCCATCAACGCCGACGATGGCGTTGCCAGTTGTCGTGGTTGAATTGCGAGTTCCGAGGACGAGAAGGTCGTTTGGAAGTGTGTACGATGAGGTAGCAAAACTTTTTACCACCAACGCTCCAGCAGCGAGAAAAGGAGTGCCTCCTGAATTCAGGGGATCAACTGCCCAGACGATTTGGCCCGTGTCCGCTGCAATGCCATAGGCCAGACCACTCTGGTCTGCGACGTAGACCGTGTCCTGAGCCAGCGAGGATTCGGTGGCGCCCACAATCGGCGAGCGGCCGCTGATGGCACCTCCCAACGAAACAGGAGGATAAGGGCGCGAACCGGTATTGGGATTCACAGCAAAGAGAAAATCAGATTGTGTGCCGACCATAGCGACAAGGCCTGGGAAAAGCGACGGTGGAGCAAGGTTGGTGGTAAACGTGGCAAGAATCCAGTTGGAAGTGTACGGCGCGCTGGCGCTGGGCATCGCCGCAGCTTCAGGTACGGTCACCGAGCCGCCCTGGGCCGAGCTGCCACTGGCGCTGTAGTTGTGAACAGAGTCTTGGGTAAAAACTTTGTAATAAGTCATGGTGCCGTCAGCAGCAGCAGTGTCAGTAAACGTGGTGGCCAACGCAGTGTTATTAAACACGACCGTGCCGTTGCCGATCGTAGCGCCAAGCGCATATGTCGTTCCGTCGACCGGAACGGAGTTCTTGTTTACAGGAGAGCCGGTATTGCGCAGGATTAAGACACCGGTAGTCGGATCGATGACCGTCCCAATTGCCGCAGGATACGTCCAGTTGAGCGTGACCTGATTGTTGCCGGCTATCGCGGATAAATTGGTCACATTCTGAACAAACTGAACGGAGAGCTCAGGAGGACTGGGGGAGCTGTTGGAGTCAAACACAATTTGACTGCCCAGCAGGCTGTCCTCAGTTTGATCCTTGATCAGTTCTCCGAAATTGGGAACAGGAACACCGGTGGCGTTGCCGGAGTACCACGATTGCACGTCTGGAGTAATGTTCCATGTGAGTTGAGTCGTTCGCGCGCCTCCGGTGAGCTTCGCAGTGGCCGTCGGGTTAGCGGGGATGTCGCCGCCTGCCACTCCCCATGGGAAGTCCGCAACACGCGTGTTCCATGTTACTTCGGGTTGGGCAAAGAAGCTGGCCAGAGGAAACGCGCCGTAGGTTCGGTTTGTGAGCGGCCGCGTTTGGATCGTCAGTACCATCTGCGCGCTCTTAACGCCGACATTGGGTAGCAAGGACAGGTCGAAAAGAATTAGGGCGCGCCGATTTCCATTCAAGAGAGACTCGACTTGCAGGGCATTGGCGTTGATGGTGTTTTTGTTCGCTTCGTCGATGAAATTATTGGCCGCGCGTACCTGTAGATTCACAGCGGACTTTTGAATGATAACCTGCTCAAGCGCAGTGGAAGGAACTGTGAAGGCCAGCAGCAAAAAGCCGCCGGTCAGAACGACGAGAGAGGGGCGCAAATACCGGAATATTCGTCGAATCATGGGTGGCCTTCCTCGCAATGCATTTGAGCTTATCCTGCACTAAGACTTGAAAGGCGCGGCGTTACATTGCGAGCTTTGGCCGGGCACCTTGCCGCAGGCGAGAGCCATCGTTTCGTAAATCGGCTCCGAAACGATCTGTGGCTTCTCATACGGTTTTCTCAGCTTCGTGGCGGCTGACGCGCCGGTTCCCGGGGAGCTCTGTTGTTCCGCCATAAGACCTCCAATTTACCCGTTCAGATGGGCGACTCGCTGACGCGACACGGCGCATAATGACGGAGAAGCCCACGGAACGACCCGTCCGGTTGCAATTGTAACCAGACGAAACTTCAAAGATGGTAGTTTAGCACTGAATCTGTGGAAAGGGTCAATGGGCCGGGCAGAATGCGCAATTACGAAAATAGCAAAAATCATGATGGATCCTTCCAGGACGGCAATGCCTTGAGCCCTAGAGCGGCTTCGGCAGCCCAGCATCCCAAGTAGACAGACAGAGCGACGCCGTGGCCGGAGTAAGCGCCGAGGACAACCGTGTTTGGCAGGCTGGGATGAGCTTCAAAAACGGGGCGACCGTCCCAATTGTGCCCGAACAGAACTGGACCGCCCCACCAGTGAGAGAAGCCGATGGAGTGCAGGGCAGGGTGCATTCCGCGAACACGGCGTTCGACGTTGGCGATGATCTCGGCGGCTTTGCCGGTGGAAATATCGATTACCTCCAAGTCCCTCCAGTTTTTTACTTCGATTATGCCTCCACCGAAGATGACGCTGCGGTTGTGAACGCGACCCCAAAGGTAAGGCAGATCAATCGTGTAAAACGAGCGCCCTGACGAGAGACCGAGGACTTCCAACTGCGCACGATCAAGCGGAGTCGTCGCAACGACGAGCGTCAGTTTTGGTTCAGTGCGTTTAGCGAGGGCGCTCAGTTCCAGCGAAAAGGCGTTTGTGGCGAGGAGGACATGAGAAGCGCGCACTTCCCTTTCTCGGACGCGCAAGCGAAGGCCATCCAAAAAATGGATTTTTTCGACCGTGGCATTTTCAACGATCAATGCGCCGAGACGATCCGCGGAACGCGCGAGTCCTGACACAAGTTTGCCGGGATCGATGGTGCCGCCGGGAATTTCACCGGTGGCGCGGAGGTCTCCGGAATCCTGCCAGGCAATGGGCGAATTGGGAAGAGGATTGCTGCGGCCAATTTCCCAGGCGCCCGACAGTTGCAAATCGCAATCAATCTCGAGAGTGCGCAGCGTGGAAGAAAATCCAGCGAGCACGTCGCCCAGGCCGGGAAGATCACCAGCAGCGGTTTCGGCGAGAACCATTCCGCCGGTGCGGCCGCTGGCGCCAGAGCCGATGGATTGTGCTTCAAAAACCGCGACGGTTTTTGCAGGATCAAGATGGCGCAGCCATGCTGCGGCCGCAAGGCCGCTGAATCCGCCGCCTACGATAGCGACATCCACTTGTTCCGGCACAAGTCGAGGCACCGGACGGAAATCAATCTCCCACGGTGGACGACCCCAGACTGAACGGCTAAGGATCATTTGCGAAGCGCAGGACAAGAGGACCCCATTCGCTATCAATTTTGTTCGATGCAATTCAATGGCGACGCGTCACACCATCCTGAACCTTAGGGAAAGTCGATTGCACCCCACAAACATCTGTGACATAACACTTGGCCAAGTAACAATGGGCAAAAAATGAAATTCACTTTCCTCGATTGGTCGGCGATTCTCGGTTACCTGATCATCACGCTTCTGTTGGGAATTTTTTTTCGCCGGCGGGCCAGCGCAAGCACGGAAGAATACTTTGTATCGGGACGCGACGTTCCGTGGTGGCTGGCGGGAACGTCGATGGTTGCGACGACGTTTGCGGCAGACACGCCGCTGTTGGTGGCGGGGTTGGTGTACACGCAAGGAATCGCGGGCAACTGGCTGTGGTGGGCATTTCTGCTCTCGGGAATGATGACGGTGTTCCTGTTCGCGAAGCTGTGGCGGCGATCGGGATTAATGACCGACGTGCAGTTCGCGGAAATTCGCTACGGCGGCAAGCCGGCGGCATTCTTGCGCGGCTTCCGCGCGATTTATCTTGGGCTGCTGATGAACTGCCTGATCCTCGGGTGGGTTACGAAGGCGATGATTGGAATCGTCGCAACGACGATGGGCCCGACGATGCAGGGCTGGCGGTTTTTGAATGGATTTGCACGCTTGATGATCGCAGTTTTTGGACAAACATTTGCGGGCGTGAACGGGCAGGCTTTGATTCTGTGCATTTTCTTCCTGATTCCCTTCACCGGAATTTATGTTTCGCTGGGCGGACTGCGCGGAGTGCTGTGGACGGACATGTTCCAGTTCGTCCTGAAAATGGGAATTGTGATTGTCGTCGCATATTTCGCAGTGATCGGCGCGGGCGGGATGACGCACATGATGGCAAAGATCGAAGCGATGCGAGCCACGAATGGCGGCGCGGACCCGCTTTCATTTTTGCCGGATTTCTCGCACGGATTTTCGAGCGAGACGCTCTGGACGCTGCCGGTGATTACGTTCGTAACGTACTTGGGGATTCAGTGGTGGGCATTCTGGTATCCAGGAGCGGAGCCGGGCGGCGGCGGATACATCGCGCAGCGAATTTTCAGCGCGAAGGATGAGAAGCAAGGGCTCTATTCGGTGTTGTGGTTCAACATCGCGCACTACGCGGTGCGGCCATGGCCGTGGATTCTGACCGCGCTGGCAGCAATTGTTCTCTATCCCGGGCTGTCGCATCCGGAAACCAGCTACATGATGATCGTGAATGATTACGTGCCGCACGCGCTGCGCGGAATCATCCTGGCAGGATTTCTTGCGGCATTCATGTCCACGATTGCGACGCAACTGAACTGGGGCACTTCGTATCTGGTGGAGGATTTCTACCGAAGGTTTGTTCGGAAAAGCGCGAAGGAAAAGCACTATGTTCACGTTTCACAATTTGTGACGCTGCTGCTGGTTGTGTGCACGGGATACGTTGCGGCGCATCTGGGCTCGATCCGCTCAGGATGGGAAGACGTGTTGCAATTGGGCGCGGGTACGGGAGCGGTTTACATTTTGCGATGGTTTTGGTGGCGAATTAATGCGTGGAGCGAAATTTCGGCGATGGCTTCGTCGCTGGTGATTACAGGGCTGCTGGACTGGAAAGGGCTGTGGATGTCACTGGTTCACCGGCCGACGGCGTTTTCGGGAGATGCGACAGTTCTCTTTGCCAAAAATGCGCTGACGACGACTTTGATTACAACGATCGTCTGGGTCGTAGTGACGTGGCTCACGCAGCCCGAGCGGGATGAGATTCTCGTGTCGTTTTACCGCTTGGTACGTCCGCAAATCAGCGGGTGGAAGCCAATCGCCGCGCTTGCGCCGGAGGTGCCAGAGACGCGAGATCTGGCGCGGAATCTACGGTGCTGGATTTTGGGAGTCGCGATGGTGTACGGAGCACTCTTTGGCGGCGGGAAATTGTTGCTGCACGACTGGAGCGCTGGAGCGATGTTGTGCGCATTGGCCATCGTGTGCGCATGGCTGATTTCGCGTGAACTGAATCAAGCCGCGGCGCTGCAAACGGAACAGCCACAGGCGGGCCTGACTTCGCCAAACAAGTAAAAATGAAGAAAAGTGAAGGCGTGATCCTGGCAGTCGACATCGGCGGAACGAAAGTGGCCGCCGGGTTAGTCACTTCCACCGGGAAAATTCTGTCGAAAACCCGCACGAAAATGGTGGCGAATCAGAGCGCGGCGGAAGGTCTCGCGGCGGTGCACGAGGCAATCGACGACACTTTGAAGTCACGCGGCTCGCGCAAGATCATCGCGATGGGCGTGAGCGTCCCGGGATGGGTGGACTCGAAGGGCGGCACCCTGTTGAGCGCAGCGAACCTACCATGCTGGAGGAATTTCAATCTCGCGCGTGAGTTCGCGAAGCACTATCGCATGCCGGTGCGCGTGGCGAATGACGCCAAAGCAGCAGCGCTGGCCGAAGCGGCGTGGGGTGCTGGCCGCGGATATAACAACGTGTTCTATGCAACGCTGGGGACAGGCGTCGGCACGGGACTTGTGATTGACGGACAGATTTACATGGGACGGCGCGGGCCAGGAGGAGAAGGCGGGCACACGACGATCGATTTTCACGGTCCCCAATGCGGGTGCGGGAAACGCGGATGCGCGGAGACGTACATTGCCGGGCCAGCGATTGCGAGGGGCGCACGAGAGCACATCGCGAAAGAATCGGGCGAGCATTCATTGATGATGAAGCTGGCAGACGGCGACGCTGTAAAGGTGACGGCGGAGATCGTCGCAAATGCGGCTGACGCAGGTGATACTCTCGCACGGAAAGTCCTAGACAAGATGGCCGAGCATTTGACGATCTGGATCGGGAACATCATGGACCTGCTCGAGCCGGAAGTGATTGTGATCGGCGGAGGGCTAGCGGATTTGACGATGTCTCTGCTGCCACAAGTGCGGAGACAATTGGATCAGTGGTCGTGCAGTCCGGAGCGCCAGGAGACCGCGATCGTACAAGCGTTTTACGGAGCGGAATCGGCGCTGGTGGGCGCGGCAGCGCTTTGCATCTCGCGCGAAAAAATGTGGAACGAGTCTCGGACGAAAACCAGCAAGCGAAAATCGGCCAAGAAGTGAGTTCTGATGGGTGGAGGGAGCTATGCGAATTTTGTGTTGCGTTCTGGTGAGCTTATTTCTAGCGACGTGCGCGTTGGCGCAGCAGACGGCGCAATCGTCGGGCACAACTAGCGAACTGACGGCGATGCTAAATCAGTTCATGCGCGACGCGAGCAGCAACAATGCGGCAGGATTCGACCTATTCTTCGCGGACGACCTGATTTACACGGGATCAAACGGCGCGGTGCATACGAAAGCGGACATCATGCGGAGTTTGAATGCACCGAAATCAGCGAACACAGCGAAGGAAAAAGAGACTTACTCAGCCGAGCATATCGTGGTTCACGATTTTGGCAGCACTGCGATCGTTGCGTTTCAGCTTGCCGCGCGGACAGAACATACGGATGGAAAATTTGAACTTTCGAATTATCGGGATACCGGAACGTTTCTGCGGCGCAACGGCAAATGGCAAGTGATTGCGTGGCAGGCGACGAAGATTCCCGAAAAAGCGGCGGCGAAGTAACCGCGAAGAGCGCAGCGAATTTCGCTGACTTCTTCCCGTGTCAGTTGGTTCCGGCTGGCTGCTCGCCCCATTTCGCAGTCAGCACATCGTACACCGGCGAGCTGCGTAATTTTTCAACAAGTGGCTGAGGCAGAGACCCGTTCAGATCTTCGTGGCCTTCGGCAACGTTCATGAAGAATTCTTGCACGTTGAACCGCGTTCCGTTTGTTGGTATGCGCAATCCATTCTGATTTGCAAAAGCGTATTGTCCGTTTGGCAGAAGGAAGCGCGCCTTCTGCGTGTCGGCAAAGTAGGGCAGCAGAATTTCTGAGCACACTTTCTGGCAGAGTGACGGATTCTTGAGCTGAAAAACCACTTCGACGCGTTCGTACAGATTGCGCGGCATCCAGTCGGCGCTCCCTAAGTACACTTGCGTATCGCCGCCATTCGCAAAAACGAAAATTCGGCTATGCTCCAGAAATCGCCCCACAATGCTGCGAACGCGGATGCGGCTGCTGATGTCTTTCATGCCGGGACGCAGCGCGCACGCCCCGCGCACGATTAGCTCGATGTGGACTCCCGCCCGCGAGGCGCGGTATAGAGCTTCAATGATCCCCTTGTCGAGCAGCGCATTTACTTTGGCCACGATCAGGGAAGGACGGCCCGCCTTGGCGTGCGCGGCTTCGCGATCAATTAAGCTGATGCAATTCTTGCCAAGGTTGAGCGGAGCCACCGACAACGGACCGTAATTCGGCTGCTCCGAGTAAGCCGTGAGGAAATTGAAAACATAGTGGACAGCTTTGGTGATTTGCTTGTCACAGGTGAACAGGCTCAAGTCCGTATAGAGGCGCGCGGTCGACGGATTGTAATTGCCCGTTCCCAAGTGAGCATAGCGACGAATCTTTCCATCGGAATCGCGACGAACGAGCAATGCGAGCTTGCAGTGGGTCTTGAGTCCAACCAAACCATGGTAGACCTGCACGCCGGCTTCTTGAAGATTCCGCGCCCAGCGGATATTGGAGGCTTCATCGAAACGGGCTTTCAGCTCGACCACGACGGTTACTTCTTTTTTGGCGGCAGCTTCCATGAGCGCGCGGACGATTGGCGAGTTCTCATTGGTGCGATAAAGAGTTTGCTTGATCGAGAGCACGTCAGGATCCTGTGAAGCGCTTTCGATGAAGCGAACCACCGTCGAGTACGAATCATAAGGATGGTGCAGGAGAATGTCGCTCTCTCGCATCTGATTAAAGAGTGTGCGTGGTTCGCGCGAGTTGGGCAGTTCTTTGGGAATGAAAGGCGCGAACTTCAGATCGGGCCGCGAGGTTTGATCGTAGAAATTGAAAAGACGCGACAGGTTGACCGGGCCGTCCGTTTGGAAGACCTGCCAGTCCACCAGCCCAAAATTGGATCTGAGGCGTTCGATAATCTCGGAGTTAGCGCCGGCCTCGATTTCCAGGCGGACCGCGGCTCCTTTGCGGCGGCGGTGGAGTTGCAAGTCCACAGAATCGAGAATGCTCCGCGATTCTTCTTCACGGAGGTAAAGATTGCTGTTGCGCGTAATGCGAAACGCCGACGATGACAGTATTTTGTAACCGTGATACAGGCGCTCGGCATAAGCCTCGACAATATCGTGCAGGAAAATGTACTCGATTGTGCCTTCGGAGGACGGCACGCGAAAGACTCGCGGCAGCGCGCGCGGAACGGTCACCACTCCGAGCAGAACCTGCGAATTTCTGCGTTTGCGCTGGAGCAGGCACGCCACGCAAAGCGCCTTGTTTAGAACGCGAGGAAATGGATGTGCAGGGTCCACAGTGACCGGCGTCATCAACGGCTCTACGCGCTCCAGATAGAACTGCTTTACAGCCTTTCGCGCTTCCGGATTCAATTGCGAGAAGGTTCGGACGCGGACTGACTCTTCCGCCAGGGCAGGCACCAGCTTTTCTCGCCAGCAGCTGTATTGATCTTTTACGAACTCGTGAAGGCCGGACGAAAGCTCCGCCAACACTTCCTTTGGCCCCAGACCATCCGGCCCTGTTTCGCCACGTCCCTGCTCTGCTTGCTGAAGCAGCCCGGCGACACGAACTTCTACGAATTCATCGAGATTGCTTGCCGTAATTGCAAGAAACTTAATGCGTTCGAGCAACGGATTGCGGGCGTCGAGCGCCTCTTCCAGTACACGCCGATTGAACTGAAGCCACGAAAGATGGCGATTGAAGAAAAGACGCGGGTTTTCCAGTGCCGAACGGCGCATTCGCGTACCCCAAAAGAAGAACGTGAGCCTACCGCACAAATGTTACGGGCAGGTTACACGAGGTTGGGGCTGCCCTGCATAAAATATGGGCTGGCCTTTGACTTCTCGCCTCCTTGGGTGTAGGTTCTACCTCCCCGACCAATCAATTCAAGGAGTGAGCTATGACTTTACGCGCTGAACAAAGAGCACTGGTTACACGCGACGCCTACGCCGCCTTGAGAGATTTGAAAAAACTGGTGGACCGGGCAACCGAGGAAATTCATGCGGCCGAGCTTGAGACTGTGCGCGTAGCAATTGGCCGCGCAAAAGAAGACAGCCCTCTGCGAACTTTGATGGGAGCGGTGGAAACTCTGCGGTCTCCAAAGTTTGACGTTGCGATACAGCAAGCGCGCCAGAAAATGGAAACTGCGGTCGCATGGCACCAACCGGGAGAAAAAGCAGCGACGTCTTCATCCTAAGATCCGCATCGTCTGCCGCGTGGCCACGATACGAATCCAGATTTGACTTACCTCAAGATGCGAGACCGCGCGGGAACACTGCGCTTAACCATCAAAGAGCGTCTGGCAGCTGGCAAGAAGCTCCGCGAGAAGGCCCCGCGTTCCTCGCACGCCAAATGGGTCCCCAGTCGCTATCGCCGCGACCCGATCGACTTACTAAAAGAGTCAGACCATGGACGCCTGCCCGCCTTGCTGCCGATCCGTTATGGCAGAATGCGGCAATCGCCATTCTCATTTTTTCGCGGCGCGGCTGCCCCCATGGCTGCTGACCTGGCGTCTACCCCTACAACTGGGATGTATGTGCAAGTTTGCGGCGACTGCCATGTTGCGAATTTCGGCGGCTTTGGAACTCCGGAGAGACAACTGGTCTTCGACATTAACGACTTTGATGAGACCTTGCCGGCTCCTTGGGAATGGGACGTTAAGAGACTGGCCGCAAGCATCGTGCTTGCGACGCGAGAGACTGGGTTCAGCGAACGGAGTTGCGCCGACGCCGCACGCGCTGCGATTGAGTCCTACCGGAAACGCATGCACGAATATGCGGAAATGACCGCGATTGAGGTTTGGTACTCGCATTTGGACCTGAAACTCCTTGCCGATGAAGCCGAGACTCCCGCCGCCCGGAAGAGCTGGCTCAAACTCATTGACAAAGCCGCTGAACAGACACCGGGGAAAGAATTCCCAAAAATAACCTCGTTTCGCAATGGCCGGCCACGCATCGCTGACCATCGTCCGCTCATCTATCACGTGCCCGAACTAGCTAGGCTTGGCAAGCGGGTTTCGCAAATGTTCCATCTTTATCGCGAGACGCTGCCGTACGAACGCCGCATTGTTTTGGATCGCTATGCAATCGTCGACATCGCGCGGAAGGTCGTGGGAGTCGGCTCCGTTGGAACGCGCTGCGCCGCGGTCTTGTTGATGGCGGGACCGCATGACCCTTTGCTGCTTCAATTCAAAGAGGCGCGTCGGTCGGTTCTGGAACCGTACGCGGGAAAGAGCAAATACGAGAATCAAGGCGAACGAGTAGTTGTAGGCCAGCGGATGCTGCAATCGGCGAGCGATGTATTTCTTGGCTGGACGCGCGACGACAAGGGACACGACTACTATTTCCGTCAGCTTCGTGACATGAAAGTCAAAATAGATGTGGAATCCATGTCGAAGAGCGACTGGTTCGAGTACACCGAACTGTGCGGATGGGCGCTGGCGCGCGCTCATGCCCGAACGGGCGACCCGGCCCGAATTGCTGGCTACCTCGGGAAGAGCGATGCTTTCGATGACGCGATTGAGCAATTCGCTGTCGCTTACGCCGATCAAACCGACCGTGACTACGCCGCGCTTCTAAAAGCGATTCGTGGCGGGCAAATCGGAACTCGCGCTAGAACCGCCTGATGAAGTTGGCTGGGAGCCCTGGGCTCGAACCAAGATAATCAGCGGTGGGATTCGTACACCAAGGAACCTGTTGCCGATGAACACAAAGGTCGAAAAGACCGGACTCACCGCAACCTGGTTTGACCACTACAACGAGATCTGGTTGGCGCCCTGCAGAGGCAGTAGCCAATAGTACAATCAGAGTTGCAAACAATCTTGCCCTGGTGGTCCCCTTTCGCTACAGTAGGGTTCCCTTCCGTAAGTTGGCCGCTTTTCCGCTGATTTTCTCTCTCATCCGCGGGAGCGAATCCCGTCGATTCCAGACGAACAGGTGTGTATGAAAGACAGATCGCGCTTTCGCGAACGCATTCCAGGCAGAATCCCATTTGGGGCTATCGGAAATCCCCGTTGGGCAAAGCATTTCGACGGATACAACCATGACTAAACCGAGCCTGGTTGGTGAATTGCTAGTTCGGACCGGACTAATCGACGCTGCAGGACTCAAAAAGGCCCTGGAGGCTCAGTCGAGCGGCATAACGCTTGGCAAGGCGCTTTCCGAGCTTGGACTGGCGGACGAAAATGTCGTCGCCACAACGATCGCGCGTGGATTACAGCTCGAATGTCTCGACGCTGAAATCCCGGAGGTCACGTCCGAGCTTAAATCTCTGCTTCCCATCAACTTTTGCCAGAAACGCCTGGTGGCGCCGTTGAGCGTGAAAGGGAGCGTGCTCCGGCTGGCCATGGTCGATCCCTTGGATTATTCCACAATACAGGACGTGATGTTCCGATCGAGCAAGCAAGTGGTTGCCGTCGTTGCCACGCAGGGCTCGATCCTCGAATTGCTGGCGCGTTTCCAATCCGATGAGGTTGAGAGCCAATCAACTTACGAAATGCTGGCAAGCATCGCACCGGAAGGGGAAGCAATTGCTGCGGGCGATGAGGCAGAGGCCGTCGATGCCGCGAAACTCGCGAAAGATACCAGACTCGCACCGGTAGTACGGCTCGTGAACGTGATCCTGAGCGGTGCCGCAAAAGAAGGGGCCAGCGATATTCACATCGAGCCAAAAGAACACTACTTGCTAATACGCCACAGAGTGGACGGACTCCTTCAAGACGTTTTCAAAGTCCCCAAGCATTTTCAAGATTCCGTCATCTCGCGGCTGAAAATCATCTCTGGAATGGACATCGCAGACCGCCGGCGTCCCCAGGACGGCCGAAGCCAGTTGCGTTTTGAAGGAAAGCGTATCGATCTTCGGGTCTCGACGTTACCTACCCAGTTCGGCGAAAAGGTGGTGATCCGTCTTCTCGATGCGCGAAGGGCGCTGATGACGATGGACCAGCTGGATCTGACCGTCGAAAACCAGAGAATTCTACAACTCTTGCTGCTCCGGCCTCAGGGAATGATTCTCGTCACCGGGCCCACCGGCAGCGGGAAGAGTTCCACTCTGTATACTTCACTCAATTGGGTGAAGTCCGCAACGAACAACATCATCACGATTGAAGATCCGATCGAATATCAACTCGAAGGTATAAATCAGGTGCAGATTAACACCAAGGCCGGCGTGACATTTGCAGGAGGGTTACGGTCAATTTTACGGCAGGATCCCAACATCATTTTGGTCGGGGAGATCCGGGATCAGGAAACCGCAGGCATTGCTCTGGAAGCAGCGCAGACCGGGCACTTGCTATTGAGCACATTGCATACCAATGACGCGCCGGCCACGGTAAGCCGGCTGCTCGATTTAGGCATAGAGCCGTTTCTTGTTGCCTCCGCACTGATCGGAATCCTGGCACAGCGGTTGGTCCAGCGATGCTGTCCGTTTTGCGCGGTCGAGCAGAAGCCGAGCGATGAGATCGTAGAGAAACTTGGCGGCATGGACCGGCTTCCTGCGGATGGCAAGTGGCTGGCGAGGCGCGGATGCGAAAAATGCAAACAATCGGGCTTCAAAGGCCGGCTCGCCATCCATGAATTGCTGCACATGAATGACGAGCTGCGCGAATTGATCACTCGGCGGGCGCCGGAGCACGAGATCCGCCGCGCAGCGCGCGCGGGCGGGATGCGGACGTTGGTCGAGGACGGACTGGCAAAAGCGGCTCAAGGCCTGACCACGCTGGAAGCACTGCTGCAAGTTGTATCTCCCGACCACGCCGCAACCTCGGCTGAAGAGCACGAAAACATATCGTCCAGCGGAAACAACTTAACACCGTTGCACGCTGGAGCGGGCGTGACGGAGGCCGTTTCCGGCGCCATTGGCGCGGACACCGGCTCTGACGGGACAGCTCAAAAACCGCGAGTGCTTATCGTCGAGGATGATCGCACGGTGACCGCCGTAGTGAAATATTTTCTGGAGTTGGAAGGCTTCGCCGTTGACGTTGCCAAGAACGGCCTTATCGGCTTGGAAACAGCGAAGCGAGATATTCCGCAAGTGATTGTCACGGACTGCAACATGCCTGGCATGGACGGAATGGCTATGGTCAAGGCTCTCCGAGAGAATGCCTCGACACGAAATGTCGCGATCCTCATGCTTACCTCGGAAGACAGTCTGGATAGCGAAACACGTGCGTTAGCTGTGGGTGCGGACGACTATGTTCTCAAGCCCGTCGAGCCTCGCCGCCTCGCGGCCCGCGTCAAAGCTCTATTGGCCCGCTCCAAGAGCAGGTCGCTCTCAGGCGTTTCCTGAGAGCGAAATTTGAAAAGCGGAGGGGGAATCAACGTCGCCCGATGCGTGGAAACTCAGGAGGCAACATGACTCAACTCGTCGTGGATAGGCAAGCTCTTTTAGGAAGCCTGGAGAATGACAATGATCTGGTTAAGGAGGTCGTTGGGCTATTCCTCGCCGATTCTCCCGCGATGCTGCTCGCAATTCGGACAGCGGTAAGCTCAGTCGCTCCCAACGAGCTCATGAAGGCAGCGCATGCTCTGAAGGGTTCCGTCGGTGTTTTTGGAGCGAAAAGTGCCGTTGCCGCCGCACAAGCCCTTGAATCCATGGGGAAATCAGGGCAAATGGCCGGATCGGTTGAGGCTCTTGCCGGGTTGGAACGCGAGATGGCGCTGGTCACCTTTGCCCTTCAGGAAATTGCCAAGATGTCTGACTGACCCTGAAAAGCTTCAGTAAGAAATACGATTGGCCCCTCACCTTTTGGCCGCAAGAAGGCAAGCTAGTTCTCAGAGAGCGTGAAATCCACTTTGGCCGTTCCTTTCGGAGAGACGGTAACCTTCGCGTTCCAGGTTCTTGGATCTGCGAAGATTGGGCGGCGAACTTCCTGGTGGGCGTCAACGTCCATGACAACCTCTTCGCGTGCAATCGTCCACCCTTCGTGCCAGGCGGTAAGCACATATTGGCCCGGGGGAACGTTGGTAAGTTCGAAGTGTCCATGCTCGTCCGTAACGGAATAATAGGGATTCGTGACCACCAGAATTTCAGCATTCATCCATACGTGGCCGGCGTCACACTTGATATCCACAACGCCACTCTTGCGCATGGGCCTGGTGATCACCATGTCTTTGATCGGGAAAGGAAGATTGTACAGGGCTGCGCCGACCATGTGGATATTGTGGAGGATAGGATCGCTGCTCTTCATGGAAAGCATGCCCTCTTGAGGGACGAGCAGGATGTGAGGCTCATACCGGCAGGTTTCCTGGTTAAGCGAGCGGCGTGCGACCGGCAGATCCATGGCTTTGCCGTGGGTAATGCCACTGATCGAGATCACGGTATTCGCCACTCCCCCGTCCGGCCCGATCTCGAGCCTTTCGAGGCTGCGATCCTTCCGTTTCTTGGGGTCACATATGTCAGCATTTTTTGTGATCGGCAGCGAAAAGTTCTTCGGCACCGGTCCTGACCACTTGACCGTACCTTCGATGTCCCCGCCATTGACCACCGTCTCGACTTGATACTTCGCTTGGGCTGCTGTGCCGCGGGCGCCACAGAGAAACGCCAGGGGCAGGATAATGGCCAGAAAACTGATCTGCTGTTTCACAAGTTCAGCTCCTTTCGCACAAGGCAAGCACGGGAAAATGCAGGTAAACATCGCATTCTTGAAACTACGGTTCACTTGAGAAAAGCTTGGACCACAGAGATCTATGCTTGTGGATCGCTTCGAGCGTGCGCAAATAGTGCACAAGGTCCCAAATCTGGTCTCCCTTCAAATAATCCGCATACGTGGGCATGGGGGTGCCATCCAAGCCAGTCAGGAAAATTCGCGCCAAGTCATAATCAGTTTGGCCGCACTTAAAACGCTCGCCGGTGGTGAAATCGTAGGGCGGGATCGGATTTCCCTTGTTATCCCGCAATGACGGCGCGGAGGGGCCATCGCCGCGACCTTCCGGTCCATGACATTCGTTACACTTGAGCGTGGTTTGAAACAGTTCTCTTCCACGTGCCACGCTTTCCCGCGTGGATGGAGTTTCTGGGGGTATTGGCACGGGCGGGTCCGGCTGCTCGTCGGTAAACCGCTTCGAGAACGTCTTGATGTATGCGACCAGATCCGCGCGATCCCGGCGCGTAAGCGGCAGCCATTGCGGCATCGCCGTCGTGTTGACGCCTCGGCCAATCGTGTCAAACAGATCGGCGTCCAGCGGAATGCTGCCGGACGGTGTGGATCGGCACTTGAACACGCCCGAGGTGAAATCGCGCGGCTTGGGGAATTCGGGGTTCACGTATACCGCATTCTCGCCCACCCCATCGCCGCGCACTCCGTGGCAACCGATGCAATAGCGTTCATACAAGACCTTGCCCCGCCCCGCTTGCCCCGTCAGAGTTCCGATATGACTCGCTTGTGATTCAGCCCGAGGGCAGAAGGCCAACGCTGTCGCCACCACCAAACCGATTGCGGCAAAACGATGGCTGTGTATACACATCAATGGCGCCTCCTTCTTGCTAAAACGCAAAATCGAAACCCATCAGAAAACTGCTGCCTACGGCGTCGTGGGCGGTGAGCGGAGAAGTGCCCCGTGAACGCACCCACGAATATTCCTGGTCCCAAGCCAGTCCGGCGCGGCTATTCATGAAGGGGTACCAGCGATAGCCGGCGGTTGCAGCGTCAACATTCCCGAGATCTTGTGGAATCGAGGTCAAAGCCTGCTGCGACATGCGGATCGCTTCATAACGGCTTATCAAGATGAGGCGTGTCGAATACGTGTAGTGTGTTTCGACAAAGCCGCCATTCCAGATCGGGGCGCGTGCGCCGGGAGGCAATGCCTGGTTAGCTGCCGTCCCGCTGCCGAAAAAAGCGCTGTCTGAACCGTGCATGTATAGAGTGCTGAAATCGAACTTGCCGACGTAGTTGATGGCGTAGATGCCGGCCCGATAAAACGGTTTGTTCCCGACGCCTGTTCCGGGAATGGGCTGGCCGCCACTGGTAAGAGAGAACGTGGGTGATTCACCTACGAAAGCGTAGGCGCCCAAGCGCTGCAGGCCGAGGCGTGAAATCTCGAAGGCTTGGCTGAAGTTAAAATAGCCGTCATAGCCTCGACCGTTAGGCAGATTGACGCTGCCATTGCTGTCGCTCACCAGCGAAACGCTGTAGCGCGTGTAACTGTTCGCGGAATGGCCCTGCAGTTCAATGCCCAGCTGATTGTTGCCAATGCCGGTGAACGTATTGGTGTCTCCCGGCGGAGTGAAGTGATAGTTCTGATAGAACCCGCCGTTTTGGTTGAGCGTGACCATCCGCTTTTCGGAGACCGGCGTATCGAGCTCAAATTTTCCGAGTTTCAAATTCAGCCATCGGGAGTTGGCCAGATTGTCGAAGCGCAGCCAAGCGGATTCGAAGTGGAAGTTTCCACTGGAGTCGCTGGAAGGAAGCACGACGAAGGAAATGTTCTTGTACAACGTTCCCGCGGCCCACAGGTCAAGTCCCGAAAGATCGAAGCTTCTGGTGGTTACACGCCGTTCCGTCTGGCCGCTAGTCGCATCGCCAGGAATATTGTCCACAGGCACGCGTTCGTTGCTTTCGCGGTGCCACTGCGGAGTAATCCGGAAGGTGATGGGCCAGTACGATGGAACCTGGCTCAAGGGCGCGTCATGGCCATTGCCAAGTTGATAGCCGTTGTCGCGGAACGCTTGGCCAAAATTGTTGAGCTTTGGCCATGCCTCGTGGCAGGCCGAACAGGGCAGTCCGTACTTCCTCGCGAATGCGGGTATGGCTTGGGCGGGTCGCGCGGCCAGGTACACCATGAGGGAAATCAGGACCAGGAATCCGGCGCACAGAGGCCTGGCAGGCGAACCAACCCTGGAGCGTTGCTCAGTCTTCTGTTTCATGATTTCCTCCAATCTTATTTCCGTGTGCTTGCTCATTTCTCATGTAGGGCAGGTTCGGCCGCGCTTCTTGCTTCAACTTTGCGAGAAACGTAAAGATCCAAAACCTCATCGAGTTCCTGGGAACGTATCGGTTTCGCTAGGTATCCATCCATCCCTGCGGCCAGACATTTCTCCCGATCGCCTTTCATAGCGTTTGCGGTCAATGCGATCACCGGCTGGTGTGCGACTCCCTTTTCTCTCTTCCGAAGCAGCGTCGTTGCTTCAAAGCCGCTCATAACCGGCATTTGCACGTCCATCAGGACCAAATCGAACGTGTCTTTTTCGAGAGCGTCGAGAGCTTCTTGACCATTGGCGGCGACGGTGACCCGGTGTCCTCGTTTCTCGAGTAATCGCACCGCAAGCCGCTGGTTCACCAAGTTGTCTTCCGCGATCAGTACGTGCAAGGAAGTTGCCGGGTCGCGTGAATCTTGCAGAGAATAGCGAGTGATCAGGGGGATAGCGCCTCCCGGATCGCCAGCTCCTAGCACTCGCGCAATGGCCTCGCGCAGTTCGGATTGCCTGACAGGCTTCATCAGATATGCCGCAACACCAAGCTCCCTGCAACGGTTCGCGTCGCCCGCATGTCCGGCGGAGGTGAGCATCATTATTGTGGACGCCGATAATTCCGCCCTCTTGCGAATCTCTTCGATCAGAGTAAATCCATCCATCCCTGGCATGTGCATATCAGTCAGGACCAAAGCAAAGGGCTCTTCGGTTTTATGCGCGCCTTCCAGCTGTGCAAGAGCGTGTTCCCCACCGTCCACCGACGAAGGCTTCATCTCCCAGCGTCGCAGCATTCCCTCGAGAATCCTGCGGTTGGTCCGATTGTCGTCCACAATCAGAACCCGCACGCCTCGCAATATCTCTGGTGGCGCAATCTTTCCTATTTTGATTTCGCGTACGACCGCGACACCGAATCGTGCGGTAAAATGGAACTGTGTCCCCCGGCCGACTTCGCTTTCTACCCATATCTTGCCGTCCATAATTTCGACCAGTCGTTTTGAGATCGTGAGGCCCAGGCCAGTCCCGCCGTATTTCCTCGTAGTCGAGGTATCCGCCTGTGTAAAAGGATCAAAAATCAAACGCAGCTTTTCCGGAGGAATACCAATCCCGGTGTCGGACACGGCAAAGTGCAGAATTGGATGCTGGCCTTCCCCATTCTCCACCTGCACCTTCAGTGACACCTCGCCTTGGCTCGTGAACTTAATGGCGTTGCCGACTAGATTGAGGATAACTTGACGCAACCGGCTCGGATCGCCGCGTACCACATCGTGAACTTCGGGCGCGATCTCGCAGAGGAGTTCCAATCCCTTTTCGTCTGCCCGCACACCCAGCGTCTTCAGAGCAGTCTCCAGGCAATCGCGCAGGTCGAAATCGATCTCCTCAAGTTCGATCCGTCCTGCTTCAATCTTTGAAAAGTCGAGAATGTCATTGATTACGGTGAGCAGCGCGTCGGCCGATATTTTCACCGTGTCCAGATACTCGCGCTGCTCCGAAGTGAGCTCGGTTTCAAGAGCCAGGTCGGTCATTCCCATGATGCCGTTGAGTGGTGTGCGGATTTCATGGCTCATGTTGGCCAGGAACTCGCTTTTTGCTTTGTTCGAGGCTTCGGCCACCTCGGTGCTCTCTCTGGCCCGGCGCAGTTCGCTCTCCGCACGTTTCCGAACGATATATTGGCCAATTTGATTGCCGAGCGGGATCAACATGGCAGGCAACTCACCTTCCAGCTTGAGCGTCTCCTGCTTCAAAAGCTGGATCACCCCTATGATTTCTCCATTCAAGATAATCGGGGCGGCGACCGAGGCGTGGAGATTGGCTTCTATCGCCAAGGGACTGGGAAGAAAGTCTGTGTCGGAGGCGATATCCGCCACCCACTCCGCCTTGCCGCTCCCCCATACCCGGCCTGCTAATCCGGCGCCGGAAGCAAATGTGATTGTCTTGAGCGCATCAGCAAATTTCTCTGTTGTGAGTCCTTCCTGCTGCCATTGGCCCAGGCATTTCAGGAGGGCATTCTTCGGATCCAACTCCCAAATGATCCCGAGGGCCCAGCCGGTGGCCTCGCACATCGTCCGAAGGATTTGCACGATAGCCTGCTCAAGGCTGTCAGCTTCAGCCAAGGCGTATGCCATTGCATTCTGGATCGCCAGCCGTTTTTCGGCCCGGCGCCGGTGCATGCGGGCTCGCACTTGGATCCAGGAGAAAATCGTGAGGAATGCAAGGGCCAGCAGGTCGACAAGACCGATGCGGATCAGCGTGTCACGCTTGGCTTTCTGCAGCACTGCGGTAGGAACAGTAGCGAGGACCTTCCATGTGTATGGTGAGGCCTTTCCCTGTGAAGTTGATTCCCGCATGATCTTCTCGTATACGAAGCGATCTGCCAGCGCCAACGGAGTGAGCGTGTTGAAGGTGTGAAACCCGCTCGTATCATAAAAGCTGCCAGACTGCGACACGCTGATCTTCTGCCACGCAAAGGGTTCAATCTCCGCAAGATTGATATGCTTGCGATTCTCGTACATGAAACCCCA
>Ga0126371_10000058_pt1 | contig 74815 bp, 99 predicted proteins | sample PanSoiMetaPlot_4_FD_110145 | JGI IMG/M metagenome (GOLD analysis project Ga0126371, IMG submission 110145) | Tropical forest soil microbial communities from Panama - MetaG Plot_4 | ecosystem: Environmental > Terrestrial > Soil > Tropical forest > Bulk soil | place: Panama | collected 2016-02-17
ATGGATGAGGCTACCCGTCGCGGTGCGATCTGCGCTGCGTGCCCGTTGAAGGTGCGCTGGAATGAACCTGTCGAGGGCTGCCCGGGTTGTCAGGTGTATGTCGAAGAGGCCGAATCCATGTTGGTCAAGATCCGCGCTAACAAATCGGCGGGAAACCAGCTCTCAGGACTGGCATGCACAGTAGCTGGGCACGATCTTGAAACCGCGTGCTGGCTGGAAGAAGCTGGGCTGCGACACAGGCGAAATTACGAAGGGCAGTTACCACAACATTGCTGGATGCACGATTTGTTATGAGTAGGAGTCACGGATGGAAACCGAAGCTCACTTACACGGTGGGCCTGAACGTAACACAGGAACACTGGGATTCGATCTTCAAAAAGCGGTGGTGGTGCTCGGTGCATAAGCGCGAGGCTACGCATACCAAAAAGAACGGAGATGTTTGTTGTGATCCCACTCTAGGAGGAATTCTTATGCCTTGCCGCGTAATCCCCTTGACGAATAAATGTGGAAGCAGTAGAAGTTCGAGCTGAGTTAACATGCCATTTGGCCCTTCTCCCGCTCAGCCAGCAGGAGCACCATCGGCAGGGCCGAAACAACCGCGAGATCACTTCGCGGAATACGTCAACCGAAACGCTTACATCCCGATGTGGTTGCACCCAGATCTGGCTGCGGGTGTTCTTCAGCACTTCGGTAGAGACGGATCAGCACTTGTGCATCCGCATCCCGGGTCGGTCGGCTTTCCTGACGGGCAACCTCAAGGCATGCAGGCTGGCGGTGCCGTCGCACCACAGGTCGGAGTGGGCAGACGCGGAGACGTTTCACCTCAACCACCGACTGGGCCTGCATCCATCGCGGCGGCTGCTACAGCAGCTGCTCCGCTTGCTGGAATGCCTGTTCGTCCCGTTCTCAGTGCGCAAGGAGCGGCTGGTCGCTCGATCTTTGGTGGCGGGCCTATTGGCACAGGCGGCCCCGCGCAACAGCAACCAGCATTTGTGCAGAGCGGCGCGGTGATGGACGGCAGGGGCGGCGCGGGCCGTGTGCCCGGGCAGCCAGTCCCCGCCAGTCAGAAGGAAGGTCACGACACGGTGCACGCGATGCTCGACCCGGGCGAACTGGTGGCCAACCAGAAGCAGCTGCGCGGAATACAGGTCAGGCCGGGCAAAGGACATCTTCTACGATCAGACCAAAAGAAGGCGATCAAGAATGCCTCTCGAAAGTAAAGCGCAGGGCCGATTCCTTAACTGGAAATTTGGCCACGATTGGGTAAAGCGACATCACTTTGGTGGCAGCCAGAAAGGTCTTCCGCAGCACGTAAAGAAGCAAGGCGGCGGCGTCATCGCCGACATCGGTAAACAGAAGGATCACATGACCTTCAAACAGATGGGGATCAAACATGGCTAAACTATCAACTGCAGCGCGGCAAAAACTGCCGAGTTCGTCCTTCGCACTGCCCGGGAAAGGGACAGGCAAAGGCGGCAAAGGAAGCGGATCATATCCAATTCCAGACCCAAGCCACGCGAGGAACGCGCTCAGTCGCGTATCCGCGCACGGCACACCATCGGAGAAAGCAACCGTGAGAGCAAAAGTGCACAAAAAGTTCCCAAGCATCGGTAAGAAACAATTCGGCGGCACGGTCACACCGAAACTCGGCGGTTCAATGACGCCGCGATTACCGAAAGCACCAACGCTCATGGGCGCGCCGCGCGCGCCACGGCCGAAGCCGCTCGCGCCGCGTGTGCCCGGACGTCTGTCGAGCACCGCTGGCATGAAGTCGGGTGGTGTTAAGGGCTACCGTCACGGCGGCGTTGTCAGAGGATCTGGAGATCCAAAACCAGCAACCTGCGGGAACCTATCTGGGCCGAAAGGCGGCGTCGGCCCATTCAAATAAGGAGGACACACATGGCAAAAGCACTGGCTGGAGTTAAATACAAAGGGATGAGTTCGCAGCGCGGCAGCGAGCGACCTCACACGAAAGGCACTGCCAAGGGCGGCGGCCGAGCAGGCCCACCGATGGTGGATGTCGGCAGCAAAGCAGGCGCGAAAAAGCTCGTGCAACCGCAGCGGAAAGCTCGTGGTGGCAGGTTCACTGCATTTGGATCTGTCTCGGAGCGGCACAGTCATTCTGGCCCGTCCGATCATCCCACGATTGGAAGCCCATCGAACCGCAAAGGCGGCGTCGGCCCATTCAAATAAGTCGGTCGTCACGCTGGTATGGCCGCATCTTTTACCAGCCTTGTCGCTAGCCCGGGCTCTCCCGAAATCAAGGGCACTGGCGTCAATGTCCCCAACATCGAGAAGGACACGCTCAAGGTACGCAACCCAGCGATTCTCGACGGCTCTCAGGCATGGAGTGTCTACGTCAGTCTGGAGACGAGTAACAGGAATCGCACCTCGGTTAACAGCGAGTTAGACGCGCGTTACTTCGGCAAGCAACCGCACGACAATGAGGCGCTGAGAGCGGCCAATCAGGGCTGGCGCAGTAATTTCCCGACGCTCGCGCTCGCTGGCATGATCAATCAGGTCGTCGGCCGACTGGTGTCTGTCATTGATAATCTGCGTACGCTGACGAACTCGAAGCTGCGCTACGGCGACGAGAAGGTTAAGGCCGACATGGAGGAGAAGACGCGCAAGTTTCAGGATGGCGTCACCCAGACCATACGGCGTTGGCGCGGGTGGCGCGCACTGGTCACGTCCATCTGCAAGGAGATCGTGCTGATCGGCTATGCATGTCCTGCCAGCGTCGATCAGTTCGAATGGCGGCCGCGTTTCTACCGCAGTGACAATGCGTTCATCGCAGAGGGCAGCGCACAATACCCAGAGAGCGTCCAGACGGCTGGTTTCAAGCAGTCAGTGCTGATCCACGAACAGTTCGATTACATTTCTAAGAGCAGGGACGAGGACGGCGAGGTAAATGAGGCGGAAAGCCGCGACATCGCGGAGGTCGCAGGCTGGAATGTGGAGGCCGTTGTTGATGCTCTGAATAACTCGATGCCCAAGCAGCCCACACGGGATGCAAACGCCAATGCCGCACGCGTTTACCAAGACATGGCGCGTGAGATTAACTTGGGAATGAGTTACCAGACTGGCTCGAAAGTGGTTGACTGGGCGATCCTGCTCGCGCAGGAAACCGACACTGGGAAGGTTTCGAAATTCGTCATCAATCGGAACCAGTCACACCAGACGCTGTTCCAGAAGCACAGCCTGTTCGATTCGATGGCGGATTGCATTCACCTGTTCACGCTGGAGCCCGGGAACCTCGCCTACTACGGCTCCAAAGGCATGGGCCGCACGCTGGTGAACATCACGACCGCGATGGATGTGGCGGCCAACGACGCCGTCGATGCCTTCCGTCTGAGCGGGCTCAAGACGCTGATCGCGGATGCCAAGGGCGGAATCAACGCGCAGATCCGCGTGACCAATCCGTTCGTTCAGGTCACGACCGACGCGCAGCTGGGTGAACAGGATTTCCAATTCAAGGCTGAGAATTTTGTGGTGCTTTATTCAAAGCTCGGCGACATCGCGCAGCTGGCGGCAGGCGAGTACCTGCCTAACCAGTTGTCGGAGACTAAGCCGGGCAAGGATCGCACGGCTACCGAGGAAATGATCGACCGCCAGCGCGAGGTCGAGGCGCAACAGGCGTTTGTCGCGCGTTTCCTCGGTCAATTCTACGACATGATCTTCCCGATGCAGAAGCGCCTGCTCGATCCAGACAGCCCTGACGAGGAGGCGCAGAAGCTGCAGCAGATGCTCCTCAAGGAGGGGCTCACCCGTGCAGAGATCGAAGAGCTGCGGATGACCCCGTGCGTCGAATCGATTCAGGATCTGGCGCAGATCGCATGGCAGCAGATCTCCAGTCTCTACATGATCTACAAGGGCAATCCGTTCGTCGATCAGATCAAGCTGCTCAAGAAGGACATCGCCGCGCGCAGTTCACCGCAGATCGCCGACGAGCTGGTGCTGCCCGATGGAGTAGATCCAACCAGTGCCGCCGAGAACAGGCGCTTGCAGGTACTGGAATCGGCCGCGATGCAACTGGGAGATCCCGTGGAGGTCGGCCCGCGCGACATGGACAAGGTGCATCTGGACGTGATCGACATGCAAACGCAGCAGGCGATCCCGGGCATCATCGCCAAGGTACGACAAGGCGGCCCAGAGCTGGAAGGCATCATCAGAAACCTGCAGCTGCTCTCGGCCCACGCCGCGATGCACATCCAATCTTGGGAGATCAAATCTGGCAAGGAAGCGATCCAGCAAATCGCACCTTACAAGCAGAAGCAGCAGCAGTTTGAGAACCTTCTCAAACAAGGCGCGGCCGAGCTGCAACGTTTCAGGACGAAGCAGGCGCAGGCGATGCAGAAGGCACAGGCGCAGGGAGGGAACGGACAGCAGCCGCCCATTGGAATGCCAGAGCACATCCTCAAGATCACGAGCAGCCTCGATTACAAGAGCGCGCCTGACGACATCAAGCGCCAGATCGAGGCAGCAGCTGGGTTTAGGCCGAGCACGCAGGGCGCGATTAACGCCGCCATGATCAGAGGTCAGGCTGGGGCTCAGCCTCCACAGACTGGACAGATGGGGCGGGTGCCTTTGGGCTTCCAACCACCGATTGGATTCAAACCGACGCCGCCTCCAGCCCCAGCGCCGCCACCAGCACCACCGATGCCAGCGCGTGCGTGATGCCGTTTGATCACTTGAAGAAAACGTTTATAGCTAGCTCGATGCCGTTTAGCGTCGAGGTCTCAGAGCACACCAAGTTGATGACGCTCTGCTCGTGGCTGCACAACGAAATCAAACAGCGCAAGGATCGGCTGGCGTTACTGGAAGGCTGGTCAAAAGAAAAGCTCGAAGGCTACGAACAGGGCTTGATTGACATGGCACTCGACGTTAAGAATGAAATCAAGAAGCTGGATAAAAAGGAATGACTCCAGAGAATTGCACGAGCCTGCACGGGTTCCTGCTGGCGATCCCACTGATCGAGGAGCTGCATAAAATGCGGCCGCCACTCGGCGGCGCTGGGATGGAGGAAACTTACGGGATCTCTAAAAAGCGCGAGGGCTACGAAGCGTGCATGGCTAATATTCTTGCTTTAGCCAACCAAGGCGTCGGCGCGCCGATCACGTCCCCTTTCATAGATGTACTTCAACACGATCAACCAGTCACTGAACCACCAATAGGGGCACCAGCATGATATCCACCACCACTGAATCACCAGATCTCGGACTAAAAGGCAAAGGCGTTGAGCCGCCATCAATCCCGTCAATTGACAAAGCGCTCAAGCAATACGTACTCGATGAGGACGCAGAGACGCGAGCGTCACTCAAAGCTGGTGAGTCGGCCGACAAACTGTGCGATGAGATGCATAAGCACGCCGACAAGCTGCGCAAGCCCGACGGGTCACTGGTCTACAAACACGAGGATCGTGTGGTATCGATCACCTTGGGGAACGAAAAGCTGAAGGTGAAGAAAATCGGGGAGAAGTAAACATGCAGATGAGCACCGAGCAGTCGGAAGCCGAGGCCGCAAAAGCGGCTGAAGCCGACTCCGCAGCTATGGACAAGCTGATGACGGAGACGCTCGATCAGGCACCGCCGCCACCCGAAACAGAGCAGCCGCCGCCTGAGACTGAACAGCCACCGCCGCCCGAAACAGAGCAGCCGCCGCCACCGCCACCGCCAGCTGAGACTGAACAGCCGCCCAAGCCGCCAGAAGGCGAGCAACCGCCACCGCCAGCGGAAGAGCCCGATGAATTCCTGCGGGATCTTCAGAGCAACAAGTACGATCTCCCTGTTGGTTCTACCAAGAAAGCCCAAGAGGTTAACAAGATCCTGCGCCAGCAGGCGACAGATCGGCACCGCATGTTCCGCACGGTGAGCGTCGAGAAGGACGGGCTGGAAAAAAGCGTTCAGGATCTTCAAGGCCAACTGGCGACCGCGAAAAAAGCTGCCGAGGAACTGGAACGCTACCGTCCGATTGTCGAGCAGCTGGCGATAGAACAAGATCCCAAGCTCAACGCCACTTACACCAATCGATTGAGGTCGCTGGAAACTGGGGTCATGGCCAACCTGCGCACATGGGGACTGGAAGAGCCGACCATCAAATACATCATGCAGAACGGTGGGCCAGCTTACTTCTCAAAGGACACCACTTCATTTGTCCCAGCGCAAGCTGAGAACGCTGATCCGAATGCGCCAGCAGTTCGCATGACGCACAAGCAATTCTGGGATGACAGGATCATGCGACAGCTCGATGACGAGCAGCAGAAGACCTTGGGCCGCGCCTTCGATGACGAGGGGCGTCTGAGGGACAATCACGCAGCTGAGCTGCGGAGCAGGCTGGCGAATCGCGATCAATACTTCAAAGATCTGCAGGCAACACAGGAACGCAACGAACAGAGTTTCAAGGCTGAGTGCCTAAAAGAGCTGACCGCGCAACGTGAGGCGCTGGGAGATCTGGCGAAACCGCAGGCGATCCCAACTGGCGCAACACCAGCGCAGAAACAGCGAGCCGAAGCCTTCAACGCGGCACTGGCTACGGCGGAGGCTAACTTCGACAGCTCGTTCATCGAGACCACGCCGAAGGCACTGGTCGAAAAGAACCTTGGCCGCCTTCTGCTGCCAAACATGAAGATGCTCCTCGCTCAGAAGGACGAGATCATCGCTGAGAAAGACGCGCAGTACGCGGCGCTGGAGAAAAAGTGGAACGCGAGCCTGAAGGCCGCGAACACATCAAATAGACAGTCGGTGCAGCAGCAGCCGAGCAAACCTTTAACTGGAATCGAAACTGAGAAAAACGACGGCAGACGGATGGAGATGTTGATGGAGCAGCTCCCCGGGTAGGAGACACATGAACCTGAACAAAATTGTAAAAGCAACGATCAAGAGCCACGGCGAGAACGCGCCAACGCATTTCGGCTTTAAGAAAGCGACATTGGATGGCTACATGCGGACTGGTAAGTGGCCGCTCAAGCTAATCAACCAAATCCTCACTGAACAAATGGGGGCCGTGGGCGCAATGGAAGCTGAGCAGCCGCCACTCGCTCCGTCTGAGCACCTGTTCCCTGACGCTCAGCCAGCTCCAATCGGGCCAGCATTTATGCAGGAGTCAGTGCAACCTCCTCTTCCGCCAGAACCGCCGCCGACGGTATTGGAGCTGGGACTTGTCCAGCAGCGGCTCAACGAAGTCGCCAAGTACATCCAAGGCACCATCGATTTTTACATCAGGCAATACGGCAGCCGCATCACCATGCTTGAAAAGCAGTACCAAATGCTCAGTCAGGCTGCAATGCGTTCAGCTGGGCTTGGGAACGTCTCACTCGCGCGACCTGATGCGGGTGTCCCAGTCGATCAATGGTTCACCACGAATCCAAACGCAGGCGCGCCACTTGGGGCTGGGCCGTATGCCCAGCCACGGATGGGTAATGCTTTGGACACTGGTATCGCGCCGACAAGGGAAATGGTGGAGGCGCAGGCCAACATGACCACGCTTGAAGGCGTGCCTGTGCCCAACGCGCAGCAGGCGCATCCAGCGTTCTACGATCCGAACGCGAAGCCATTCGGTTTCGGCTGGAACGTGCCGCGCCCACCGCGCAGGTAAAATTTCGCTTGACGAATTCTTTAGTAGGGGCGTAACGTCCGTCCCAGCCAGACATCAGCCACGGCTGGTGTGAACAGATCAACGGCTAACATGGCGGCCGTTGAAGCCCTGTACTCGCGGGCGTCGAAAGCCAGTTAAGGCTTAAGGGGTTGCAGACGGAAGGTCATCCCACCTCGTTTAACCCTAACTCAAAACCTTAACAGAAAGATAACACAATGGCTTATCCCAGCGACATGATCACACCGTCGCAGGTAGTGGACTTGGCCAACAAAGATGCGAACAGGCTCGTCGGCCCAGTCGCAGAATTTGTTGTGAGGCGCGAGCCCTACTCGAACACGGTGAGTTCTGGAACGCTGCCAAATGTGTCTACCCTCGTTAGGTCAGTAGTTGCCGAGCGTGCGCTCCCAGCTGCTTCCCTAGCGCGTCCAGTCTTTGTCCCTGACGAACAGATCTGCGGACAAGCGGGCGGCACCACGCAGGTTGGCACGACGGAGTTCCAGTACCAGCTCAAGACGTTGCGCGAGCGCGGCCCGAAGGTCTGCGTCAAGACAACGAGAACCGCGTGGGCATCTTCCTACCCCGCGATCATCAACTCACTCAAGGAAGCGATCAAGGAGGTCACTGGTGCGGACATCCGCGCGGCGTACCTCGATCAAGGCGGCTGCAAACTCGTAGCCGATTCAACGGGTGCCTTCACCCAAGACTTCGCGGGCGACGTGAACGCAGTGGGAACCCTGTTCCCCAACCGCGTCCCCGATTCACCGATGTCGTTCCGTGGCTTGGAATACACGGCGACGTTCATGCGTGAAACGTTGCAGGTTGACCCCTACGACGGCGAAGACAGTGAAGGCGGCATGCTCTGTATCGCGTCTCAGGATTCGATCCAACTCTTCCGCGATGAGCTGGACATCCGCGAGGACATCCGTGCGCTGACGACAGGCCGTTACGCGCTGGGTGAAAACACGATCCAAGGCTACAAATTTCAAGGGCCGTATCATGGCATTGGCTGGGGCATCGATCCTCGGCCACTGCGCTGCACCACGCTGAACACACAGGTGATCGGCGGCGTGACGTATCTGAACCCAGTCCTGCTGGAGCCATACGTTGCGGTGCAAGTCTCGACGGGCTTCGCGGCTCGTCCGAACCCTGCATGGATCGGCGCGACGTACGAGTTCATGTGGCTGATCGGGAAGAACGGTTTCCGCCGTTTGACCCCTGAGAGCTACAAGATCCCGGGCTTCGACTTCAGCGCGCCCATCAGCAACAACGGTCTCCAGTTCCGCCAGCTCATCGACGCTGACGCGAATTTCTGGGGAGATTTCGGCCAGCATATTTACGAAATCGCACGAGCTTTTAAACCAGAGCACCCGCACGCGATTTGCGGAATTCTCTACAAGCGGCCGACGGCCAGCTTGGCACTCTCACCAGCCTAACAAGGCAAAGGAGGAAAAGGAAAACCATATGGGTACCGAACAAGAAACCAAATACACTGAAGAGGAACTTCAGGAACACACCGTTGCCGAACTCAAGGAGATCGCGCAATCGGAGGATGTGAACATCAACTCCCACGCCACAAAGGATGAGATCGTCAGTGCGATCATGGAACACCAGTCGCAGGAAGCCACCGAGCCAGAGGGTGCGGAAGGCTTCGCGCCGATGGGCATCATGGGTATTGAGCCCGCCGCAGAGCCGATCATCAATCCGTTGCTGACGGGGCCAATCAACCCGCTGCCTCTGGCAGACATCGTGGCTGATCTTTACGGCATCGGCAGGGAATACCTGATCAGGCTTAGTGACATTGTGGGGCTCGGCGCAAACCTGCAGGGCAACCTGCTGCTCGATTACGCCCCGCCCGGCGCAATCATGGAGCTGGTCAGGATCAAGCACAGCCAGTCAGTGGCGGGCCCGGGCATCACGGCCTGCACGGCACAGCTAAGCGACGGCGTCCCGAATACATACGGATCTCCGTTCGACGTGTTCCAAGCGGTATCACCGACGGCACTGGCGACAGTGCAGCCGACGAGCGGCAACGTCATGGCGTTCAACGCGCCGACGGCCATCTACCTGACCCTGATTGCAACAGGCGCGAACCTTGGCTTGGCCACGGCAGGCGCGATCAGTGTCTGGGCGCGGTATAAGCTGGCGGCCGACGCCAACCCACCGCACGGATGGGATGCCACAATTCAGACGCCGCGTGTGGTGCCACCGTACTAAAGAAGTCAGTAACAGATAGCCAACCCAACAAAGCCCATGCTCTGGGGGTCTTAAAAACCCCCAGAGGGGCGCAACTAGGAGATAAATTATGGCAGGATTCTACACACCAACTGGTGGAGCATCGCCCACCTACAGGTCAGGGATCAGACTCAAACGCGACAGGTGCTTCTCGGAGTTCCTGACACCGAAAGGCGGTTCGACACCGTTTCTGGTTCAGGCACAGAAAAACCTCGGCATCACTCCAGTGGGAGTGACGGCCGCCAATTTGCCCGCGTCACCCCAACTCGGACAAGAAGCGGTTGTCACCGACGCAACAGCACCAGCGTGGGGCGTAGCAGTAGTAGGAGGAGGAGCGCTGTTCGCACTGGTCACTTGGAACGGGACAGCTTGGACAGTGATCGGTAAGTAACAAGAGGGGAGGACGAAATGACGTTCCCTCGAAACATACTGTTCAAGAAAGTCAAGCTCACTGGCGCTGGCACGACCACGATCAGCGGAACGCTTTACCTGTGCGCGGCATATCTGTTTGTCGGCACGGCGGGTCTCACGCTGGTGATGCAGGATAAAGATCCTTCTGGGCCAAGTCCCTTCTATAATCCTGCCGCGCCAGCGGTGACGACCAGTCCCACTTCGATCCTGACAGGGTTCAATCTGTTACCGATGATTGGTGGGATCGATATCATCGCCACAGGCACAGGCGTTGCGACAGTGTGGTTGGTCTACGCCCAGAACTAATGCATGAGCGACGACGAACTGCTGATGATGCTCGGCGGGGTTACCGCTCTTGGCGCGGGCGGGCCGCCAGCACTTCCGTTCCTTCTTGATACGTTAGTCGGTTACTGGAAGCTGGACGACACGAGCGGCAGCAGCCCCCTCATCGACAGCATTGGGCCAAACGCATTTGGTGGCCCTAATGCAGGAAATCCTGTCGCGGGGATCATCAATAGCGGACAGTACATCATTAGTGGTGGTTTCGAAGCGAGCAACAAGCCGACGTTGCAACCCCCAGCCGACTTCAGCTTCTCAGTGTGGGCGAGAGTTGATGATATTAGCAATCCCCATGTGGTGTTCTCTAAAGGAGACGCCAGTCTTACGCCAGCGTGGGATTTCCTTTTTATGAGCGGAACGGGTGGGTTCCAGTGGCAGGTTGATGACGCCCACAGTGTTTTGACCCCAGCTCCTCCAGTGGCTGGTTCATGGCATCATTACATAGTTTGGTACGATTCAGTAGCACAGATAATTGGCATAAGGGTTGACGACGCCGCTACTTTCACTGCGGCTGGCGTTCCTCATAATATCACGGCGTCTATGTTAGTTTTGGGAGCGGCAAGCAGCGGGGGCAGCCTATTTTATAATTGGAATGGTGTAATCGATGAACTCGGTTTCTGGTGGAGACTGCTTAATGCCGCCGAAAAAACCAAGCTGTATAATAACGGCGCAGGAACACCTCTCTCAGCTTTCTTACGATCCACGAGCCCGCAGCTATTAAACACTCTGATCTCATACTGGACATTAGACGCGTTTCCAGCTGGGCAAGCCCCCGACAGCTGGGGTTCAAACCTGTTGAGTGTTTCTGGGGCTGTCACGTCAGCGGCAGGCAAGATAAACAACGCGGCCAGTTTCGCGGGCGGCGGAACTCTTTATGTTACCAATAACGCTTCGGTTCAAGTTACCAGTGATTTTACGCTCGCCTGCTGGGTAAACCTGAACGCTCAAGTAAACCAAGGCATAGTCGGGAAATGGGGGTCACCCGCTGCGAATGCTGATTATTTGATCGGTTATGTTGGCGGGAGCGGATTTTATTTCACGGTCGCCAACTCGGCCAGCTCGGTTAATACCAGCGCACTTTTCCCAAACATCCCGAACGGCGGCTGGCACCTCATCGTAGCATGGTATGACTCTACTGATCAGAAGGTCAGGCTGCGCCTTGATGATGCCAATACCTTTGTCGCTCCCACGGGGGGTGCACTAACACAGGGAACCGCTTCTTTCACCATTGGCTCGGCTGACAGCGGAGTAGCACCAATGAGCGGGCTGATCGATGAAGTAGGCTTCTGGAAACGCAAACTCACCGCAGCGGAGATGACACAGCTTTACGGAGGAGGCGCAGGATTTCCATTCAAGTCTTTTCGATGAGGATAAAACTATGAAAGTACTAAAAATAACAGTCAGGGATTTTCGTGGACGGCCTCCCAACACTGGACAGGAACACGCGATGGCGTGGCTCACTGTGCAAGGGGTCGTGCTGGATGAATCTGATACGATGACGTACGCTGAAGCGCTGGCTTTGTGGAACGAAAGGCACCCAGACTACCCGGGGGACTCGGCCGAGGATTGCGCGTTCGAAACTTCACCATAGATGTGTCAAACGGCAACGGATCACAGACTCTATTTCGATACTACGGCAATCGGTTGTCGATGTCGCAAGCCAGTGCTACCAGCGACGGCTGGCTAAGCAAGGACGACTGGAACAGGTTCAATGCGGGCGGCGGTGGTGGAGGCACGGGGCCGCAGGGGCCGCCCGGGCCACAGGGGCCAGCTGGGCCGCAGGGGCCGCAGGGGCCGCAAGGGCCAGCAGGCGTATTCACGGTGCCGATAACTTTCGCGGGCCACTGGCGGGTCAAGTCCGACGGCACTTTTCAGTTATGGAATCCAGATCAATCGCTGTGGCACACGCTACAGGTGCGCGGGGCGGCGGGCGCTGAATACATCACCGTTGGAGCGGGCGAAACATGAGACTTCCACTGGATAAACCACAGGATGTTCCGTGGGTGGTAGGCGCGATCTTTGCATTCATCTTTATTGCCTCGCTATTTAGTCAGACCGCTACGGTCACGGTCAATCAGACGACCAAGGTGACACAACCGCCTGTCGGTTTACTGACACTGGATGGCGCAACCAATTTCGGTATCAGTCGTGGCACGGGCGATCCAAATGGCATCATCACTGCGAACCTCGGCAGTTTGTATCTCGATCTGAATGGCCAACTCTGGCTGAAGCTCAGTGGCACTGGTAACACGGGCTGGACAGACTTGACCTTGAGCGGCGGCGGCGGCGAAACGCAGAACTACATTTACAACAACGGCCTTGCTCCTCCGCAGTCTGGGCAGATCAGGTTTGATAGCACCACCTACTCAGCGGTAGCGAACCTGTTTATCAATTACACCACCAACGACAACGCGAACATCAAGAATTATATCCTGACGCGTCTCGTGAACGGGGTGGCGCTCTACGTCCAGAACTATTCTAATGCATCTCAGTGGGTGACATTCAAAATTACTGGAACGCCGACCGACAATTCTACTTACGCCACGGTTCCAGCCGTCTACACCAACTCTTCTGGCACCGCGCTTAATAACAACCAGCGCACGATGGTCACACCTGAATACGGGTCAGGCGGAGTGACCAGCTTTAACGGCCGCACAGGCGCGGTGGTTCCAGTGAGCGGCGATTACTCGACGTTCTACGAGCCAGTGCTTGGCAACCCTGCTGCCAATGGTTACGTGCTGTCATCGACCACGGCGGGTGTGCGTTCATGGATCGCAGCTGGCACAGGTGGCGGCTCAGTGAGCATCACGGCGACTGCTCCGATTGTGGTGACTCCCAGCCCGCTCACAGGGACAGGCACGATCTCGATCACTGGCTACAATAACGCCAACTGGGACACGGCTTACGCTACAGCCAAAACATGGGACGGCGGCTCGACAGGACTCATTGCCGCGACAGGGCGCACCAGTCTCGGTCTTGTGATCGGAACGAACGTGCAGGCGTGGGACGCCGATCTCGACGCGCTCGGCGCGCTTACTGGAACGAACACGATCTACTATCGATCAGGGACGAGCGCGTGGTCACCTGTCACGATGGGATCGAACATGACTTTCTCTGGTGGAGTTCTTAACGCGACCGCTGGCGGAGCGGGCACCGTGACCAGCGTTGCGGTTGGCAATCTCGCCCCGCTCTTCACTTCCAGCGTAGCTAATCCCACGTCGGCCGCGTCGATCACGTACTCGCTTACGAACACAACGGGCGGGCACCAGTTCCTCGGCAATAACACAGGCGCGGCTGGCGCGCCGTCCTATGTTCAGCCAGCATTCACCGACATCAGCGGCACGGCCACTGACGCACAGGTGCCAGACAACCTTACGCTCAATGCCATAATCAATCTGACTAGCAATGGCTTTGTCAAGACCAGTGGCGGACTTGGCACGCTCTCGGTTGATTCCAACACTTATCTGACGGGTAACCAGACGATCACATTGACGGGTGACGTCACTGGGAGCGGGACAACGAGCATCGCTACCACCGTAACGAAACGCATCTTCAGTAACGGCAGCAGCGCGCAGCAGACAGGGTTCGTCGGCGACACTTACCTGACTGGCAGCAATGTCATTGTGCCTGCGGGAACTTTCGCGGTAGGGGGCACCTATCACTGCGTCTTTGACATGACCAAGACGGGTGCGGGCGTAAGCGGCATCGTAATCAACATTCGGATTGGAACCACTGGCAGCAGCGCTGACACGACGGTGCAATCGTTTAGTTTCGGTAGTGGAACCGCCGTCGCGGACACAGGCACATTCGACGTGCTGATAAACGTTCGCGCATCAGGCGCAACCGCCACGATAGCGTCGGTGGCGAGGTGCGCTCACAATCTCGCTGCTACGGGACTGACCAGCACTGGCGCAGCTGGCGTCGCGGTTCTCAGTAACACTACTTCAGGCACCACGTTTAATTCCGCGACCGCAACAAACATGGGCATCTCCTTTCAGGGTGGCGTATCTTTCGCAGGCACAGCTAATGTTGTTCAAGCCACTTACACTTCACCACAATGATGAAAGAACGTTCCACCATTGATATCGTCGTGATCCTGATGACTTCTGCGGTGGGCATTGTCCTGCTTACCGCCACAGTGGGAGTCATTATCGGAAAGATTATTCACCCAGAGGTTGATACCAGTAGAGCTGCTGAAATGATCGCAAATGTTGTTACCACATTGGTAGGCGCACTGGTAGGTTTTATCGGCGGCAGAGCACAAGGTAAATACGAAGCAAAAAACGGAGGCTCCTAAATGAAAGAATTACTCACTACACTGGCAAGCGGGGATAACTTCTCCAAGATTCTGCTCGTCATAGTCCTACTCGTCACGGGCGGCAACTTCTTCAAGATCGGTAACCAAGGCGATGAAACCCGAAGCGAGGTGGAAAAGTTTCACTTGGAAACCAGACAGCAGATCAAGCTGATCTACAATTACCAGCAGCACTACATCGATCTCATCAAAGGAATTAAGAGAGACAACAATAAAATGCTAACGCACTTCGGGCTTGCTCCCAGCGACATTCCCGATCCGCCGCCGCTGCAACCGTTACCAACACCATACCCATGAAAATCGCGATTAGTTCAGGACACGGCCAGAAAATTCAGGGCGCAAGCGCTATCATTAATGAGGTCACCGAAGCTCGCAGGGTGGTGAGCGCGGTGACCAAGGATCTGCGCGAGCGGAAGGCGACTGTGGTTGAATTCCACGACAACACTTCCACTACGCAGGCGACGAACATCAACACCATTGTGGCGTGGCACAACGCGCAGACCCGCGATCTTGATGTCTCGATCCATTTCAATCACTCAGGCGGCGGCACTGTTGATCGTGCGATTGGGACTGAATGCCTCTTTGCCACTCAGCAGGCGCTCGCTGCTCGCGTGTCCAAAGCCATAGCTCAAAGCGCAGGTTTGTTAGATCGAGGGGCCAAAAAGAGAACAGATCTCGCTTTCCTTTCGCGCACAACCAAGCCAGCCATACTGGTCGAGGTCTGCTTCGTGAATTCACGCGAGGACGTTCGCCTGTATCAGGCTTACTTCAATAACATCTGCACGGCCATTGGCGGCGCGATCATGGGAGCATCCACGCCGAGCGTGCCGCGCCCACCAGAGGGCGGTGCTGCCACTGAGGGAGGTGCCAATCTGGAACACATGACCAAGATCGGGAGCGTGGATATCCAGCGGGCATACAACGGAGGTTACATCCGATTCGTTTCCATCCTCGATGTCTGTAACGATGGCGTCGGCCCGAAGCGCCCAGAAGATCCGCATCAGCAGGCGCAAACCACCTATCGTCCGTTCCTCAACGCCGACCTTGACAAGTACATCGTGATCCCGAATAAAGTCAGGCTGGCCGTGAAACCAACCGTCATCGGATGCATGGGGCGGATTACCCATCTGCCTACAAGGCAATGGAGCTGGGCGGTAACAGGCACCACGGGGCCAGACAATAAGACGGGGGAGGCGTCCCACATTCTCGCCAAGCTCGTCTTTCCCAATGCGCGTCCTGATTTTGGCGACAAGAAGGCGGATTATTTTTACGAATTTTGGCCCGGCATCCCCGCCGTCGTTGACGGCAAGCAATACCAGCTGGTGCCAGCTTAGAAGGAGGTGACCAGCATGGCGAAGAAGAAAATGAACTCGAAGAAGTCCAAGACCCTGAAGAAAAAAGCTAAGGGTAAGAAATCCAAGAAGGCAAAGGTGGGTGTGAGAGCCGCAGTGGGTTGAACGCTGCGGCTTCTGTCTGTTAGGCTGGCTGCGCCTTGCTCTGAAGGCGCTTGATCGAGCGCCTGATCTTCCTGAGCGCAGTGGCGGCTCGTTTGGTTCGTGTTATCCAGCGCTTCTCGCGCGCCAGTAACTGAGCCAGCTTGAAGTCATCAGTCCGTCGATGGGCTGCGCGTTCTGCGGCACGCGCAGTGCGATCCTGAGCGGGGCGCAGCAGCTTTCCCTCCAGCCAGCCACGCCTGACGACCTCCTTGATCATGCGCAGCTCCATCCGCGCATGAGTGCGGCTGTGCGGCCGCTCGTCTGGATGACGCCTGCTGTGGCAGAAGTGGCTAAGCAGATGAATGACTCCATGCCATCCATGCTGCGGATTGACCACCATCTCGCCGCGCCTGATCCATGTGTAGCGGTTACCGCTCGTGACCCTGACAGGGCCACGGAACGTCCGCTTCATGCCGAAGCGATACAGTCGCTTGGCTGCAGCGACTGCCTCGTCAGCAGTCAGCGGCGGGATTGGCTTGGGCCATGCCTCATTCACTCTTACATACCAGTCAGCGATAGTCATTTCTTCACCTCCTTTCTGGCTTTGCGTCGCTCCGCCCTTGCCTTGCGCTTGGCTGCCTTATGAGCCTGCGCCGACTCCCACATCAGCTGCCGATAGAGACGGCTTGCTGCGATACTGAAACGCTTCTTGCGTCTCTTCTCACGCATCGTTATTGTCCCGTTGAAGTAGATCTCGAAGACAAGGTGTGGATTGACACGATGCCCTACCCCGTTGTCGTTGACGGCGACTCGGCGGTAGGGCTTCTTTATTCTTGGCCGCTTGCACGCACAATCCTGCTCGACTTGCTCGTTGTGGGGGCAGCGCTCGTCACGCGGGTTGTGCCATTCTTTAACTGAACCTATTACTGTTTGCATGTATACAATTTAGCAGATTCAAAAATCGTGTTTTTGGAATAACACGCCTTTTCGGGGTTAGCCTAACGAATCTCCCTAGCTAAAACTTTTTTGAAATTTCTTGTTGACGCGTTTTTGGCCCGCGGAAGAAATCGCTAGAAAAACAGGAATGCACAGCATTTGTGCAAGATTTCCCGTTTAATATTTGTAGGCGTTTTTTAAACGAAATTGACAGCTGACTGGAATCGGTAGATCATCCCAAGCGTGGCCATTTCCGCCGACGCGCTGTTACGCCTGATCAGGCAGTCCTCGCTGCAGCAGCAGCCCGCGTTTCAAACCCTCGACAAGCTCAAACAGGATCACACTAACACGCCCAAAGGTGAGGATATCTCGATCCCTCCGCGTTACAGGGGCGGAGGAACTGTCAGGGTTCCGTATTCGTTTCTGAGGCGGCCAGCGATCCATGCGGAAGAGGGCTACATCTCGGAGAAAGGCGATTCGTCAGATTTTGGTTACGACAGTGCCGAGATTGAGCCGCCTGATATCACTGGCGGCGACTACAATCCACCCGAAGGCAACGTTGGGCCTAACGAGTTAGCGAATCCGCCAGAGCACCCAAACTTCCCTGAAGGCGGAGGAGGCCCACCTGAAGGAGGAGGCGGCCCACCAGAGGGAGGCGGCACGGGCCCGCCCAGCGGTGGTGGGAGCGGCGGTGGTGGCGGTGGCGGTGATGGGGGCGGCGGTGGTGGCGGTGGCGGTTTCCCGCACGGCCGTGAGCCGGGCATCGGCCCGCCTCCCAGAGGTTTTCATCAGTTTCCACTTGGCGGCACAGCTGGCCCGCATCACATGGGCGGCCCGCACTTAGGCGGCCCGCGCATCGCTCCGCGCGTTGGCCCAGACGTTCCGCGCATTCCTCTCCGTATCGGCCCAGCCATGCAAGGCGGCGGCGTAACGGGAAGCGATCAGATTCAGGCGTACCTTCAGAATCTGTTTTCGCCACAGGCAAGCGCAGAGGGACACCAACCCGCTCGCGGTGCAATGACTGGCCGTCAGGCGATGGCCCCAGACGCGACTTTCCAATACGGCGGCATGAGTCAGCGCCAGCGACAGATGGCGTACCAGCGTTTGATGGACGAGCTGCAGCCGCAAGGGTATCAGGAAGGCGGCACGACAGAGAGCGAGGTGCGTGAGCACGGCGCTCAGGTTGTCCCGCGCCAGAGCGCCCAGAATGTGGCACTGGTTGGAATGCGGCCGCAGGCACCGCGAGTGCCTGAGTATCTACGCAATTGGGACATGCGCCCCGCCGTGAACGCGCCACTCGATTACTCGCACGTTGCGCAGTTTTACGGCGGCCAGAATTTGCCGCAGATGAACATGCTAACTGATCGAATCATGTCGGTGCCTTCGCGTGATCGATACGGCGAGCCGATACCGCCGCAGTGGGCTGAGCCCACACCGATCCCTTACGATCAATCGATCCCGATCACTCAGAATGATCTGAATCAAGCTATCAGCTTTGAAGGAGGCGGCGTCACTGATGAAGTGCCCACGCTTCCGCCGCAAATGATTTACGCGCCTGAGCAGCGGCCGAGGCCGACACCGATCCCGTTCCCGACGCCAGATCCAACCCACTGGTTGCACCAGTGGAAACGCGATAACCAGATGGGAGCGTTCGATCTTGGCTTTCAGGGAGGCGGCGTCACGTACCCGGGCATCATGCTCGATCAGGCTGGCCTTCCCACGCTCAGCGGATCTCAGGCACCGCAGCAGCAGGCGTCCAACGTCGCAGGCGAACCGAGTAAGAAGAGACAGGCACCGCAGCAACCGCAGCAGCAAGGGCCGAAGCATTACGAGTTTGGGCCAGCTGACTTCTTCTATAGTGCGCCGCTCATGCGCAGGGTGATGGAACAGCAAGCCGCGCAGGCTATGCAGGAGAAGGCGCAACAACCCAATGTCGCGGCAAAGGACGGCGGCGTGATCCCGAAAGAATTCATGCGATGGCTGGCAGGCGGCGGCGTCATCGACAAATTCACGCCTGATCATCATCTCATGTTCGCGCTCGGCCAGAAATACGCGCTGAGCCCGAAGCAGACAGCGAAACGGTTGAAGGACAGCGCAAACCTGATGCCGCCATGAGCCTGCCGCAATTCCCGCACGCCAGCGAGGAGTTCAAGCGGAAGAACAGGCAGCTGTTCACCACCATCGACGAGGGAAAAGGTGTCTTCGCCAAGGGCACGCTCGGTCAGGTACTGCTGGAGCCCGAAGATCCGCCGCCGACCAGAGCGGAACTCAGAAACGAAAAGGAGTTACAGGATCAGATCGCGGGCTTCCTTAATAGGCATAACGTGGTCGTCATCAGATCCAGAATGGACAGGGAGACCTCAAACAATGTAGGAACGCCAGATCTGATCTTTGCTATTAAGGGGATCGCGGTGGGCATGGAATGCAAGATGCCAACGAAGAAGCTCACAAAGGCGCAGGCCGACATGATGCGGCAGATGACCGCGAACGGCTGGCGCTGCTTCACCGTTTTCGGCTACGACGAGGCCGTCCAGATCATCAATAAAATATTTCTGGAATCTTTGGCTTGACATCCCGTATACGTCTACGCGAAACGTATACAAATGGGACGAAGACCTGAAGGAATAGCCCACACTCCCAGATCCACCATCGAGGTCTCACCCATTGTGCGAAAGGCGATCAAAGTAATCGCCAAAAAGCGCAAGGTGCGAATTAAGGTGGCGTCTGATTTACTCCTGCGCTTTGCGATCCCTTACGAGGACACCGTCTTCAAAAACGACTCCAGCGGGGGCAAATCCACACTGGAGTCCAACAATCCAAACACCACGAGAAAAACTACCAAATGAACACCGAACGTGCAATAACCGTCCGCGACGAGAACCGATTTGAATTCTCACCAGCTTTGCAGCAGCTGGCCGAAAACATCGCGAAATCCACCATCATCCCCAGAGAATTCCAAGGCAACCCAGCCAACTGCCTGATCGCACTTGAACTGGCGCACCGAATCAGCGCCGGGATTCTGGCGACCATGCAATCGATGTATATTGTGCACGGCAAACCCAGCTGGAGCGGCCAGTTCATTATCGGGTGCGTCAACAACACGAGGCGGTTCAGTCCGCTGCGCTTCCATTTCAACGAGGCCAAAGACGAGTGCTACGCGTTCGCACAGGACTCTGAAGGCAATGAACTGATCGGGCCCACAGCCTCAGTCGCGATGGCGAAAGCCGAAGGCTGGTATCAGAACAACAAGAAGTGGCAGACCATGACCCAGCTCATGCTGATGTATCGCAGCGGCACGTTCTTCGGCCGTGTGTTCTGCCCTGACGTCCTGCTCGGAATGCGCGAGCAATACGAAGTGATCGAGGCCGAAGCCGTCGAGATCAAGCAACCACAGATCGAGACGCACACCAAAGATATGGTTGCGGATGCTGGCGTCGGGGCTTCTCAAGCTGAAACCGAAACTGCCCCTGCGGCGGCCCAACAAACGCCCCCACCCGACGCCGCTCCGCAATCTCCTCCTCCGAAGAAGACAGTGAAAAAAAAACTTCAGGTCAAACCAGAAGCCCCGCCGCCGAAAACCGAAGCCCCTTTGATTGAGACCAAAGTCGGGCCTAACAGGTTGTTACTCCAGCAACGGCTGTCTGTCGGCGGCTACAATGAGATCCAGTTTCTGGAGCTGGCCAATTATCAGGGCTGGCTGGGTAGGAACAAGACGTGGGCAACGATGGATCAGGTGCCAGACGAGATGTTCGAGGTGTTCCTGCAGCCAGAGGAATGGCCGACGGTTCAGAAGCAGCTGGAAGCAATGCCGCGACACACCAAGGATTAAAATGGAACACTGTCGCAGCTGTGGTGCGGACGTGATCTGGGTGGTCACGACCAACGGCAAACGCATGCCCGTGGACGCCAAGCCGTCGGACATTGGCAACCTGACATTACACCCAGTGGAAGACGAAGGCCCGCCCGTAGCCATGTATCACACAACGCGCCTTTCAGGCACATCGTATTACATCAGCCACTTCGCTACCTGCCCGCAGTCGAAGAGGTGGAAGAAGAAACATGGCGCTGCTTAATTACACAACCAGCGTCAGCTGCACGCGCACAGTGGCGGAGATCCAAGCCAAGCTGGCAAAGGCTGGCGCGCATCAGATCCTGCAGGAATTCGCCGACGGCGTTGTGACGGCGCTCTCGTTCAAGATCAACACGCGCTGGGGCGAGATGGCATTCAGGCTGCCTGCCAACATCCAAGCTGTGCGCGAGGTGTTGCAGCGGCAGTTCCCGCGCAGCCGCAGCGCGTGGCAGGGAACGAAGTCGGCCGACGTCGGCTGGCGGATCTTGAAAGACTGGATCGAAGCGCAGCTGGCGCTGATCGAGACTGGCATGGTGACAGTGGAACAGGTGTTCCTACCTTACCTGCAGGATAACAAAGGTGTTACCGTTTATGAGGCGCTGGAGCTGAAACGATTTAACGGACTAACACTGGAGGATAAGAAGAATGCCTAAACACAACCACACGTTCATACCTGAGTTTCGATGCCTGAAATGCAACTACAGAATGGATTGCACAACCGAGGCTTACGGTAACTCAGTGCCAAAGGCTGGCGATATTTCAATGTGCATGATGTGCGGACATCTGATGATCTTCAAAGAGGACTTGACCGTGCGCGACCTGACTCACGAGGAAAACGAACAAGCTAAGTCTGATCCCAACGTCATTTATGCCGACATCGTGCGCGCTGGTGTCGTAGCCAATAAACCAAAGCGATGAGCGCCGAAGACGTCAGGGTAAAACTGCAGGGGCTCGCGAAGCACATCGAGAGTGTAGTCGGGAAAAGTCCTGAGACGCACTTTGCGCTGCTGGTGTTCACGCCCGACAAGAGCGGCCAGACTAAATGCGAGTACGTGAGTAACGGGAACCGAGAAGACATCTGGCGCTCAGTCGGCGAATGGCTGATGCATACCAACCCCAAGCCGTACGGAGACTCGTGAGATTCATGCTTCGCTACACTGGAATCTGCCTGTGCTTTACGACGTTGTTTATGGTCGGCAGCGTCTGGTGGGCGCTCGTGCGCTACAATGATTGGCAATGGCCGTGGATGGTGTGGCTCATTGCCGCGCAGATTACAATTGATCGGATCGGTCACCAACTGGGTTTTTATGAAACTGTCAAACATTGAGCGAAAGCTGATCATGCTGGCGCTGGATAAAGGCGCTGAAGCTGGCGAAGTAGCTACGGCCGCGCTCAAGGTGATCGAATCATTCCGCAAACGCTACGAGTCAGGCGTCGCGCTGATCAAGGACATGGAAGGCGACGGCGCGCTCAGTGACGTGGCAGACATCTTGAGGAAAGCTACACAGCCGCAACCAGAGCCGTATCCGTTCATGGGAGCATCACGCACACGGCCCTTTGGACAGACACCGCCCAACCCGTATCAGCCGCGCCCGTGGCCCAGTGACAACTGGCAGGACATCATGCAGGAGGCGCAGCGGCGCGCGCGCGAACGCATGGGCAGAGCGCAGCAATCCTACGAGGATTACATGGCTGGCATGCGCCAGCAGTATCAGCAACAGGCGCAGTATCAGGCCAACGCGTTCCAGCAGGCAGAATGGGCGCGCCAGCAGCAGGCCACCCAGCCGCCACCGCAGGAGCCCAACGTCGTCCCGACACCACCAAAACCGAAGAAGGGATGGTTTCGGCAGATCATTGAGGATCTGACATGAGAGCATCGGACGCTTACGCACTGTCCTTGTGCCCGGGCAAGGCGCGCATGGAACGCGGCCTGAAGGACATCGACACGGCCGAGTCACGCCAAGGCACGCGGCTGGCTGGCTACCGCGCGCACCCAGAATGGGAACGCAAACTCCTTGTGCCAGAAGAACAGGATCTCCTCCGCATCGCGGAATATCTGGAGAAGCGCGCTCTGGGGATCATTAACCTGAAAGGTGGATATATCGAGAAGCGTGAAGTGGCTACCGAATGGGGTGACGGTCTTGTTACTGGGCACCCAGATCTGATACATATTTACCCTGAGTTAGACGCAAGTATAATTATCGACGACAAGTTTGGCTGGCTCCCAGTGCAGCCTGCCGACGTCAACCTGCAGCTACGCTGCTACGCCATTATGGCCCCGACGTCCGAGGTTTACGTGGCGATCTCACAGCCGCGCCTGCCCGTCGCCGATAGGCTTACGCTGGCTCTTTACCGTGAGACCGATGGCACCAAGGGTAAAGCCAAGGCGCAAATCGTGGACATCCTCCGCGCCAGCGAAGATCCTGAAGCGCCGCTGCATGCAGGCGAAGAGCAATGCCGATTCTGCAAGGCGCGCGCGATCTGCCCAGCGTTGCGCGAAGCTGTTACCAACGAACTGGTGCCGTTTCAAGACGACGTGGCTCCGGAGTTTTCAAAGCGAGCCATGCTCGCACGAGTGGAAGCGCGCCTCGCGCAGGCGAGCGATACCCAAATGGGCGCATTATTGCGAGCTTGTGCGCTGGCGCGTCTCGTGAGTGATCCGCTGGGCGACGAGATCCGCAAACGCATTCGCGCTGGCGGGATGAAAGGTTACTCGCTGGCCAAGGAGTTCGATGTGCGGGAGATCGCCGATGCGCGCGGCGCGATCTCTCTACTGGTATTGAGCCGCCTGTTTACACGGCAGGAGATCCTCGATCTGTGCGATCTGTCCTTCAGGAAAATCGAGCTGGCAGTCAGAGAGAAACACAAGCTCAGCGCCAAGGAAGCGAAGGAAGAGATCAACAAGGTGCTCGCCAGCGTTACCGAAAAGGAGACACGGAGACCGAGAATTTTACCACCCAGATAGACAGCATTTGTGCAATGGTCTGGGGAATCAAAGATGAGTATTTCGAGAAAGTATATCCACACCAACAAAGGAGAAAAATGAGCAGAGGTTATGAAGGCCCGACAGAAGGCGGCTTAGCCACCGCACCCCAAAGAGAACCAGAGATACTCAACGCCCGCAACTCGTTATCCCACGAGGTAGACGAGTTACACGAATGTTTGCATGTGTTATTCGGCCGAATCGCGCCTGCGCTCGCACAGCCAGAGCGTCCCCCGAATGTACCCACCGACGGGAAAGCACCGCCAACAAAAATCTACCAGTCGCAGCTGGCTACGCAGTTTGTCCCGATGATGGACAAGTTGCGTCTGATGATCTCTGAGGTTCAGCGCGTCTGCGACGCCGTCGAAATATGAACGCGATCAAACAACACATCCCAGATTTCTGCGAGGGCTTCGAAAAAGCGCTCGTCGAGTTTAATACGCTGGAGGAACTGCTGGCTATCGACTTCGTGAAGAAGTTTTCCACCTTCCCGAAATTCCACCAGTTCAGCATGAACGACGGCCACATGATCGCCGAGTATCGCGGCGGCCGCGAGTGGTGGGTAGTTGGCAGGATCAGGGAGCCCGTGGAGGGTCTACCTGCGTGGAATCACGGGATCTACGAGATCTGGGATAAGAACGAGCCGAAGGAGGTCTCAGGCAGGGACGTCGCGTGGTCGTGCGGCGACAGCATCAAGCTGCGTGACGGCACCGTAGTTAGACGGAGGAATCCATGAGCCACGAGACACCTGAGCATTCTGGTTACAGGGACACTGTGAGCGGCCCAGCTCCTGCGCAGAAAAATGGAGAGGCGTCGCCGTCCGTTCCAAAACAAGTCATTCGCAACTCTTTCACCACACAGGAGGAGCGCCGCAAGATTCGTGCGGTTGTCGAACAAATCGTGCGCGAGGCTTACGTCAAAGGCTACGAGGATTCCCACCGCGCATGGATGAAAGGATTGCAAGTAACATGACCGACACCCAGTTATTCGAGTTCATTGAAAGCAAGGGCGTCCAGATCTGGCCCCAGCGCAAGAGCAAGCACGGCCCGATCATGTGCTGGTGGGTGCAAAACCCGTCCCCTTTCTTCCAGACGTCGTCGCCGTCGCTACGCGTGGCGCTGCAGAATCTAAAAAAGGTCGCCGATGAAGTGGATTCCAAGCAGTCAGATTGAGCCCAGTGCGATTAGAGGCGTTGTAAGCGGTCGCTTCGGCGGATCTGTCATGTTCGTCTATTACTCGCGAGCGCTGCGCCACTGGGAATGGGTTTACGCTGGCGGCGCGGAACGGATCGAGGAACCGCCAGAATTGTTTCTCGATCCTGACTGGGCGGCCGCGCATCCGCGCACTTCTCCAGTCGTTAGGCCAGAGAGAAAAACGATCCGTCGCAAGAAATCTGCACAATTGTTGCTTGAACTCTGAACACAACCAGCGCATTCTTTTCTTTCGTTTATGTCGCGAGGCCACGATGCAATTTTACCTCCAACCTTCAGTTCGATGGTCGAGTACGCCGCAGCAGGGACACAGCCTTTCTGCGGACGGCCTCGCAACCGTCACTCGACTATCGAACTGAGCGCTGGCGGGTAATGCGCCGTGGGCATACTGAAAGTACGTCCACCGCCCGCATCGGGCCCAAAGCTCAAAGTTAGAGACGAGCCCCTTCCTTCACGTAACAGTCACCCAGCCCGCGAATTTCAGCGCGAGCAGCAAGGTTGGAGCGGCCAAAAACCGATCAGGCAGAAGTCGCCGACTGGGAAAGCAGTAGACGTCCACAGGACGCCGCCCCATTCAGTCGAAGCAGAGCAAGGCATACTTGGATCGATAGCGATGGACTGCCAACAATACCAGCATTTCGATGTGCTGGCGGAAGTAGCTGGCTCGATCCAACCTTGGTTTTTCCATGTTCCCGCTCACAAGACGATCTATGAGACCATGCTGTCGTTCTACAAAAACGGCACTCAGATTGATCTCATCACTTTCTGTCAGATTCTCGAAGACCGAAAGCTGCTTGCTGGTGTAGGTGGCCGCCAGTTCGTCACAAGTCTCTGGACGTTCGTCCCGACGGCCGCCAACGTGCAGTATTACGTTGAGATCGTGCGCGACAAGTTCATCCTGCGCGAGACTATTGCCACAGGCACGCACATCGTTCAGGCAGCGTATGGCGCGCAGGACGATGAGGCGGCCGACATTTTGGCCGACTTCAGCGTCAAGATTGATCGGATCAAACTCCATGCTGGATGGACGAACGGCGTAAAGCCATTGGGATCGGATGAGCTGGAAAGTCTGGTAGATAAACCAGATCCGAACAGTCTTGTTGGCAGTCGCTGGTTATGTCGCGGCGGCAATTGTCTCTGGTCTGGCGGTGCTGGTTACGGGAAAAGTACCCTAATCGTGCAGTTCGCGGTGCACTGGGCTAATGGCCTGCGCTGTTTCGGGGTTAGGCCAGTGCGGCCGCTGAAGAGCCTGATCATCCAGAGTGAGAATGACGACTTTGATGTCTCCGAGCAGTACAACGGCGTTCTTAAAGGCACCCAGCTGGACGACGAGGGCCGCCAGACTGTTCGCAAGAACCTGACCTTCGTCCGAGTCGAGGCAAAGAGCGGCAACGCCTTCCTAGCCCAGCTGGAGAAGTTCCTTAACCTGTATCGGCCCGACATGGTATGGATCGATCCGCTCTTCGCTTTCGCGGGCTGTGACCTGATGAACGCGGAACGCACTGGCTATTTCCTGCGTGAGGGTTTGTTTCCAATGTTCGTGAAATTCCAGTGCGGCGGCAACATCGTGCACCACATCGCCAAGCCACCAAAGGAGGAGAAGGCTGAGAAGGCGTCGATTGATTATCAGTATCTGGCGTTCGGATCGTCGGAGATCCAGAACGCGTTCAGGGCCGTCAACACACTTCAGCCGATCAGCTTCGCGGAGCAAATCTACAAGCTCGTCTTTTCAAAACGCGGCCGACGCGCGCGCGCCAAGACACTGGACGGCAATTTGACTTCACAGATCTATCTGCAGCAATCAGATGACCCAACCATGATCTACTGGAATCAGGTCGCGGAGCCCGAAAAACCCGATAAGAAAGTTCAGGTCAAGTACACCGCCGACGAGCACATCCTCGGTTTTATGAGCGTGGCGCACGGGTGGAAAACCAGTGTGCTCCAGCGGCACGTAAAAGCTGAAACTGGGATGGCCCCTGCGACCTTCTACCGGATGTGGCTCGAACTCCAGAAGGCCCAAAAAATCAGGGTGAACGAGGACAATGAATGGTTCAAAGTGTGACTTACTCTCATCACTCTCATCACTATCACGGCAGTATTTCTGATAGCTACTCTCACGCCTACCCCTTACAGGGGGTAAGGCGATAGTGAGAGTTTTGGTTGCTATCATCCCGCGAGAGTGAGAGTGAATTGGCTATGAACCAAACGCAGGATTACCAAAGTAAACTCCGCGATCCGCGCTGGCAGCGACGGCGGCTAGAGAAAATGGAAGCTGCTGGCTGGCAATGCGAGATCTGCAGCGATACCGATACCGAACTGCATGTCCATCATCCGTGGTATGAAAAGGAGCGAGAGCCGTGGGATTATCCGCTCGAATTCTTGCGCTGCCTGTGCAGCCACTGCCATGATCTGGCGCATCTACCTGTTGAAAAAGTCATCGCCTTCGCTCAGCGCCTGCTCGATCAACGGCAGCAGCGCGTGCGCCCACCCGATTCAGCACGCAGGCAGACAGACTTGATTATTGAGGTGCTCAAGTTTGCGGATGAGCCCGATCTGATCACCGCGCTACAGCAATTTGTGATACGGATTCAAGCGCCTCAAGGCCCGTAAACGCGTCCAGAGCGTTTTCCGTTGTCCTGACTCAATCGCTGGATAAAACGCGCCGCTGGGCTCAAGGGCGGCGTGGGAATCGGCCACGTAGTAGCGCCTCGGCTTATTGAACCGCACCAGATATTCGGCCAGCATTTTGATTCTCTCGCTCATTGATCAGTGCCTCGATCTTGGCCACCATCGCGGCGTGCATCGCCTCGGCCTGTTCTCGGTTCCCGCTGCAACGCTCCGTAAAGAGCGGTTCCCTAAAATATTTGCGGCCCAAGAATTCCTTGGGTTCCTTCAGGTATTTGAACGCCATCGTCTCCCACAGGAGCGGCGGCCCTTGGCGCATCATGTTGTAATCGAGCCCCAGAAAGATCGTCGACACCATGTATTCTGGCGCTTCTTCAGTGCCGCCGAAGTGTTCCTGTTTGACGACGAAATCGCCTGTCTCCATCCACATGGCCCACGTTAGCAGATCGGGCTCAGGCACAACCTTGCCGTCAGGGCGGACGATGTAGCGTCCAGTTGGATTATTGGAAGTAGCCACTGCAGAACGCCTTTGCCCAGATTGTCCCGATCAGCGCGCCAATGGCAGCCCAGAACGCGAGTTCGAGCAGGCGGTTAAGGGGGATCTTCATTGTTGGAGGGTTTCGGGCGTGGCCCTTGCTTCAGCAGTTTGCGAAATTCGGAATATGGCATCTTGCCGCGCTGCAGCGCCACGTTGAGTCCATAGTTTTTGAGCGGCTCAGCGGTGTCGTCCTCGCGCTTGTCCACGAATTTGACCGTGATCTTTTGCACCTTCATCTCGATCAGGTAGGTGATCATTTGCTCCAGCTGCTCAGCGACCTTGATCCAGCCCTCGGTGGTGCCATCCGCTGGGAACTCGATGAACGGCCGCGCCTCCTGATGGAAGACCATTGGAATCATGTCGTACTCCATGACGGTGGCGTTGAGATCCTTCTCCTTGGCGTAGGCTTCGGCGTCCACGGCCGACTCGAAGAAAATCGGCTTGAGCACAACAGCCCCGTCCGCTGGGAGTGGCGCGTAAATCTTCACTTTATTTGAGTCCCACGGGCGGCGCGGCTGGTACGGGGAGCAGGATCTTTTTCAGCTCAGCAGCTTCCTTGGCTTGCGCCTGCCTGTGCGCTTTCCAGCGCTTATTGGCATTCTGTCGCATCAATTCGCGGCGCTTCTCAGTGCCTTTGCCAGCCTGACCGCCTTTAGATCCGATCTGCCGATACCACCTACGCACGGCTTCGGGAATGTCTTTTTTGGTCTTTGGCATGGCTTTTTCTTAGCACAGAAGGTGTGCTTGCGTCAAACGGGACGCCCAGTTTCCGAGCGATGGCGGCCGCGTTTTTCCTGAGCCGCCCACTTCGGTTTGTCGTCGTGTGGCTCCTGTTATGGTGAGGTCGTTTCATAGAGGGTGAGCCTGTAGAGTGGAGTTTCGCGGGCGTGGGAGATTGGATCTTTCATCTGCCTGTGCTCGCCAGTCTTGTAGATGATCTTCTGCGCGAGAAGTGAATTGATCAAGCCGCCCCAAGCATTGTGATGCTTCGGATGCCCGCACGTCTTCACACAGTGGAATCGAATGTCTTCGCCAACGAAGTCCACAGTCCAGCGGAGCCGCCGCACCGAAGCGACGCAGCACGCCAGCCACTGCTCGTTGTGGCTGAGCACGCGCTTAATTCCTTCATCGCGGCCGCCCCGTCCGCCAGCGGAACTGGATCTGAACAGATCGGGCTGATCGCCGTCACTGTTCTTTTTGCGTTTCACAGATCCATGTCCTTGAGGTAGCGATTGAGATCCTTTTCCAGCGTACCCCGCAGTGACTTCAGGACGGCCGTAGCGGTGTCGCTCGTGCCGTCCCGATAGTCCATCCTGCGGATCGCAGCTTTCTTCAACCGATAGCCAATCTGGCCGCCAGTGAGTTTGGTGTGCCTCTGGATGCAGCGCGTGGAGAATCCGAGCGAGCCCAAAAAGGCGCACTCGAAGTCGTCGGCGATGTCGAAGAAGTTAACTGGCCGAGGCTTAGCTTTCATTCGCCTCCCATCAGCTCGTTGAACTCTGCCTGATGCTCTGGCAACGCTGGCGTGCCCACGTTATCGACCAATCGTTTGGCGACTGGTTTAGTGAGTTTGCCACGCTTCCATTCGATTGCGGCGCGATCCTCAATCGCGGCCACCATGCCGCGCGCGCTGCGGGTTCGAACCGCAAAATACGCTAGCGCCATCGGATCGTTCTTCATCCCCTTCATGCTCAGGAGCCTGACGCCGAATGCGCCCTGACCCATGCCGCCTCCAGCGATGCACAGAGCGATCTCGTTGGGCCGCTTTGGCTCCAGACGATGGTAGTTGTCGAAGTAAAACTTCGTCACCAGAATCGTGCAGACGCCTTTGCGGCGCAGATGTTTTTCTGCGGCGTGCCAGCATCTCCTGATCTCGTCGGTGAAGAGCGCGACCTCGGCCTTGGTTGGTTTGACGGCAGTCAGAATCCCGAAGGCGATCTCGCGATACGTCAGACGGTAATTCCCGTTCTCGAACGACAGGCGCAGAAATTGCGCCAGCCGCTTTGGCTTTAGGACGTACATGGCTTTAGGAGAGGAGTAGCCCCGCAGACTCACGCAGGAGCGCGTCCGAGAGAAGTTTCTTTGCCTTGTTGAGTCGGCGCATGGCGTCGTTGCTTCCGCCATCCTTGTCGGGATGAAGTTTCACCGACAGCACTCGGAACCCAGTGTTGATGATCCTGTCGGCCAGCTCCAGCACCAGTTCGTTCTCTTCTTTGACTGGCTGGCGCTTGACCTCGAATGGTTTCACCTCCTTGACCTCGTCATCGACGATCTGTCGGTAACGATCACGCGGTCGATTGACGTCCACGACGTGCGGTGCCGTGACACTGCGCAGCGTTGGCAGTTTCGTCCCAGCCGTGGTAGTTGGCCGCTTCAGTGATTTGCGGTAGGTAATATACTCCAGCCGCTGACTTCGCCTGATGCTGGGAAACGTCTTGTCACAGAAGCGCGCGAATTCCTTCCCGCCATTGTCCCCCTTGTCGAATGTCAGCCGCAGCTGGATGAAGAGTTCGCCCAGCTTGTGATAATGGACGCGCCGTAGCTGCTCCATCGAACTGTAGCGCTTTGCGTTCGCCTCTTGGATTTCCTCCACGATGGCTTCGCGCGTGCGCTGTAGATCTCCTGCTTTGTCTACTGATAATGCTTTGTTCATTTTGTTTTTTGGTGTGGTTTTTTAGTGTTTTGGTTACGGCAATTTCAGCGCAGTCATAGTTCCACGTAGAACTTTTGCTGCGACGAGGATTGCCTTTGCCGCGTCTCCGAGGGGATCAGCCGCCTCCACAACTGGCGCGTGAGCACCGTTAAGGAGCGACTGCTTTTTCAGCTTGCGCCGAAGCGCCCAGCTTTCCTTTGCCGCTTTCGACATCTTCTTTTTGAAAGCCGCCTGTTTAGCGTAGCGCCGACGATACTCTGGATCGTCAGACGGGTAGCTGTGCTTGCGCTTCTTCGGCCTGAAGTTTCGGCTGGTGTCCCAGCCTTTGCCGCTGTGGGAGCGGATCTTGTGCATCCGCAGCCCCTTCACGCGATCAAACGATTTCTCGCACTTGTCGCATTGGAATGTGAGCAGCGCTGGCATTACACAACCCCCGCTGCCACTTTACCGATCAGACCGACGAGCCTGCTTTCGAGCCCGCTGATGTGACCGAGGATGTTGGGGACGTCGATCTCGTGGCCGAGCGTGCCCAGCTGTTCGTCTTCGAGCAGGAGTGAGAGCAGGCGCGCCTTGTCGCGCGCGTTCAGTGTGAGACCATGTTCTTTCGCGGTCTTCCACTTTGCGGTCAGCTCATCGATTTCCTGTCGTCGTTTGATTATTTCTTCTGCAGTTAGTGGTTTCATAAGTGATACGTATACATGAGCACAGGTGCTGTCAACTAATTTTCTGGATATTCCAAAACCATCCCGTAATTGTTGACGCCTTGTGGGATGACGACGCCTTCCTTGAGTTTCAGTTTGTTGTTCTTTCTGAACGCGCTGTAGTCAACGTGATGGTGCCAGCGGTTGAAGCGCCAGACGACCTTCGCCACGTCTGGATGCATGGTCGCTAGCATCTTCGATTTCTCCAGAGTCCCTTCCTTCTCGTAAAACTCGGCGGTGTTGCCGCCGCGCACCTTGCGGGTAGTCGCCTTGTCGGCGAGGAACGCCTGAAAGTTGATCGTGCAGTAGCCGTCTTTCAGCGCGCGCAGCGAGAGATCCGTGTCTTCATTGTAGCGGCCGCGCCAGCGAAACGGCAGATCGTTGTCGATGAGCAGGCAGCTGTAGATCCGCGTGTTGAGAATGTAGGGCGGCCACGATTCCTTGCGTTGACAGAACTTCACGTAGTTGAAGCCAGCGATGCCGATGTTCTCGTAGCGATCCACGAAGTCCTCGGCCGCCGCGAAAATGGCACCTGTCTCGCTGACGGCGTTCAGGTTGTAGCCAGCGCGGACGAAGTAATAAATGTTGTCGTCCATGACCCAGTGGCGTTTCGGCCGCAGCGCGCCCTTCCAAGCGTTGGCGGCGAGGTGCCATGCGTAGTTGCGCGCTGGCCCCGGGCCCAGCGACTTGAGGTCTCCCAGATCATCGCACGTCTCGTAAGCGTCCTTGTAACGCTCTGGCAGGGTCACCAGCTCGACATTGATGTTCCTCGGATATTCGCCCGCCATCGCGGCTTTGTAACGGTCGTACTCGGTATCCTCCACGATCACGGTGTAGGGAACGTCCATCTTGTTCAGAGCGCGCATGGTATGGCGCTGGGCCCAACGTCCCTTCGAGACAATGAAGATCGGATATCGCGGCTGCATTTTCGGATTTGGTTTCTGCCCGGACTCTTTAGTGTGGGGAATTTTGAGCTACCTTGAACATCGACGTATCCCCTGCTTGGACTCGCCTCGCGATCTCCTTCAGATCGGCTGGGATGTCGTCGTCGAGCATATCGGCCGTGTATCGCAGCATCGCTGGCAGCCGCGCCAGCATCAGCGCGGGAGCCTGCACGGAGAAGCCCATCCCGTGCTCGCCGTCGAGAATGATGAGCACCGCGCCTGAAGCCTTAGCCTTCTCCCGTGCCTCGGTGAGAAGATCGTCGTATTTACCTTTTCCTATTGCCATTTTGTTCCTTCCATTTTTGTTCCCAGCATTTGTCTGTTGGCTTTTTCAAGAAGCCGATCCTGTAAAAAAGATTGAGCTGAAAATTGCGCGAGCCGCGACAGAGCCGCTCAGGTTTCCCAGTGTTCTCATTGATCGCGTTGCTCCCAGTGGAATGACAGAGCCGCGACGTTTTGAGTGACGCCGTCTCCAGATAGCCGCGCAGATGCGCGTATGGCGATCCCTCGCGCCACGGGCACGTCGCACACATCTCTTTGTTGACTGGCTGGCTCATTCTGTGGGTGAAGTTTCCCTAACTTGAACATCCCATTTGCGCGGCCTGAATGCGTTGCCACACGGGACGTGTTGCTCAGCGCCGTCGGCGAACGTCAGCCAGACCGATCCGTAAACGAAGCTGGGCGGCCCTACCAGCGTGACTTTGGTTACCCGCTTCCACGGATCGCCGTCGTTGAATCTAACGTCCTTGTGGAGCCACCAGCGCTCGTAGCGCGCCTGATAATTGGTCTTCATTTCTTCTCGTCCTTCCAGACTGGGTACTTGACCCCGCGCGCGAATGTCGGATGCCAGATCGCCTTGGTAGCTTTCGTCACGTTCTGACCGATCTTCTTCCCGAAGTCCTGTAGATCCGCTTCGCTCGCAAAGCGCACGATGATCTTGGCATAGGGCTCCTTCTTGCCCTGAATGAATTCAGGCATGCCCTGCCAGTGCTTCTCCCAATCACGCTCGACTGGGAGAAGCTCGTCACTGTTGCCGCTCATTGGTCTTTGTCTGGCAGCCAGTTGAAGTAGAACCGTGGGCCGTGCTGGAATTCCAGCGAACCCCTTTGGCCTGTCTTCCTGTCTTTAACGACAACGAACGGGGCCATGAAGCCGATCACTTCGAACTGCTCCAGTAGTTGCGCCTTGTCCCAGATTTGGCCATGCTTCTTTTCCAGCTCGGCCCGCTCGGACATCGGCGCGTTTAATTCAGCCTGTCTTACTCGTCTTGCCTGCTCTGTGGTGTCTTCGTTTTGCATATTCATCTGGTTGCTGCCCACGCTCGCGCAGGGGCAGCGTATCAGACGACTACAGTCGTTTGGTTCCTAACGGGTTGACACATCCGCCGCAGTACATGCCCAGATGCGGGTAGTCTGGCCCTTTCATTGCGCCGCGAGCGTGTGCCAGCTCGTGATGCAGTGCAGCCTCAATTTGCTGCGGGTTCATGCGACGGGTTTTGATCTTGATCGTCTTGTTCTCCGTGTCGGTGACGCCCATGATTGCGCCCAGAACGAATCCGGGCGTCTCCGCGTCTTCACAATACGGCACGAATCGCACGGTGTAGCCTTCTGCGCGGATCTCGCGCAGCCAGCGCCGTGCTTTCTTGGTGAGCTTCATTCGGCTTCACCTCCTTTCTGTAACGGCCCCTTTGGGGTCATAGTGGTGTCTCTGGTTTAATCCCGTTGTAAGGCAAAAATTTCGGGTGGTCATCGCGCACGTCATCCAGTCTGTAGCGCCCATGCCGCTCATCCAGAATCTCCGAAGCCTCTAGGTAGAGGTATTTCGGGACGAGCAGAATGTGGTCAGCGTGGAACGTGCGAAAGCCACTGAAGCGACAGGGGATGCCCTTCTCCTTCAGCTTGGCAATGATGTAGCCCAGCTTTGGGTAGTTCGTCCGCCTGCATAAGGTTTCCCATGTGCCCGTCGGCTTGCGCTTTGCGCCCGTCCGCTTGCGCTTCACATGTACAACGCGCGGTTTCCTTGGCGGAGGGTAAGTCTTGCCTGTTCGCGGATCTGTCCACGGAATGCCCGCGTCATGGCAGACCATCCTCGCCACGTTGTAAAGAGGATCGTCTCTCATTTGGCGGCACCTCGCTTTGCGCCCGCCAGCAGGCAGTCGCTGTAGGACTCCAGATTCTTGAGCCCGCCGATGCGCTGGTTGAGCAGCGCCACCACGGCCGTTGGCTCTGGATCGTAGCCTTCGTTTGCCGACATCATCTCGTCGCAAAGCGCCTCCAAATCCAGCGCCAAACTTTCGACGCGATCCTCGCGGTAGACGCCAGCATTTTCCAGCATCCGCCGCGCCTGCAGTAGCCACATCGGTATTGCGCTCATTCCTGTGGCCCTTCTGCTTGAAAGATCGCGCCTTTGGCAACCTCGATGGCAAGATTCTGCGGATCGTTTTTGCGTGGCACAAGCCCGCGCGCCTGCATGTGGCATTTCTCTGGCACGTAATCCAGCAGCATTTTCACTGCTGCCAGCAACGCTGGCGCAGCGGCCTCCAGCCGCTGTTTCTTGCGAAGCGCAACGCGATCACGCTCAAGCTGATCCCGCTCATCCTGCTCCTTCTTATCGAAGTCGCGATACGCCTGCTCGATGTTGATCTCAGCAAACGCACGCGCGATCAGAGGCGCATTGCATTTCGCACTCGCTTTCAGGCGCTTGGTGCTGAACGGTTGCGGACTAATGCCTTCAGGCGGATTCACGTAGAGGATGTCCTTATCCACCACATCCAGATTACTGGCTCGCACAGCTTTGCCGTCATAAGTCGGATGCAGCCAGAAGTGATAGCGGTTGCCCGCTGGATCATTCCAGTGCACCCAGATCGTGTCTGTGCGCCGTCCTTGATAACGCGAGCCGATGTGTTGCACCTCGGCCGTGATGTTGCTCATGTTTTTTGGTTTCATTGGTTTTGGTTGCATATTGCTGGAGCCGCCTTTCGACGGCCCCAGACGCACGCAACCAACTAATTGAGGGAGTTGATGCCCGTGTAGTTATCGAACAGCCCGTGCATGGCCAACGTCCGATTGGGGAGGCCAGTCAAGGAACCCTCCTTGAAGACCTCGGTGAAGCAGTTCATCAGCGACCACACATTGCGCGGCGCGAATTCCTCGTGACGCGGCTTGCGCCAGTCAGTGAGGATTTTCGGGATTTGCGTCGAGCAGCAGGCACCGACATCCAACGCTCGGATCACCAAATCGTGGGCGTCGCGATCCACCAGCTCGGTGTTCTTATACGCCTCGATCCGACGATCCTGATTGTGCCAGTGTTGCTGCAGCTGGCCGATCCCACGCTGGACAACGAAGGGCATGTCACGGTAGATGAAGACCGTGTGCTTGCGGAACACCTTGACCTCGCCGCTGAAGGAGAGGTTGTCGCAGACGAACACCTTCGCGCCAGCGACCATGCCAGCGGGAAAGGTCTTGTCATGCGAGTTGCGGAGCCCCAGAATCCACGAGTAATCGTCGTGTTGCGCGCCGTTCTGGATCTGGTAGAGCCCGAAGTAGCGTGCACCGTTGTGGGACAAGCTGTGCGCTTCGCCAGTAACTTTGAGGTTGTTATTGCGGAGCGCCAGTTCCACCTGATCGATGAGCGCCGTGTGTGGGATTGGCACCCACGTTGACGTCCGATCAGGAGTTGGCACCTCAGAGAGCGCCGCGCGATTCACCGCATGAGCGCCACAATGGAGTGTGAGTTTGCGACTGATATCCTCCCGCACAGTGTCGGGAGCCGTTACTATCATTGGTTGGTTTTCCATATCTTTGTATGCGTAAGATGCACCCATGCACAGATGCTGTCAACAAGAAAAAGCAAAAAATTATAATTTTTTTTTCGACCGTTTTGGGGTGCATTCGTGAAGCGGGAAAACGAACGCGATCAGCTTGCCGCATCTGGGGCAATGGCCTAACGAGCGCCTGCGCTTGCTGCGCTGCATCTTCGATTTGTCTTGGCCCGCTTCGACTTTGCTGAGCGCCACTAGATGCGTGCAGTTGCGGCACGGCCGCGAATAGCGTTTGACTGCGCCTTCCCTGATCATCGTCATCGTGACGCCGCAATCGTCGGCGCTGTGAAGCGAGCTGCCACATTTCCAGCAGCGCTCGTCCAGCAGATGCGGTACGCCACACCACGACTTGCCAGTCTCAGGATTAAAAACGTGTTCGACTTTCATTTCGGCCAGCCGAGATCCCTTCCGCACACCGAGCACCAGCCCGCGCGCTTGATATGCGTGCCGCACGCTAAGCACCGCGAGCATTGAGACGACGACGAAGGGCAGGTAGTAACCTCACGCTCCTGCGCGTCTGCGAGATCAGCCGCACTTCCTTCGCCGTCGCTCAAATCTTCGTCCCGCTCAGTGTCATGGTTCTCGATCCACTGATCGGGAGTTTCAGAATACCCGCCGTTAATCATGCGACGGCCCTCCATCGGGATTTGATGCTTCAAAGGAAGTGTCCCAATCAGCTTTGGCCTTGGTAAACGGCGGCCTGTCCACGGCCGTGCAGCCAGTCAGGCGAGCGGGCTCCTGCTTGTCAGGTTCACGGTACACGTTCGCCAGTTCGCGCTTCGCAGCGCCCAGCTGTGCGTTCAGCTCTGCGATCCGTTCGCGGATCGGGTTGGCCTTATTCTCTCGTTCCTCATCGAGAATAAAGTAAGGCGCGCCGTGCACGCCCCAGTAGCGCTTGACCCACGGCCCCTCGGCGTTCCTGTTTGGTACGCCATCCTTGGTCAGCTTGTATTTAGGCCAGACGTAGTAACGCTCAGGGTGATCGTCGCGCGCGAATCGGCGAAGATCTTCCGACAGATCCTGCCTGATCACGAACGCCCACTGATCAGTAACGTCGCGCCCAGTGGCGTACTCGACGATCCTGATCTGGCCTTTGATGTTTGGTTCTCCGTTATACATGATGCGTTTCTTTCTTTTCTAAACTGCATTCTCCTTGCTGCTGGCAGAACGTGGTGTTGCAGCCAGCGCACTGGAGATGGTTGTGTCCGTAGACGTCGAAAATGTTGAAGGCATCGTAGCCGCACTGCGGACAGGTGATTACGAGGGCAGGGCATGCCCGCCCCCGATTATCTACGACTGTGGTTTGCTTGGTTGTCATGTTGTGATTCCTGTGTTGTTCGCTCGTGTATTTCTTTCAGAAGGCGCGCCGTTTCATCTGTGTCGCGGCCGACCTTGCTGACCCAGTTCCCGATTGCCCAAATGACCGCTATGAGCGCAGCTCCAGCGGCTAAATTCGGATCGATGAGGAACGTCAGGCTGACTGCCATTATCAGGCACCAACCCATGCACGATTTCATTTTAATTACTCCTTTGGTGAAACTACGACTTTGTAGGCAGCCGCGAGATCTTTCGCCGTCGCGTCGTCCACTCGATCCAGCACCCGATGCTCTCGGTTGCCAGCTGAGAAGACACTGATCGCGCCGCTCAGCTTTTCGATGACGTAGGCGAACTTGCCGTTGCCCTCGTCCCGCTGGGTGAAGTTGATGATGATGTTGTTATTTCTTTTCATTTGGTTGCTCTTCTTCTGTTGGTTTGGTTGGGTCTGCATTCATGGGCGGCGCAGGCCAATAGCCTTCACTGCCTTTGCGGACGCACGGCCCTTTTTCTTTAGGCGGGGGCGCACCCACGATTGCGCGGATGCGATCCTTAAATTCCTCTGTGCTCATATGATCTTTCATTGCATACATACCTTGCATGAATGCGCAGCTGCTGTCAATCATTTTTGTTGCTGCCATAATTGCTGGGCCGCCCGTGAGGGCAAGCCCAGCTATGCGGCGGCTACTTGCGGTCACGCGGGCAGTTACCCGCGAACCGCGAGAGCGCGGATCTGAAGATCTCGACTTCGGCCTCCAGACGTTTGCGCTTTGCCTTCTCGGCCTTGGGCGTCATCGAGTCATCCGCGCGCAGTCTCAGCCACTGCATGCGCAGATAGATCGAGTTCTTGATCGCCGTCTTGGCGTACTTCGCCTCGGTTGATGTGAAATTGACCTGTTCCATTGCCATGCTACTTCACCTCCTTTTCGTCGTATTCCTTGGCAGCCTGTTCAGCCGCCTCGATTACATCTCTGGGGTTCAGTTTGCCTGCCTTGACGAGGATCTCTATCGCCTCGTCCTTGAAGCCTATGAGGTCTGCCTGCTTCAATCTCTCATTGAGCGTGGGTGTGACCTCCTTCAGCGCCCGCAGGAGCGTGCTGGGACAGTCTTTCAGGAACTTGCGCTGACTGAACCTGCCAGCACTGAGTCCGTGCAGCCTGAAGTCATCAAGGATGCGCTCCTCGGTCACAGTCAGGCGCAAACCTGCAGGCCACACAACTTGTGCGCGCCAGTCGTATTTGTGGCGCTTGTCAGGCTTCGGATTCTGAACATCATGCTTGAGCACGTAGATCCCGTTGGGCTTGAGCCCAAATTCCCTGCGCAGATCCGCATCCAATGCCATTGATTGTTTCTGGCCCATGATTATTTGCCCTCCTTGACGTGACCGCCGTCGTTCAGCTTGTTAGCCAGCTCCATCGCGGCGGTGACAGCAGGCCCGCCTTGCGGCGGGATCTGGTGGATCGCTTTGATCAGCGCGTTTCTGTCCTCTGCCAGCCGATCTGATTCCTCCTCGTGATCCCTGATCCGCTCGATCAGGGCGCGGTGAGCGATGACCAGCTCGCGCACGGTGAATTCGCGCTTGGCGTTCTTGCCATTGATGACCTCTGACAGCGCCGTGGGCTGGGCCGCCTCGACGAAGAAGTTGTCTGGATCAATGCGATCCTCTGCCTTCTGAAACTCGTAGTGCTCCAGATAATTGTCCGCAATTGAATACCCAGTCTCGGCCGCGTCAGTGACCCACTGGTCGTACTCTTTGTCCACGCTCGTCTGAGCGTTTGGTTGCCATGTGCCTTCGATCATCTTAGCGGCCCTCCCCTGTGTGATTGATTGCACTGTGCGCATCCATGAATGCTTGCCGATCATTTGGGAATGCGAGCAGATCCTTCAGCGCATTGTGCAGCTTGCGTATGTGACCTTCCTTGACCTCATTCAGGTTCTCCAGACTGGCATTGATATTGCGGACGTTCTGGACTGTGCGCCGCCCAGCCTCGACCTGAATACGAAGCGCCTCGACGGCCCGCTCACTGCGAGCGGCCGCGATCACTTCGATGATGCCCATGTCGTAGACCGCGTCAGGATTCGCGCCAGACCTGATCAGCTGGGCCTTGGCCAGCTCGAACTCGTCGCGCTGCTCAGGCGTCACTGAGACCACATTCTGGCCTAGCGGCGTCTTGTAGCCATCGGCGATGGCCTTTTCGATTTGCTCGTAGGCTTTGGGATCGAGATCCACCTGATGGAACACCCGATCACTGGGCCCGTTGATGAACATCTTGGGCACACGCGGGTTGGGCAGATCGCCGCCCTTGGCCCTGTCGGCCTCGTAGCGACGCTCACCATCATGCAGCGCCTTGACCAGCTTGAGCGCCTGCACGGCCGTCTCCAATTGGCCGCCACGCTCGATTGCGATCTTCTGATACTCGGTGGCCAGCTTGTTGTTGCTGCCAGCCTCCAGCCCGTTGAGCCAGAGGTTTTCCAGCACTGCGCCGATCATCCTGTCCTTAGTTGATTGGTTGTAGCCGTCGGTGCGCTGGATCTGATTGATCCGCTCGAAGGCTTTGTTGGTTTGAGTGTATCCGCTAGTAGGAGCGGGTTGTTGGTTTGTATTGGTTGGTTGCATATTGATATCCTAATCGATAAACAGCTGCTGTCTATAATTATTTTGAAGTTTTTTTCAGGATCTTTGCGATGTCGTTCACGATGTTTTCTGGCCCTGTCATCTCGGCCAGCTCGAACACGCGCTGGATCTCATCTAGTGTGTCCTGCGCGATGTTGAACCGATTCAGCCATGCTTCTGCCTCTTGGCGGCGCTTGGGGATCACGACGTTGCGCAGATGCTGGTTAGAGCGCCGCAATGCGTCACGCTCTTTGATCAGGAAATCCAGCTGGGGCGTGATCGCTTCCTTCTCAATGACAGTGATGTGATCGCTGCCCAAGTTGTGGATCAGATCCTCCTGAGTAAAGCCGCACTTCTCGCACGGTTGCCCAGTGATGCCCAGATACCCGTGCGTGGGTGTCTTGGTGGTTTTCTTCAGTTCGTACTCGACTGTTTGCCCTGCTACGCGGGCCGCGTTATTATTGGTGTCTTCTGCTGGTTGCATACTGCTGGGGTCAGCGCATGAGGGCGCTGGCCCCAGTTTGCAAGCAATCAATCGTAATCTGCGTCGGTGATCGTCACTGGCGCGATCTTCTCACTGAGCGCCTTGATCTGTGTGCTCAACGTTTCCTGTTGCGTCACCAGTTCATCGATCTGTTTGACCAACGCCTCATTCTCAGGCGTCATCTGCAGGAGCGCGTTCATATAGGCAGTGTCCCGTCGGCCGTTTGCGCGCCGCACCCATGCCTTGCCGCTGGTGCGATAGCCTCGGCCGCCAGCTACGAGCCCAGTGACTGTGACCTTCTCTAGTCGAGTGTCCTTGGCATAGCCAGAGCGCAGGAACGCTTCGAACTTCTTGAAGACTCGCGCCTTCTCGCGCACTGGCGCATCGATGGACGCCTTGGCATTCTCCAAGCTTTGTGCAGTGCGATCCTTGCCTCGGAGCGTGAACTGCCACTCGTTATCCCGCTCGTTGTATTTGATCTCAATCGGCCCATCGACAGACGGGTACTGAATCGCGATCTGATCCTGTCGCAGTTCCCAGCGCCAGTCATCGTCGGCCATTGCGGCCTGTGCGTCCTTGAGCTGGGTATCGGTCATCAGCCGTGTGGCTACGACCTCGTTGTCAGGATTGCGCAACGCGTACCACGCCTTGCGCTCTTCGGGGGTATCGATTTGCCCTGCTACGCGGGCCGCGTCTTTGTTGGTTGCATTGGTTGTCATAATTGTGACTCCTCGTTTAATAAACAGCTGCTGTCAATAGTTAATTCCTCAATGGATCTGATGTGTGGTTAAGTGCCCAGCGATATCCGCATCCCTGACCGCAAAAACGGTTGTCGCCGTAGGTGCCGTAAAGCCGTTTGTCGCCAGCTTTGCGCCACCGATATAGCCATAGTTCGCGCCTGCAATACAGGCAATGCGGCCGCTTCCCTGCTGGCGCTGCCTTGGCGCTGGCGCGCAGATCCCGATCAGCCTTGCGCTCCGATGCTATACGCGATTTGATTTCCTCTGGTGTCATTATCGCACCTCCTGAATGGCTTCGATGAGCGCAAGCACGTCTTTGTCCTTGGTGTATTCATCTGGGAAATCCAGCGAGCTAGATCCCATGATGTTAAGCGCGGCCATCTCAACGCCAGCCTCGTGCGCTTTAGACACGAAGAAGTCATTGTAGTCCTGTGGCCCACGGATCACGCGGGTGATGCGGCCGCCGTGTGTGCCGTCGTATTTCACGACCAGCTTACCGTTCTCGATGGTGAGAAAAAATGAGGTTGCTGCTTTCATGTTATTTGTCCTCCACTTTCTGGATGATGCAGCAGAACGGGCCGTTGTAGCATTTGAATGCCCAGCGTACGCCCTGCTTGTCCACCTTGATCTGCTTTGGGAGCCTGCCACTGCCACGGGTGCAGCCCGCGAAGTTGTAGCCAGCGTTGCGCATGTCGCGCCATGTGCCGCGTTTGATGCTCTTGATGGTCGAGTGCTCGCGCACATCCACGACCTCGTCATTGCGTCGGATTACTCTGAACTTGCGCCCCTTGAATGTGGCGCTGGTCTCTAGCATGTCGTCGCACGCTTGGGCGAGAGTTTTGTTCTCATCGAAGCCGACGTAATCAACCCAGTTATCCCCTTTGCTGTTGTATTCCTGAATCCAGAGGCGACCACGCGATCCCTCTGCCGTTGTCTCTTTGGTTGCTTGCATACAATACCAATACCAGATGCGGAGCAGCTGTCTACAATTATTTTCAACTTTTTTTCTGGCCTGTTTGTGGCATTCATATTGTCTTTCATGGCCCTACGCGATCAGGCCCGAATACAGCCAGAAGGCAAACGCAAGGCCACTTATCCAGCCAATCACAAAGCCGCGATGCAAGTCCCATTGGGCGGTTCATCCTGCATCAGTTGCGCCCACTACGTGAAGAAGAGCGGCAAGGGCAAAGACAAGCACCTGTGTTCAAGTGAACATTTCGCCCGCTGGCACGGATCTCATGTCATTCCGCTCCCGCCAGACCAATACTGCAGCGACTGGTACGAGCCAGCCCAGAAACTGCAAAGGCCATGATCTACAAAATATTGCAGGCAAACTCAATCGAGGATCTCTCTCACGCCGTCAATCAAGCCTGTGCGCATGATTGGATTCCAGCAGGCGGACTCATCGCCTATTACGTGAGCGGATTGCGCCTTACCTTCGCTCAGGCACTCATGTCGTATGATTCGCTCCCTCCAGCTTCAGGAACAGCTGCTGCTGAACCTCATCCAGCGCAGATTCAAGCTGACAACGAAGACGAGCGGAGCACACGATGAGCAACATACCAAATGGAACTCGCGCGTTCTGGATCGGCCTTCTCATTGCCGCTATCATCGTTCTGGCAATCGTCATCCTCCTGCAAATGTAGGCACATGCGCCTGATAGACATTCTCACTGAAGCGGAGATCCAGCGCGCAATTGATCTGTATTCGTCTGCCCCGCGCGAAGCTTTCGCAGCCCAGTGCGCCGAAACGATCATTGCCCCTGTCATTGAACGCATCAATTCAAAGACTGGGCAAGAAAACGATCCACGCTATCTCGCCTATGTCATCCTGAACGCCTGCATGCAAAACAAAAGCCTCTTATCCAAAACTCGCTTATGATCATTCACATCCCACTCAAAGATGGCGTTTCACTCCCTGAACTGGGCCGCATCATCCGCATCTGGCACGATAACAAATGGCAGGCTGCAGTCCGTATCGCCGACGAAAACTATTTCGTCGGTCTCACAATGAGTCTCGACACCAATGTCATCGAGCTGCTTCATTCTTGATCTCGCTCAGCTGCTGTGGAAATAAATTCATCTCATGCCCCTCTACCAAGGCCAAAAAGCTTTAGCTTCTCCACGCGCTTTCGGCCTCACTAAACGTGATGTTTCCGCCGTCCAACAACTCGCCTCTTCCCAGTTCCTTAAATATCTCCAAGCCATCGCAGCTCAACACGACCAAAACCCCACCAATGCCCAAATACAAACGCCTCCCTCATACAGAAAAACACGCCAGAATTGCCCGCGCTCTCGCCACGATCCTTCCAACTCCGATTGCCCTCAAAACCATCCCGAAACTTCCAACCTCAATTGCTCCTGCAAACCTCCACAGCCTCAACAATCCACAGCGATTCGCGCCGCGCGCTCGCATGAATTGTCACGGGCTCGGCCGCGCAAACGATCAGCCGACCAACGTTATTTGAAGCCAAATGACCGAGAATAAGAGTTTGCACGCGGATCGCGTAATCCGATGTCAAATGGCGCAGCTCGGCCGAAACGCGAAAATGGCCTCATTTTGAGGCCACGGGCTGGCCTCATTTTGATACACACGTTTTACACGTATACGTTTCGCGCGGCGTAAAGCGCTGGAGAGCCCAGCGTTACGCGAGCTTCTTACGCAAGCGATACCATTATTTATGACCGTTATTGTCTGATGTTGTCAGCCGCTTCGGCCGAGAAACCTGTAGTCGCAGGACTTGACAACGCCGCCAAAAGGATGGTCACCCTCCACGGGCTTGGGATGGCCCCCCACCCGCCGCCATGCCTCGACGCCCCGGCCCACGCGCGCGCTCAGTTTTCGTCTACGGCGTAATCAGGAGAAGGGAGTGCCACAATTTTTATACAGAAAACCACTCTTGCGGATCTTCTCAAGTGGGGGGATGGTAAAAAAAAATGCAACGGCGAACATGCGCGGTAAAAGGGTGCAGGAATCTTGGGGAGTATAAAGGCATCAGGAGAGGAAAAAGGGAATATCGGAGGGTATGCGCAAAGCATCGCGGGAAGGCGCAGCGGCCGTATCAGGCGGCGTATCAGGCAATACGTCAACGGAGTCGGCCGACGTCGCGGCGACGGTTGGAGAATAGTCGGTGTGAGAAATGCGGGAGTGAAACGCGATGCGAGAGGCATCGGATCAATCCTGCGTTGGGTTATCGGCGCGGGAACGTCAAGGTACTCTGTCCGCCGTGTCATCGAGCGGAGAATCAGAGCTGATCTGTGGCGTTTTGGGTTTGGATCATGGCGTCGGCGAATTTCCAAGCGAGGCGGGAAGTGGCTAGGGGATTTTTGAGATCTTTTTCGCGGCCAGAGGCGAGGATGCCATTGAGAGCGGAGGAAGCGAAGTAAGCGCGGAGGCCAGAATTTTTGGGTTGCTGGGGATCGAGTTGAGGCGATGGCGGAGGAGGAAGGTCAACTGGAGTATCGACTGCGGCGACGGGCGGATTAGGAGTGGTAGGAGTAGGCATGGATTGGAGTGTGTCGTGAAAAAAGATTTAATTCAAGACACGGTTTTTGTCGAAGAAGCGCTCTGACAGGGGAACGACTTGTAGGAAGGAGGCGGCAGTATCCTACAAGTGTAACGGGCTGCGTCGTAGAAGGTGTATGAGAGAGAAGATGTTAATGACACAAGCGGAAGCGGACATGGCGGAGAACAATTGGAATTCGAGTTGCGGAGGGTTTGATTACATAGCGATGCGGCATCCAGCGGACAAAAGGATAGATGAGATGTGGGAGAGAGAGCGGCTGGCGGCCCGTTTGCAAGTGCGTGCATCAATCCCAGTCAATGCCTTAACCACAGGGAGAGAGAGCGGGCCGCCAGCTTGTAGTTGAAATTGGAAGGTGAAGAATTCTTTATTAATTGTCAAGATTTGGTGGGTAAAGGAGGGGAATAGGCACTAAATGTGGGGAAAAAGGGTTGCAAAGCTAAGGAATTGGTGAGAGAAGAGGGGGCGGTGAATACCGCGCGCGACTTACCTGCTAGTCCGTATGGGAGTCCGCCGATTTATCTGCCGTTTAGTGCGGTAGACGCGCCGCTGCAACAAAATCCGAGCGCATTTGCGACGAGCACAGGGTTAGCGTGGGCGTGGTATCCGTTTGCGCCGATAACGGAGGCTGGCTGGAATCAGTGGCTGGAGCCCGTGATAGCGCCGCAGCCCAGTCCGTATTGTGAGCTGATCAATTATCGGATGCCGAGCCACACGCAGGACATAATCATCCCGTTTTTGGTGGAGAAGGTGAGTCCAGTGATATTGTTAAGCGGGCCGATGATAGTGAACGTGGTGGACGCTGAACCGTTGACGGGGTTGAGTTTCACGGTGTTTAACATCAGCACGGCTTTAATAGCGATCCAGTTAAACGCGCTTTTGCCCGATCCAGACACTGGGCCAGTGGCGGGCGGGCTGAGCAACTACTATTTCAGGGCGTTTGCACAGGTGGCGGGATGAGAACGTGCAAGTCGATGAATTTTACTTTGTAGTTGAAACGTTTATGGGCCAAACAGCTCTCTACGAAGCCTTCGCCCAGAGCGATCTGGACATGAAGGGGTTCAACATAATCAATTGTCCATCGATAACAGGAGGAGGAGGAGTGAATCCGAACAATTTCCCGCCAGTAGCGAACCAGTTCATCAACCAGTATAACAGTTCCACGGGGAACTTTGGTGCGCGGCGGCCAGTGTTAGTGGACGCGAATGATTGGCCGAGCCCAGTTGGGAACGCTGGGAAATTTTTGAAGGTAGTGAGCGCAGGGGCGACGCCCGACGTGGCGACGTACGGGTGGGACGCGCCGAGCGTCACGGGGTTCAGCGGATTTATCAACGTGAAAGATCCGCCGTATAATTGTGTGGGGAACGGGACGACGGATGACACGGCTGGGTTGCAGGCGGCGATAGCGGCGGCTGCGGGGCCGGGGAATCCGTCAGCGGCCCCCGGGCCCCCAGCGCCCCCGCAGGGCGGCGGCAAAGTGCTCTACTTTCCCAAAGGCGTCTATCGCACGACGCAGAAACTCGCGCCCTCTGGGCCGATCTCGATATTGGGCGACGGCCCTTACGCCTCGATCATCCAGATGGATCTGAACGTGACGCCCGCAGGCGCGGTTCTGGATCTTAGCGCCGCCAGCGGGAGCACGGTGAAAGACATCGGCTTTAGCGGGAGTTTGTACAAGGCGGTCAGTACGACGCCGCAGATTCCAGTGCGCCACGGGATATTCGCCAATGGCGCGAACGCGATTGTGATCGACAATTGCATTGTTTATTACTGCCTTGGGGTTGGGATCGCGTTTGATTTCTGCCAGCTGACCTATGTGCGCAACTGCACGATTGCGTATTGCGGGAGTTTCGGGCTCACTGGGTATTTCTGTCCTCGGATGATCATACGGGGGAACACGATCCAGAACTGTCAGGAGTCAGGGATCGCGATAGTCAATTCCCAGCAGTCAACGATCACTGGGAACCAGATCACTTCGTGTGCGCCGTATGGCTACGGGTTGCTGGCTGGCGACTCGGATAACTCGCAGATAACAGGGAACATTGTGCAGCAGTGCGCGGTGGGCGTGTTACTGGCGACGAGCGCGACGCGGGCGCAGGGCGCGAACTGGGATCAGCTTTATTCTTACGGCTACACGTTCACTGGGAACACGGTTGTAAGAAACTACTACGGTGGTGTTCAGGTGATGTGGGCGCACGGGTTCAAGATCACTGGGAACGTGATCTCGGACAACGGTCAGGGCGGGAGCGACGGCACGAAGGGTCAGACGATTGAGTGGGGGCTGATGGTGCCGATAGCTAGCGCTGGGACTGGGTATCAGGTTGGCGACGTGGTGCAGCTCGATCCGAACAATCCCGTTGGCACGACCAATCCAGCTTTGGCTGTGGTGACACGGGTGGCGACGAGCCCCAGCGGCGCGATTTTCCCTGAAGGCTTGATGCTGCTCGCGACTGGGACTTACGCGAGCGCGTGGCCGACAGATCCCGTTAACGTGGTGGGCGGACACGGGAGCGGCGCGAAATGCATTTACTCTGGGAGCAAGATCGCGGCGGCTGGGAGCGGTTACTCGGTAGGGCAGGCGGTGCGGCACAACATCAACATCAACGGTGTCGCTTACTCGCCAGTGCGGGCAATCATCACGGGCGTTGGGGCTGGCGGCGCGGTGACCAGTTACGTTATCACGGATGGGGGCGGTTACTTTAACACGAGTTACGGGACGCTGACGATGGTGGGCGACGCGTACACGCCGCAGATGGGGAACATCAACGGGCTGCCCGGGTTGATCGTGGATTCGGGCGTAGGGACGGGGGCGGGCCCGGGCTCTGGGCTCGACGGCCCCGATCTTCCCGACGCTGGGAGCGGCTTCATCCTGAGTCCCAACTGGGGCTTGCGCTATTCGGGCCTGTATAATTCTGGCGCTGGCACGACGGCGAACCTCGCGCTCTACCACCAGATCAGGAACGGCGTGATCAGCGGCAACGTCATCGATCACTGTCTGAGCGGGTGCGGGTTCCTGAACTTGGGATCGAGCGGAACGGACAGGGCTGGGAATTTGGTTATGAGCGGGAACGCGCTGATTAACAACCTGACGGCGCTGAGCGGCGGGACGGTGGCGACTGGCGGCGTGATCACGCTGGACGGCAACTACAACATCGGCGGCACGTCGATTTTCCAGACAGATGTGAACGTCGGGGGCACGCATTATTTCTCGCCGCTGAACATCATAGCGGCGGGGCCGGGGATCTTCGAATAGAGCGGGCAGGCAGCAGCAAAGGAGAAGTGAAAAAACATGAACGGAAACGCGGGTGCAGGCAACGACGAACTTGGTGGAGCTGGCGGCGATATCGATCTGGGACAGCCGCAGCCAGCGGGGATGGCGGACATGCCGACGGGCGGCGGAGCAGCGCCGCCGAGCGGGCCGATCTACCCCTCAGTGATGCTGAGCGGGGACGAGAGTCTGGGTAAGATCCCAGATTCTGGCCGCGCGATTATCAATCATAGTGTCATCTCGCGACGCGTCCACACGCCAGAGCACGGGCCGCACAAAGGCAAAAAGCGTCACGAGGTCGAACTCCATCTCAAGTCGATTCGTCCAATCAGGGGCTACAAGAAAGCGCCGAGCAAATCGAAGCGGAGCGACGACGAAGTGGCGATGAAAAAGTTAATGGGCGACGAAGGCGGGGAGGAGTGAACTCTTGCGCGTCTACGATATCTTTGCCGAAGCGTCGGAGTACCTCGGCACCAACGACCAGACGCATGTCTTCAGGACGTGCACGCGGGCGACTGAATATCTGGCGGCCAAAGGCGACTGGGACGTTTTAAAGGGCTACGTCGATCTTCCAGTGCAGCACCATAATCTGGTGGTTCTGCCGCGACAGGTTGAGACGCCGCTCAAATGGACGATTGACGGTGTCCCAGCATTTTCGCGTGACAGGCTTTACGAGTTCACGCTGAACGGATTTGGGAGTAACGGCGGCGGACAGGATCGCACGGAGACCTCATGGGAAGATCGCGGGTTCGTTCCGTTCATGGTGCTGCCGTCGGCAAACGGCTTCGGATTTTTCAAGGTGACCGTGAGCTACAGTCCGCGCAACGCTGGGCGGAAAGTTTATATCGCGGGCAAAGTCGCAGCTTTCGGCGGCACAGAGGTAACAGAGACGCTCACGATCAGCGCGAACCAGTGGGTCACCTCGACCTACGAGTATTCAGAAGTCACCGAGATAAACAAGGATGTTACTCACGACTACGTAGGCATCTACATTCACGAGACGCCGCCGCAGCAGCTTCCGCCTTTCGGGCCAACAGATATGACTCCGCCGTCGGATTCACCCGACGCGTTGCACATGCCGCTGATGGCACCCAACTCTGGCAGTTACCGTTACCCGCTCCGAGTGATTATCGAAACGGCCGACCGAATCGACGGGCTCACTTTAATGTACACGCTCGACGGCACCGATCCGACGGTGACCAACGGTATTCCGATTGGCGGTTGGGCTGGCGAAGTCGTTGTTACCCAGTCCCCGCAGGTAGTCAAAGCGTGCGAAGTTTTGAACGGCGTCGCGGGGCCGATCAAGGCAAACACTTACACGGTGACGGGTGGTGGCATCCTTAACCTGCCTATCATCAGGCCCGACTCAGGTCGTTACCCGTTGCCGTTGCTTGTGGCGATAGACGCCGTCGATCCCAACACGGGGATCACGCTGATGTACACGACTGACGGGTCAGATCCTTCGCTAACTAACGGCATACCAGTCGCTGGCTGGCACGCCGAACTGACGATCAGCGCGTATCCAGCGGTAGTTAAAGCGTGCGAGATCGAGCGGAACAATCTGGCTGGGCCGATTGCAGGCGTAGCCTACGGACTCAACCCGCCGATCATCCAGCCGCCTTCGGGCTCGTACCAGTTTCCGCTGACGGCGAATATCTCGGCGCAGGATCAGTTGCCGCCGACCAACGTGGACGTTCCAGCTCCTGTTATCGGTCTGGTCTACACGATTGACGGGACTGACCCAAGTGCGACGAACGGGTTGCCAGTGCCTTCGGATGGGAACGTGATTATGACCACGGCTCCAGTTGTGCTCAAGGCGTGCCAGCTTCTTAGCGGTGTGGCGGGGCCGATTGCGCGCGCGGACTACTCGGCGGGGGTGCAACCGCCGCCCGGGCCCGATCCGACGCCCCCGCAACCCGTGCCGCCGACACCTCCGCAGTGGACTCTGCTCGCGATTTACTGGCCCTTGGAAACAAACCCAAAATACCGAATGGTTCGCATCAGCCAGATCGGGGTCAGGGCGCGGTTCCTGTTCCGCAGGAAGGTATTCAAGATCGATTCGATGGACGATTTCATCCCGATCCAGTCGCAGCTGGGGTTCCTGACGATGGTGCAGGCGATTCAGGCGCTGCGCCGCAAGGATCTGGAGACAGCGAAAGCGCTGGCGGACGCGGCCGTTGAGATCACCACTGACGCGCAGCGGGCGACAACTGGATTCATCGAGCTGGCGACCAACACGGAGGTTCAGGAAGCGCGCAATTACCAGATCTTCAACCGCGACTCGGTCATCGTGATGGACATCTTTGACGACATCGCAAAGATCATGGGCAACGTCGGCGAGAACGTGATCTTCGATACCACCACGACGGCGCTGGAGATCCTCTGTAACAAGGGACATTACGACGGGCTCACGGGCTACGTCGATATCACGACTGACGGCTGGCGTTACGTGACGTTGCCGCGTTTTGTCGATCAACCAGTGGCAATCGCGGTGAACGGGCGGCCAGCGTTCATGCGGAATAAGTGGAGCGAGTTCCACCTCAACGGCCCGGGCTCCGACGAATACGGCGGCCAGCACATGGGCGGCGCTCAATTTGGCAGCTGGTACGGTCACAGCGGGAGCGGCCGCTGGGGACAGATCCACGCATGGGACAGCGTCGGCGTTGTCTGCACAATCGCTCCGCTCGCGGCCGTGTCGCAGTTGGTCGCGATCCCAGACACCATTAACGATAACGGCAAAACGCTGCGGATCTACGGTTACGACGAGACTGGCAAACGGATCTTCGACTCACAGGGCGACGGCTACACGGTAGTGTGCAACAAGAACAAGCTCGTCCCGAACATCAACACCGATCAGAAGATCGCGCGCATCGAGCGCATCACGCGGCAGTCCAGCAACGGATTCGTTAGGCTGTACGCCTTTGACGCCGCGCAGCAGACAACTTCGGTGCTTCTCGGTTATTATTATCCAGACGAGACCGAGCCGACTTATTTCAGGATCAAACTGCCAATCGACGCGCGCTGGATTCGGCTGCGCTATCGCAAACGCACCTACAAAGTGACCAGCATCTGGCAGCCGCTGCACCTGTTCTCGCGCACGGCAATTATCACGATGGTGCGGGCGCTGAAGCTGCTCGATACAGATCCCGCAGCTGCGGAGCAGATGGAGCAGAAGGCGGTGAAGTATCTGGATGACGATCAGAAGGCGCGCAACCCGGGCGAATCCTTCCAGCTGCAGTTCAACGAGGATTGCGGATGGAATTCCAACTTTATCCTTTCGTGAACCATGCCACAGACTCTGACTCCGCCAGTCGAAGACGGCCCGTGGGCAAAGGGCGTTGACTCATATCTCGAACCGACGCAAGTCCAGAAGAGTTTCTACCGCACGGGCATCAATATAAGTAATAGGGGGGGGATTGTCCGCACGCGCCCGGGCTTCAGCATCATTCGCGTCACAGCAAACGGCGGACAAACACTGATCGGCCAGCCGCGCGGGCTCACGGTGTTCACGGACGGCGATAACAACACGTTTCTGGTGATCGCGATTGGCCCAAGTATTTACTACCTGAAAGCTCCATTCACGGGCGACTGGACGAGGATAAGCAATCTCAGTTTCACGGGACAAGGGCCAGTATGTTTTGTCCGTTGCGTGCAGAGCGTGACCGAAGCCGACGACGGCACGCTGACTGACATCGATCCCATCCCGATGATCATTATTCAGGATGGCGTGTCGCGGGCAGCGTACTGGGACGGCAAAAATTCAAGGCACCTCGATCCAGCCAAGAAAGATCCGTACAAAGGGCCGAGCGAAACACCGATTGGTCTCTGGGGCGAATGGAGCGGCAACCGTTACTGGGTGGCCAACGGATCAAGGATAAGAGCCTCGAATCTGCTCAACCCGTTAAAATTCACCGAGGAAGATCTGCTGGAGGAAGGCGGGTTCCTCCAGTTCCCGAACACGATCACTGGAGTCAGTAACACCGCCGATTTCCGCGCGATGCTGGTGTTCACGGATCTTACCACTTCGACGCTGCAGACATCGATCACAGACAGGACGCAGTGGGCGACCACAGCTGGATTTCAGGTGGTGGTCTTTTACGGAATCGGCTGCGTCGGCGGCAATGCCATCGCCACGCAATGGGGGCTCAAATGGTGGTACAGCCACGACGGGCTGATGAGCTTGGACGAAGGCTTGCGCGCCTATCAGAGTTCGAAGGTCACTTACAGGGATCGCGAGATGGCGGCCAGCAAAGAGAACATTGCCAATGATTTCAAAGACAACATTGCGATGGGCGCTGACGAGAACCTTCTCTTCGTCTCCGTGCCGAGCGGCGACCGATACAACGCGCACACATGGGTGATGGATGAAGCGCCACTGGATACGCTGACCTACTGGGGCTACTTCGGCCTGCCGTCATGGAGCGGGATCTGGGAAGGCATTCGGCCAGTGGCATGGTTTACAGCGCCAGTTGACGGCGTGCACAGGACTTTTTGCCTGAGTCAGGATTATCCGTTTGGCAGCGATCCGAACGTCACTCCGATGCAGAACAACGTCTGGGAATGCGTTGTCGGCGCGCGGATGGACAGGACGATTGACAGTCAAAATCGGATCATAACAAAGCCGATTCTTTGCCAGCTGGAGACCAAGCTGATCGGATACGACGGCAACTACAAATTCTTTCGCTTCGCCGAGATCTACATCGATAACATCGAAGGCGAGGTCTTTTTGGAGGTGTTTTATGCGCCAAGGCGCGGCGGTTACAAACGGGTTCTGCACAAGCAAATTGTGTCGAGCGACTGGGATCTCGTGAATCTTGAGACCTATCACATGCCGTGGCTATGCCAGAGCGCGAACGATTTCCTCTTTTACGCAACGCGGCCACAGGCGCGGGTGGTGCGGACAATTTCCGAGGCGAAAAGCTACACGACTCCGAACAGTGGCGACGACGTTTACCAGAGCGTTCAGACGAGCGCCAATGTGCCATTCCCACGCCAGAAGGACTACGCGTTCTCGCTGTTACTGCAATGGACTGGAAGAATGTCGGTGTCCAGTGTCCGCATGTATTTCGACGCGGAAGAGCAGGAAGTCGAAGGCATTGCCGAGGTAGACGAGACGACTGACAGGTTTCTGATTATGAACGGGGCGTGCATCGTCGCTGCTCCGCCAAAGCATGACTACCTCATCGATCCAAACTCTTTTGACTTCAATAGCAACACGATGACTGGCGCATTCCCGATCTGGATTGATCCAATCTATCAAACGATGAAATAGCCATGTCCACGCCTCTACAGATAACACTCATCGCGGGCACACTTCCGCCGAGCTGTGTCTACAATCCCCAGACCTTCCTGAATGCCATCGCCGCGCAAATAAGGGGGACAATCCCAGCTGGCAACGTGATATGGGGACAACTGGGCGGCAGTGAGCCGACTGCGCCGCTGCAGGGCAACGGGGCCACGTCGGGGCTTTGGTTTGGGAACCCAGATCCCACCAACGACAGCATCTGGAACCAGTGGAACGCTGACATCCCAGAGAATAGTAACACTGGCAAATACATGCCGATCCCGCTGGTCTGCGGTCAGTATGTGTCTGGAAACATCGTCGTGACGGAGTTCCTGTGCGGCGCGACTGACGGTTCTTTCAAGATCATCACCCCAGATAAAAGCGGGACGATGGCGCTACTGGACGATCTCGTTCAGGCGCTGGGCAACCAGTCATACAGCGACACCACTACCTCTGTATCATGGAAGAATCGCCAGCCCATTTACATCACTCTCTATGGCAACACTGTGATCGCCGCGCCGACTGACGCGACGGACGGCCAGATCATGGATTTCTACGTCGAGAACAACAGCGGCACGACAGATTGGACGATAGATTTCCCGACCGTGTTCTGGCCGCAGGGAACGGCGCAACCGCAGCCGCCATTCACGGTTCCTCATGTCGCTGGGAATCGTGTCATCTCGCACTTTCGAATCTTTTTCGCTGGCAACCTTCTTCTGGGTCAAGTGATCGCTCACGGAATCACTACCACCCCAGCTGCTGGCTCGCCACCGCAGGCATATCAAATAGCCACTACCGTGCAGGCAGGGAACAAGCCTAACAGGAGGAACATCGTTGGCTCGAAGACCTTCATCTGGGTGCAAACCGACTTCGATCTGATCGGGAACGATTCACAAGGCACGCCGCCGCCGCCGAGGCTTCTCGTTTCAAACTGGCATCTGGTAAAGAACGGCATCGGCGCGACGATCAGTAGGGTACTGACCACAGGCAATAACATCTACGTCTACTCAGCGGACAATTTCATCGATACGGACGTAGTGACGCTGAAATACACTGGAAACGACATCAAGTCGATAGCCAACGTCGCGATGGATGCTTGGCCTGCTCCAGTAACCGTCCCGCTCGTCAACGTTGCCGCGCCGAGTGCGCAGGGCGGCGGCGGAGGTCTGTTCAATCATTATCTGGACTAAACATGGCAGTACCTGAAACAAACGCGCCTTTCCCGATCATCCTGATCCATGCCACGCTTCCAGCTGGAGCGACCTACAATCCGCAAAGCTACCTGAACGCGGTTGTCGAGCGGCTATTGATGAACACCAACGGAGGATTGGCATTCGGCCAGTTGGGTGGCGGCAAGCCTCAAGGCGTAATGCCAGAGGATGGATTGTGGTTTGGCGATCCCTACGGCAACACTGGTGTATTCCAGAAATGGAACTCTGACCTCGGCCAATACATCCCCGCGCTGATGGCTTGCGGTCAGTACGTCGATGACAACGTGCGGGAAAGCTCGTTCATATGCGGGGCGACAAAGAACCAAAAGATCATAACGCCAGACAAGGCGGGCACGATGATGCTTTTGGATGACGATCCGCAAAACCTCGGCCTGCAGACATTCGGCGGCAGCACATCAATCCATCCCGACTGGACTACCCATCAGGCAGTCTATTTCACATTGGATGCGACTGCGCCAGCGGACACTTCTTTCACGATCAATGCTGATCCCAATGCCAAGGACGGGCAGACGCTGGATTTCTTCATCGAGACTCCAGCGATGGTTCCATTTGGGACAGGCCACGCGTTTCATCTCACTTGGCCGTACGTCCTATGGAATAACGGCTTGGCAGCTGGAGCTACAGATCCGAGTCCAATAGTAGACGTCAACACCCGCGTGCTCGACCACTTCCAGCTTCATCAGGTTGGCAACATCCTCTGGGGCGAGGTCATCGGCAAGAACTACCAGATAGCTACAGGCACCCATCTGGTCATCGTGACGTTCTTGGAAGCCAATGCGCTGGTCGGCTCGAACAGGATCGACGTTAACATGAGCGGGAACTTGACGGGCGGCACTTTGGATAAGACCAAGTGGATCGTGATGAAAAACGGGAACGCTCAGAATGTGCTCGATGCCACGGCAAACGGCGATTTCGTTTTCATCCATATCGACAACGCTTTAAAGCGCGGGAATCAGGTCACCGTTCAGTACACTGGCAACGATTTGAAATCGATCTCCAACATTGCGGTTGCGCCATTTGGGCCTGTGGATGTGACGGTTGAAACCACCAATGGAGGAGTCCACGGCCCGGGCACCAACGGAGGGCCGACACACATTCCGATAAACCCACCATGAGAGAGCACTTGAAATTTGGGCTGATAAAGACCGAGGAAGAGTTCAAAGAGCTGCAGCGCTTTGCTCAATCGTTCGATCACGAGGTTGGGCGCGACGCGATCCCGCCAATCTTCACTATCGAGCGCGGCGAGCACATGGTCGGTTACTACAACGTGATCCAGCATCCGATTGTGTGCCCAGCGATGAATCCTGCCGTCACCACTCCACGCGAATTTTTTGAAACGCTGATGTTCCTGAAGAACCATTACTGCCTCAACTCGATCAACGGGAAGTTCCCGCATGGCATGGGGCTGATGGCGGTGCAGACGAAGCTGCCACAGCATTTAAAAAATGCGTTTGAACGGGCAGGGTTCAGGAACACGAAAAAAGAAATCTGGCAGGCGCTACCTTAAAATTATGGGCAGTCTCTTTGGCGGCGGTGGCGGGAGCGTTCAATCTCCCAAGGCACCCAAGCCGATTCAGCTCGATGTAAACCAGCTGGAGCAGAATGCAGTCGCTGCAGATCAGGCTGGCTACGCTCAGGCCGACCAATACATGCAGCAGTATTACCCTGCCCTGTGGGACGCACAGCAGTCGATGATAAAGCAGGCTTACGAGGGGATCACTGGGCCTACTCCGCCCGCGCTGGAGAACACGTTTATGAACGCCGCCAACATGCAGTCGATGTCGGCGCTGGGCGGCGGCGATCAGAGTTTCGGGCTCGGTAAAGGCAGTCTGGCGCGCAACGCTGCCGCAGCTAACGTCGCGTCGAACGAGCAGGGCTATCGGGACTATAGCAGAGGGGTATTCGAGCAGCTCAACGCGCAGTTTGCGCCGCGCACGTTTGGGCTCACGCCAGAGGATGCTGCGAACGTCTTCACATTCAACAACAACCAGTACAATAACTACTTGGAGCAGCAATACGCGCTGCGGACTAACACCTACTTCCAGAACCAAGGACTGGCGGCAGGACAGAGCGCGGCAGGCACAGGAATGCTGACGAGTCTCGCTGGATCGGTGATATCAGGGCTCATTATTTACTAAAATGATGACAAAACTGGAACAAACGACTGCAAGGCTGAGCGAATGGTTCGAGAGATTCGACCATCCAGTGGTGATGTGCTCCTTCGGTAAGGACTCGATGGTCATGCTGTTCATCATTTTGAGAGTGATGGAGAAAAAACTGCCAGTGATATACCATTCCAACCCGTGGCAGCCGTGGAAGAACGACTGGGCGTGGAAGATGATCAAGGAATGGCAGCTTGAGGTCTACGATCCGCCACCGTACGCAAGCGGGATCAAGGTCAAAGAGGATCGGATCGAGATAGTCCACTGCTACCAGATCCGTGGGCACCCGCTTTATCTGCCTGTTAACATTTTGTCGCCTAACGGGCACTCGATGTGCGGGCTGAAGATGCTGGAGCGGCCGAAAGGAGTGATGGATTACCCGTGGAACCTGATCCTGATCGGCCACAAATCGTGTGACGTCGATCCGTTTGACGGTCATATACCGCTCAAGATGGATCTGATCGAGCTGGAAGGCGCGCCGACCGTCGCTTTCCCGTTGCGTGAGTGGTCAGACGAAGAGCTGTGGGACTACATCGAAGCTCATCGGATACCGATCCAGTACGGGACGCGCTACATCGACCGCAAGGAGATCGAATACAAGGAATTTAACCCTGACTACATCGAATCATGCACGGCATGCATCGATCCGCGCAACCCAGCGAAGGTTCATTGTCCGTTGGTGAACCGCGAGATTGATAATGTGTCTGGAAGGGTGCCAAGATTTGAAGGCAAGCCAAGTTACATAGGAGAATAACAAGATGGGTTCAATGTTTGGAGGAGGAGGTGGCGGCGGAAGCCCGCCTAGCCCGCCAAAACTGCGGCAGGTAGACACGAGTGTCGGCGGCCCGCTCTGGACTACGGCAGCCGACTTCGGACAGCAGTGGGCTAATTTGATGCGTGGCAGTTACGGATTAGGCCAGAGCACTGGGCCCGCGAGCTGGGAGGCGCAATACCTCGGCCCGGGCGCGCTCGCCATGATGGGGCAGGCGCGGCAGATGACCAACGCGCCCGGGACAATGCCAGAGATCCAAAACATTCTGAACACGGGGTTCGGCAAGCCAGAAACTGTCGGCGGCGTTCCGCAAGCTGGCTCCAAAGGCCGCGAATGGAACCTCGGAATGAGCCCTTTTGAGGTGTCACAGCAACTGGGCCAGCAATACAAAGCGCCATACGGCCAGCTGGAGCGTGCGCAGGGACTGGATCTCGCGCTGACAAAGCAATGGCAACCTCCAAATCTCACGTTGAGCGGCGCGGATCTGACGAACGTTGCGATGGGACAGGCGGCCGTGAACCAGCAGCTGCAACAGCAAGCGTTGCAAGCCGCGCTGGCTGGTTCAAACGCGGCCGCGTCAGCGCAGGCAGCCGCACAGGCGTCCGAGTTTGGAGCGCTCGGAAAAGCAGGCTCAGGCGTCATCAACGCGTTCTTTCAAGGCAGCCCAGACCTAACATCAGGCGGCTATTACCAGCCCAGCATGTTTGGCGCTTTATTCGGCGGCGGCGGGAGCCCAGAGGGAATCGGCGGTGCCTACGACCCGGGCGTCGCCGACGCAGCTGCTGGCGGCGGCGGTAGCTTTCTTGGAACAGGAGGAGGATAAACTATGCCATTTGATGTGTTACCCAGTCATCACCTGATCATGCCAGCGGTCAGGTTCCCCGAAATTCCTTGGGGCGAATACGCACGGCTTGCATCCGAAAACGCGTGGAAAAAATACCAAGTCTTAATGAACGGGCTCGACGTCGTTCTGAAGGCGGCCGATCCAATGAACATCGCTGATCGGCGGCTGAAGATGTTGCAATACCAGTACCAATCGCAGCTGATGCCGATGGAGATCCAGCATTACAGGGAAACAGGATTTCCGATGCCGAAAAACGCGGCAGAAGCGATGTCCCAGCAGCAGTGGCTGAACAACGAAAGGCAGAGGCAATTCTTCAACGGCTACTCAGGTCGCGGCGGTAGCGCTGGCGATGTTGGGCATTACGCGGCCGATTCAGGCGACGGAGTGGACATTAAGAACCAGCAGACGGGAGAGGTCAGCAGGGTGGACGGTAACACGATGGTGACAGTCGGCAGGCCAACTGCCGAAGACGTGCAGGCAGGCCCGACAACGATCCACGGCCAGCCTGTTACCAGAACGGAGGTGGTGCCGACTGACACGGGCGAGTACAGGCAGATCCAGTACGGCCCGGGCTCTGGCGAAGGCACAGTCAATCCCGTGGACATTGGCGCGCCAGCCGCTGGCAGTTCGATTGTTGGCGGTGGCGATCAGTATGACGACACAGGAGGCCCATAAATGAATGGAGACGACGTAGCAGTACAAGAACCGTTGCAGGGGATTCAAGGCAACGTGGATTTGCCAGAACCGCAACCAGAGCAGCGACGTGGGCGCGGTGAAGGCCCGACGGCCGACATCAACCTTGAGTATTATGGCAGGAATTTCGGTGAAATGAATCACGCCGCGAACAACGGCCCAGACGGATCGCCGCTCGAAGATTATCACGTCGCCATCAGCCCAAACGTCGCGAACGATCTCGGTCTGAAGCTCCACGACTGGGTATGGGTGGGGCCGCAGCTGCGCCAGTATGGTGACGTCAGCGCTATTGCGAACAAACAGGGCGGTTTCGACCGTTACACACACAACACCGTCGAGGTGCGCGATTACGCAGCCGACGGGAAGACGACGCTCCGAAAGGCGACGCCGAAAGAGGTTGAAGAGTACGCTCCACGAGGCGGAGGCGGCATGGATCTAAGCAGCCGTCCTTCCGCGCAGATGGCGTCGATGATGACTGGCAAAGCCCCGTCGCAGATCACTGCCGAAGATGTCAACAATTTCATTCAGCCGCAGATCGAGGGAATGAGTCGGGGACTGCTGGCTGGTGACATGACCGCAGCGGCGCTTCAGGGCGCTCAGGATCAGGGCGATCAGCCGTCGTTCATGCAGCCCGCCGAGGAGCCGGGCGCAATGGACGTGGCATCGAGCGGCATGGGCGGCGGCATGGATCTCATGGGAACTGGCGCTGGCGGCGGCGACATCATCAGCACCGATAGCGGCGGCCTAGTGCCTAATCCTGCTCACGCACAGCTAACGAACGTCAATAAAGCAACTGGTGCACGGGACTTCAATGGGGGCGCGCAAGTAGAAGGTGGACTCACTTATCATCCGAACACCGACACACTGGAATGGACAATCGGCGGCCGCCGTTTCATCAAGACTGGTGAGTACGGGAAAGTAATTAGTGCTCCGTCGGCGAAGATCGTACGTAACCCAGACACGGGCGAATACTATAATATGGCTACGGGCGTGCCCGTGAAGGTGCAGCTGCCCGGGCAGTCGCCAGCCTACAACGAGAACCTCACTCCAGAGGCGAACCTGAACCAGCTCTCACCGCAGGATCGGATGACAGTGCAGATGTTTTCCACGTACCAACTGCCGCTGACCACGCGCTACGGCCGCATGAATCCTGAGTTTGCAAGATTGCGGCCCTACATCCAAGCTGCTAACCCGCACATCGATCCGCGCACCTACCAGATCCAGCAGCAGACCATGATGCAGATGGCCAGCGGCCAGAACGGTTCCGTCGGCCAGCGGCTCAACTCGTGGAATCAATCGCTCATTCACGCGGGTGCACTCTGGCGTTTGTCGCAGGCGCTTCCAGAAGGGCCACTGCCAAAAGCGAACAGCGTCTGGAACTGGTTAAAGACCAACACTGGCTCTGAGCAGCAGACCAACTGGGAAACGGGCGCGCAACTGTTTGCTACAGAAGTCTCGCGCGCGTTCCAAGGTGGTGTTCCTGCGCAATCGGAGATCCAGCACATCATGGATCAACTGAAGGCGTCTGGTTCAAAGGCGCAGCTGCAGGGTAACATCAAGGATGTCATGGCGAAGTTCATCGAGGGCGGACTGGAAAGCATCAACTACGGCTACCAGCGCAACATGGGCAGCCGTTACGAGAATCTGATCTCGCCGCAAGCCGCAGCATCACTCAGCGAATTCGGCTACAAGAAGTTTGCCGACAGGGATCTGGCTCCAATCATGGGGAAAGCCGCGCCGAACCCAGCAGAGCAGCGTGCCGTTGATACCATCAACGCTCACAACCAGAAATACCCGAAAGATCAGATTGAAATGACCCCAGAGAACATTAAGAAGTTGATGTTGATGCAACAAAGGCAATGAGATGCCTGAGCCTGATCTATCGACGCTTTCGCGGGTGCCAACTGCTGGGGCGACTCCGCCAGTAGCGCCCCCTCCGACTCCGCCACCCGATCAGACAGCGCAGATTCCAGAAGACGATCTGAGTAACCTGACGCGGGAGCCAGACGTCAGTGGCCTAACGAGAGCGCCGAAGTCCGAAGAGCAGCTCAGGGACGACGCCTCGCATTTTCTCGGTCTGGTGCAGGAAGGCAGGCTGAACCTCGGCGACAATCTGCCCCAAGCAGGCCAGAATTTTAACGAAACGTGGAATCAAGTTAAACATTACTGGGGCACTCCCACCAGTTACGAATCGATGCTCGACGCTGAGCGGCAACTCGTAGGGCCAAAGGAAGGCAGGCATCGAGACTGGTTGGATCGCCAGTGGGAAGACGTCATATCACAGCTTCCGCAGATCGCTGGTCAGAAGATGCACGATCTTTATGACTGGACGATCAATCAGGAATACGAGAAGGCCAAGGCTGGTGGCTGGACGCCTTATCTGGAACAGAAGTATCAGGAAGCAAAGCAGGCATTGACGGCCCCCGCCGCGCAGCCGGGCGAACGGTTCCAGCCGGGCGCGCCCCTCGTCACTGGAGCGGCAAAATTCATCGGCGGCACGGCGGCGAACGCGATGGCTGCGTTCAACAACATGGTGGAGACACCGCCCGGGATGTGGGGCCGACCAGACTCTCCAGAGGAATGGAAAAAATACGAGGAGAATCAGGCCGAGAACAACGCGACGGCCGACTGGTTCAATGACAGGATCGGCAGGGCATCCTACGCTGCGGCGAAATCCACAGGCCAAGATCCAGACTCCCTTTGGTACAAGACATGGGAGCAGATCCCAGCGTTCACGGTTCCAGTTCCAATTGAGTTCGCTAAATCTGAGAGGGTGGCTGCCGCCGTCTCGCGCATGGCGCAGAAAGGCATTCCCGTAGCAAAGGTCGCCGCCGCGTATTCACCTGAGTTAATCGCTTCTGGTAGTCTGGTGCACACGGCAGCCACTGCACTGGGAGTTCCAACCAGCTTGCTCGGCTGGGGCGAAAGACTCGCTGGTGGTACTACGGTTTTTAAAACTTCGACCAGCATGACCGACACGCTGATCAAGAAGCTCACTGGGCTCGACCGACCGACATTAGCCAAGAACATGCTCTACATGCTGCAGGCGCCGGGCGGTGTGCGCTCTGGCGAATGGATGCTGGAGCAAACCTCCAAAGAGATCGACGGGCTGAAGGCCGAGGCCCAGCACATGATGAGCAAGCTCGATGACAACGATCTTGCGGATATCGCCATGAAAGGGCCAGACGGCAACCCGCTTTATTCAGCCAACGATCTCAAGGGTGACGCCAAAGCAGTCAAGCTGAAGCTAGAAAAGATCGATGATCTGACTGACAAACTGGACGAGATCAATAACCAGCTCAATTACCACAATCACAGGAACGAGGTTGCTTCTTTCATGGGTAACATGATTGGCAACACCACGACTGCCGCTCTCGTCGGAGGTGCATTTGGAGCGGTTAATGCGCCGACTGGTCAGGCTGGTCAGGGATTCTTCGAAGGTGCGGTTAATACCGCAGCAATCGGCGCGGCGTTCTCGCCTTTCGCTTCTGTCGCTGGAATGCACGATCTGCGGCTCAAATACGGCAAGCGCATGCTGATCCAGATGGGCTCACGCGGCTTCGATATGTCGTCACTGGCTGGAGTCCATCCTTACTGGGCAGATCAAGTCTTGATGGCAAACGGCTACGCTCACTCAATGGATGGCAGAATCAGGGTGATCGATCCAGCAACGCAGCCCAACGTGATTCCGACGTCCCCGATGATGACGCCAGAAGGAGTCAGGCAGATGCCAGCAAATGGTTTCATCTCCACCGACGGCAAAACGCTTTATCTTAACAAGAACGCTCTCGGTCAGGGCACGGCTTACCACGAGCTGTCGCACCTGTTACAGCGTTACACTGGCCAGATGCTCAGGATGCATGCGCCAGACATCATGTTGCCATTCGAGGAAGCGTACGCCGAGGCGTCAGGCGATCCGAAGTTCAGCATCCATGAAGATCCTGAAACGGTGCAGAAGGAGATGGACGCTGAAATCGGCAGGATCGTGATGCAGCACACGCCAATTGAAACGTTTTTCGGCGGCGAACATCTGGGGGATGTGATGTCCCGAAAACTGAAGAGCGGCGATATGTTTGGCAAGATCGGCCGCGCCGTCGTCAACTACCTCAATCCCGACAAGATCAAGTATGACGAGAAGCTGAATGCTCCTTACACACGGGAGCAGGTTGATCAGATGAGGCAGGCGTTGTTTGAGATGGGTAAGCGAGCGCAGGCGCGACAATACCTTGGGCCACCGATAGAGTATCCAGAGGGCCGAGGCCCGTGGCCGCCAGAACGTGAGGAACCCACCCCTGCAGGGCCGCCAGTCACAGGCGGCAAACCTGAAGTTCCTTCACCAGAAGTTCCTGAAGCGCCGCAGCACCCTGACTACCAAGCTGAATACGACAAGGGCGCAGCGGCGGAACAGGCGCGGCAAGCGAATCCCAATACCAAGAAGGCACAGGCGGCGATAGATCGCGCTGGGATCGAGGCGGCCGCCAAGGCGCACAGGGCAGTGGTTGGCGATGATTCAGATCTGGTCAGCTGGTATGAGCCGACGAAGACGATTGCTGGGATGCGGGGTGACTTTGAGAACGATCCGTTTCACCAGATGCTGGTTCAACACGCGCAGGAGAATCCTGACTTTCAGAGCAATCCGAAGGCGATAGAAAATCTAAACAATCTTGAGGCCGCCCTTCAAGGGGGCCGCGCCGTAACAGTCGATTACTCGCATGCCCCGGGTAGAATTGGCGGCACTCGTCAGGAGCGGGAGGCGGCGCGCCGCGCCGCAGAAGCTCCAGCAAGAGTGGCAGGCGAGGCCGCGCTGGAAAAGTACTCGAAATCATTTGTGCCTACTCGGATCGAATATTCACCCAATCAACAAGCATTCATAGTCCGTGGGCTGGGCACTGACAAGCTATTGCAGAACGCATCGAAGGTCATCGACTGGGTGAAGACTCACAAGCCTGAAGGCGAAAGCGGCCCGATGGGAACGTTCCAGAGCGTAAATGATCCTCTATTCCTCACTTACGTGCAGTGGATGAATGAGAATTACAGGAACGGCTACCGCGCCAACGGCAACCCGATCAAGGGCACGGCCGAGTACCCCGTGGACGTCAACACCAAATACAATCCGCATGTGATCCCAAAGGATTACGCCGATCAGCTCAACGTGATGATGGGCAACGTCGGGGCCAGAGCGACTGGAGAGCGGCCGACGAAAGCGCAACTCGCAAAACAGGAACTGAGCAAGGCGAATGTGCCTTATTACCGTGGGCCGAGCGGCGAGCCTAACAAGTTAAGGGATCAGATGCCAGAGGAGTTCTGGAAGGGATTGCACCCAGCCGCGACAGAATCAGTGCGACCAGAACTGGCCGACAATGTGCGCGAGGAAAGTGCGCGGGAGGAAGAGGTGCGTCACAAGAGCGGGTTCACTGGCGACCGCAGGGCGTTTGCGACGCAAGGGGTAGCACCGCCTGAATTCACGGCTGCCAACCTGATGCCGCCGACGGGTTATTACACCAAGACAGGCGAAGTGCTCGACCAAAAGATGCAGAAGTCGGCCGACACCGAACAGATCAAGGCGCTTTTGCGGAACAATGGTGTCAGCCCGCACGAGATGCGGTGGCTTGGATTCGATGATCTGCCCAAGGGCAAGATGACCAAGGATGAGATCCAGCAGTGGGTTGCCGCTCATACCCCAGAAGTTGCCATGACACGGCTGGGTGGCGCGGAAAACATAGGCAAGCCACTTCAGGACTGGATGGCGGCAAATCGCTGGGGAAGACCAGCTGATCATTACGGCTGGCAAAGCCTTTCAGACCATCTGGAGCAACTCGCGAAGATTGCGCAGGAGCGTCCAGCTGAAGGTGGGGTTGGGCCTCACGGTGATTACGACAGTCTCATGGCGCTCGCGATGGAAGCGGATCGCATCGGGAATGAGGAGACCCAGCGCGGCCGCACGATCTACCATATGTACACGAAGCCGCTGGATAAAGGCGGCACGAATTACAGGGAGTTACTCTACAACCTGCCCACGAAACCGCCGCCAGTTGATCAGGAACGGATCAATCAGCTCACCCAGAACAGGGATGCTGCACAGAAACTTGTCGAGGATGAGCGACCGAATAACTGGAATCTGTACACTCAGATGCGTCAGGCGCAATACGCGATGCGCGAGCTGAAACTGCGAGCGTCGGAGTACGGCCCGTTATTCGAGCAGGAAGATTTTCGCAAATCTGAAGAGGCGCAGAAAAAATACGACGATCTGAACCAAGCCTATCTGGATTCATCCGCGAAAATTGAACGGGGTGCCGAAGAGGTGAGATCCATGCAGGCGGAACTGAACAAGCTGGAGGAGCAAGCAAAGCCGCCAATCCTTTACACCTCGCCGCATTTCGAGCAGCACGGCAAAAATCTTTTCGCTCACATGCGCGTGGATGATCGCACCACGGCAAGCGGCCATAAGATGTTATTCTCGCAGGAATACCAGAGCGACTGGGGTCAGGAGGTAATCAAAAAGGGACTGGAGAAGCTGGCCGATCTGGCGTGGGAACAGACAGATCCCGACACATGGCAGACCAGCGAGTTCAGGCCCGAAGGTTTTCCGTATGGCACCCACACCTTCAAGACCCTTGAAGAAGCGCAGGCCAAAGCCCGCGAAGTTGCCGCTGAAGGCGTTAAGGATTTTCCCTTTACGGGAGAACGGTGGAAGAAATACCTGCTGCGTGAACAGATCAAACAAGCCATCGCGCAGGGTAAGGACTCCATCGGGTGGACAACTGGCGAACAACAGAGAAAGCGCTATCAAGAGGCGCTTTTCCGTGCAGTGCGCAGCATCGACTGGCAGCCGTCATCAACCCGTCCAGAGAGCACCTATGGCGAAGTTCTGAAGATCCACAGAATGACAAATGGCGACTACAAGCTGTATCCGCACGGCGTCGATAAAGAGATAACAAAGCCAGAGGGCGGAAGGGACATCGTGGTGCACCCCGAAGAGTACCCGCGCATCAGAATGTTCGTCAATCCAGATGGCATCATCACGGAGGCGTCCGAGGACAGGTTCAAGAACAAGAAGGTCGTTGACGTTTTCGGAAAGGACATCGCCAACCAGATAATGAGCGAGGAGCGCGGGGAGGTGCAGCCGAAGGATTTCCATATCGGCGGCGAGGGCAAGGAGAACCTGTATGACCTCCAGTTCGTCAAGCTGGCTAACGACATCGGCAAGAAATTCGGCGCGAAAGTTCAGGATGCGCAGATCCAGACCACTCCCGCGACGCAGATGATCCAGATGAAATCCAAGCTGAGTCCTACTGCCGAGTGGGAGGATTATGGCCAAGTCGCTCACGGGAGCACCGAGGAATACACCAAAGGCATGATGGCTCGATACGCCGCCGACTATCCGAACAGGGACTGGCGCATCGTAGAGTCAGCGCCAGCGAAAACTGAGACCGTGCACGAGCTGCCGATCACCCCTGACATGGTCAAGAGCGTGCAGGAAAAAGGGTTTCCGCTTTTCATGCCGCACACAGCGGATGAATCCCCGCTGCCAGAGAAGAAGGGTTTCTACACCAAATCGAGCAAGATCATCACCGCGAAAATGCCGCAGCAGGCGACGCGCGAACAGCTGGTGTCGCTGTTAAAAAACAACGGTGTCGGCAAGAACGAGCTGTTCTGGCTGGGCTTCACAGACGAGAAAGGCAACCCATCGCCAGATCTTCCTGAACGAATGACCAAGGACGGCGCGCAGGAGTGGATCACCGCAAACGTGCCTGACATCACCATGACGCAGCTGGGTGGGGCAGGCTATCAGCCCAGTGATGCGGTAAATGCATACATGCAAAGGCAGGGTCTGACCGTGCCAACGACGCCATCAGGCTGGCGCGGTTACGCCGATGCGTGGCAAACTATGTCCCAGAACTACGCGCAGAACGATCCAGCGACTGCCAAATACTACGCCGATTTGTCTAAGGATGCCGACGAGCTGGCTAAGCAGCCAGCAAAGCCGCGCGTGATGTATTCGGGCTATGCGGAGCCCGGGGCCAAGAACTACAAGGAGTTCACGTTCCAGCTGGGCGCAAAACCCGACATGGCAGTTGAGACGAAAAGAAGGAGTCTCGGCGATGCGCTGAACACCGCCACCATCAGTCTCGCTGAACTGAGACGCCAGTTCTACGAATCATCCAAAGCGATAAAGGACTTCGATAAAAGCGGGCGGCCGCTGAAGGATCTTCCTGAGATGCGTCAGGAGAACAGGGAACTGGAAGGCAAGGTAGAGCGGGCCGCGAACATGGCTCAGGAACTGGGCATGATGTTGCACCAGTTTAACGTAGCGAACCCGCCAAAGGATGCTGGGGCCAAACTCTATAGGTCGTCGCACTTTGAACAATACGGGCAGAATATGTTTGCCCACATGCGGACAACCGACCGCAACACGCTGAGTGGCAATAACACCCTCTTCTCCGAGGAATACCAGAGCGACTGGGGCAAGGAAGCATTGCCGCGACCAGTGGGCAGGGGTGTCCAGACGAAGGTCGATCCAATGTCGCTCGAAGTTAAAGATCATCCAGAGTTCTGGACGTTCACTGATCCGAGGAACAAGGGCGTCACGACATACCCCGACGAGTTCGAGGTCTGGAAGACTCATAACTACTACAACCCATATACCAGCGACATCAATGAAGCGCGGCAGATGGCAGCGAACTATTTCAGCCAGCAAGGTGTTAAGGATTTCCCGTTCAAGTCTGAGGCATGGAAGAAATATCTGCTTCGCCAGCAGCTCAGGATGGCCGTCGATCAGGGCAAGGATTCGATCAGCTGGACGAGTGGCTACCAGCAGGCGCGGCGCAACTTCAAACTGAATGAGGTTAACAAGATCACGGTGAATCCAATTGGCCCAGACGACAAAGGAGTGATGAAGTATAACGTCGAAGCCAACAGGCCGGGCGATTACTACTCTTTCCATGCAGGCAAAGGCGTGAATCTCAAGTGGATTCAGAAATACATGCCTGAAAAAGTGAGCGCCGAGATCACCAAAGCTCCAGAGAGCAGGGAGCCCACAAATTTCAATTTCGATAAGCCTGTGGAGATCGGCGGCGAAGGCAAGAAAAGCATGTACGACGAGCAGATTGTGCAGGCCGCGAACGACATAGGCAAACCATTCGGCGTGAAGGTGACGCCTGCGCAGATCCAGTTCAAGGAGGGCACTGGACGATACACGCTCAAGGAAGAGCGATATGGCACCGATCCCGCTGGCACTCCTTTCTACGTAGTTAACGACGTCAATGGCAATCCAGTCTGGACTGCGCATTCGCGCGAGCACGCGCAAAGATGGATCGATGAGCATACCAAAGCGCCAGTGATTGAGCCTGTGCACGAGATGGTGATCTCGCCTGACATGCGCAAGAGCATTCAGGAGCATGGCCAGTCGCTCTGGATGCCACACACTGAAGGCGAGAACGACAATCTGGTGAGCACGCTCGACGGCAAACCGATCAGGCTTTACCACGGCGCTGGGCAAGCCAACCTGCCGATATCCGAGATGCGGCCGCCGATTTATTTCAGCCCTGATAAGGAGATGGCGCGAGGTTACTCGGAACAGAGCGGCGTGTTTCAGGAGCCGCTGGCGGCCCACCTCAATCTGCAGAATCCACTGCAGATCCAGATCACCCCGCAGGAGTTCGAAAGCCGCTCATACGAGCTGGGCTCAGTGGGCAGCAGCTACATTGGCCCAGAGAGAATGGCGGCGCTGCAAAGGCAGGGCTACGACGGAGTGGTATCGCGCTTTCCCGACGGCAGCATATTCGAGGCGCTGGCATTCGATCCCAAACAGATCAGGCAGGATCTGGGAAGATGGTCTGAAGCGGAGGTTTCGGCCGTGCTCGAACAGCAATTCCGTCAGCACGCCGACATCAACAAAGGGCCATACGATCAAGAAAGGCACAAGGCGGACTACGACATGCTGGTCGAGCAATCTGGCTGGACGCCTAACGAGATCTCAGAGCTTTCCAACAAGGAGTTTGATGAGGCGATGGCAAAACTCCATCCAGAACTCTATCCAGAAGGCCCACGGCCTCGCGAAGATCTCATGCCAGCGACTGGCGCGGGAGAATTGAAATGGAGGGAACGCCACTTCGATGCCACGCCTGACCAGCTCGAACAATTCCTGATCTTCAGCAGGATGGTGGCCAACAAGCGCTCGTCCGAGCGCGCGCCGAAAGTCGAGGGACTCGTTAGGGATCTGCTCGAACAATACGGCGGCACATCTCCGTTCGAAGCACTGACAAAAGCCGCTGAAGCAGGCAAGGGCGACATCGAGCAGCTGGTCTACAAGTACGGGCTCGCTCCCTACAAGGACACCATTCCCTTCCTGTACGATCTTGCGCAAAATCCACCAGATCTGAAGAACGCGTCATCCGAAGATCTCCAGAATCTTTTCGGGATCGGTCACGCGACGGCGAACTTCTTCAAGATGCACACCGATCCGACGCAGTCAGACAAAGTGAAGCTGGACACGCACGTCCTGCGCTGGCTGCGCAACTACGGTGGTTACCCAGATGCTCCTGTAGCCACTCCGCCCAAGGGGCCGATCTATGACAAATACGCGGATGCAGTTCGCGAGATCGCGGCAGAGCATGGCACCACTCCCAGCAATCTCGATCTGGCGATCTGGTTACGCGACAGCGGCAACCTGCCAAAGGAGGATTACGCGGCACTGGCTCAGACTGGTTACCGATTGGGTGAGAAAGGCCCGCAGCTCATGCCAGCGACAGATCCGTGGGAGGAGATCGCGCGCTACCTCACGCCAGAGCAGCTTGACCGCGTAGCGCCGCGCTTCAGGGACAGGATCATTGCGCCATATCTGGAACTGGATTCCGATCTGGGAAGGAGCCTGCTTTACGCGTCGCGCGGCGCAGTCGGCCGCAAATGGTATGACGGTTTCGTCAATTCGATTCAGGAGATTTTCCATTCCGATCATCCTGAATTCGCGGGTGATCCAGAGCGATTCGCAGCGGTGATGGCATCGTTGTCGGCCAATCGATCCGTTCCCGAAGACGTCGAGCACTCGCTCATGGCATGGGCACTCTGGGAAGCTCAGAACAGACCGAAGGACAGGGCGTCGATAGACGACATCATTCACGCCACGGTGCCTACCGACTCGGAAGATCCGAAGGCATCACTGCCAGCTTGGCTCAACAACGCTTTCCGCGCCTTCACTTCCGAAGATCCAGCCGCGATCAGACTGTCTGGGCCCAAGGTGCATGCCTTCTACCAGAATCTGATTGGCGACGTGCACGCCGTTACCGTTGACAGGCACATGGGGATCTTCGGATACGGGAACCCGCAGGTTGGCGCGCGCAGGGTGCAGATGGGTGAGCAGCAAATCGGCATCGAATCGTTCAAGAACCTCGCGATTCAGGCGCACATCAGGAAGGTGGCCGACGTAATGAGCGAGATCTCTGGTGAAACGTGGACGCCTGCTGAAGCGCAGGCGGCGATCTGGACGTACCAGATTCCAGTGCAGGATCTGGCCGACAAACTCGGCATAACAACTGAAGAATTTCTGATGGGCGGTGGCGAAGTGCCACAGGAGTTGATGGAGACGACACCCACTGCTAAACTGTTCCAGAGTGAACAATCGCAGGCAACGATCAGGCGTCTACAGAGACTCCGTGAACGCAATATTGGATCTTCGCGGGCAGCGGGAGCAGAAGGCGCTGGCGGCGAAGGTGGATCGTTTCCAGAAGAAGCTGGCTTCAATGAGCCCAGAGGATCTGGCGCGGGTGAGGAGCCGTTTCGGGCAGGGGGCGTTGTCGGGCTTGCCAAAAAAGGCTTGATCCACAACGGCTATCCATCTAATCAGCATTTAGGCAGGCAATCGCCTGCTGAAATTCAACCATTGAAAGGAATAAAGTAGTTATGCTGTTTGAAGTAGCCATACTGGAGAATCCAACCAAAAAAGAAGCAGAGGAGGGCAAGCAACAGAGGCTCGTATTTGGGCCGAAAGCCGTCGTCGCTGCTGACGGCCAGAGCGCCGCCATCGCGGCCGTGCTGGACGGGAACGACGGCGACAAAAAGATCGAGTGTGATCGCTCGCGTATGCAAGTTCTTGTCCGCCCTTTTGCGTCGAGCTGATGTCCAATGCAGAGCCAGCCTCAAAGAAGCCGTGGGAGACTGGGCCAGCCAGCGCGTTTCAACCGCGCCCAGATCCAATGGCTCATTTGAGGGGCATCAGCCAAGAACATGACTGGCCAGTAACGAGTAACCAGTTCCAAGGGATGTACACGCTGGGGAACGCACCCCAAGGCTCACAGGTTTATTCAGCACAAAACCTCGGTCTAACATAGGAGAAACAAATGATACAGTTAATTGTCTGCCTTGCAGGATTGCTAATGTACGTGCTGGCATCTAACCCAAAGGTAATGGAACTCGGTCGGATGATGTTCTGGACGGGCCTCTTAGCATTCCTGCTGGGAGGTCACGCGCAGATACCGTTCACGCACACGTAAATGTCAGTCAGCACTTCATCGATTCGTAAGATCACCAAAAGGGTCACCAAGGCGACCAACACCGCTGGCGCTTTCAATCTGACTCCAAAGCAGGAGACGATGATCACCAGAGCGGCTGAATTCGCCAGCATCAAGCGGGTTAACCACGAGTCCCAGCTTGAGAAGCTCAAGAATCTCCTCGAACCGTACATGTTCAATGAGAATGTGGTCGTCAAGGGATCGGAGATAAAGGACGGCGCGGTCAAGGAAATCGTTCTCAGTCATTACGAGAGCATGATGAAAGCGATGACGATGTATCTGGCGATCCTGAACCTCCAAAACAAGATGTGGGGGCTCTATGATCAGCAGAAGCCGCCCAGCGGTGACCCCGCCGCGCAGCTGAACATCAAGAGCGCTTCCATCTTGGCCGTGCAGGACGTGAATGAACTGAGGGCACTCGCTCGAAATGAACCACGAGCAATTGGTAACGGCACACCAGCTACTGACATACGAGGAGCAGTCACGGGTTGAGTGCCTTAACTACATCTACCGCGAATCTGGGTCAGACACGCGGATAGCTGATCCAGAGACCGCGCTTCGGTATCTACTGATTTATGTCACCGCGCTGATCGCGGAGGGCGATCTGATCGGCGCATCGCTGTTTCTCTGGGGAAGCACGGTGTTCGACGTACGGCCGCAGAGCGTTAAACGGATCTGGGACGCGCTCGATCAGCACTCAAAACTCCTTTGCATGGGAGCAGGCGTGCAGGGCAAGACTTACACGCCGACGGTAAAATTCTTTCTGAGATGGCTGGAAGATCCCGCGAACACCTCTATTAAGGTAGTCTCAACTACCGCAGGCCATGCGCGGAGCAACGCCTTCGCTGGCTTCAAGAGGCTGCACACTGAGTCGGCCATCCCGTTGCCCGGCATCCTGCGGTACGACTTCATTGGGCTCAACACTGACGCGCGTTACGCGAGCATTGAGCAAGTCGCGATAAAGCCCGGCGAAGACGGACGCGCAGCGTTGCGGGGATTCCATCCCATTCCCAGAAAACGGCCGCACCCAAAATACGGGGATCTGTCCGTCGTGATCGGAATGCTAGACGAGGCTGACGACATTCCTTCTGGTGCATGGGTGGGTGTAGACAACATTGTATCTGGCCAGACCGCGCACGGCAACGTGAAGGTCTACGCGGCCACCAACCCGATCAAACTTTCCAGTGAATTCGCGAAGCGGGCGCAGCCGATGCGCGGCTGGGAAATAATCGAGGAGAACGCGACGTACGAATGGGAAGGCCACGAGCACTGGCATGTGATGAGGCTCGATGCGCGACAGTCCGAGAACTACAAGGAGCGCAAGGTGGTGTTCCCCGGGCTGATGACCTACGAGGCCGCCAAAGGCTACGAGGCCAAGGGCATTAACCACCCTGATTACTACACGTTCGTGCTCGGACTCTACCCGAAGCAGTCGTCAATGTACTACATCTGTCCACCTTACCTGTTGGACGACATCGTGGGCACCTACCACTTCGTTCGCACGCCGTACGACGTTGGCGTTGAAGATCCAGCGTTCGCCGAGGGCGGCGACAAAGCGGTCTTTACCAGTGCGCGCTACGGGCTCGCGGACGGATGGACAAACAAGGAAGGCAAGTTCATCGAGATCCCGCGACGCTGGGTCATCCAGCTCGATCAGCAGTTCGAAATGCCGAAGCGCAACTCGATGGACATGGCCAATGACGTCATCGAACTGTGCCGCAAGCTGCATATCCGCCCAGAATGGTTTGGTGGTGATGCCACGGGCATGGGCCACGGGCTATTTGACATACTGCTGAAGCGATTTGGCGAGGTGCTCGCGGTTCAATGGGGCGAGAACGCGACTGAAACGAAGATACTGGAAGAGGACACCGAACTGGCGTCTGATCGTTATGACGGTCTGGTCACCGAGATGTGGTTCGCCTTCGCACGCTGGGTCGAATTTGGCTATCTGAAAATCTCCCCAATGGTGCAGACGCGCGAGCTGTTTCACGAGCTATCAACGCGGCAATACAGGACGGTGTCAAAGACCAAGTCGCGCGCCAGCAGCAAGGCCGAATACAAAAGTGCCAACTCTGGGCGCAGCCCTGACTTTGCCGACTCGGCGATCATGGTGCCGCACGTCGTGCGGATGCGCGGCATGGATCGAGCCGCGATGCTGCCAGAGCATCAGGAGTTCCAAGAGCCGAAGGCCATCGATATTTTCTCGCCATTCGACGAATTTCGGAAGAAACCTACAGGGATCACCAACATGCAGATGGATTTCATGGATTTCGACAAGTTGAACGAATGAAAGTCGAACGGATCAAGTACCATAACAACTGGCGGATGATCGGTATCAAGTTAGGCTACAGCTCAAGCAAAGCATTCCCGCAGGAGCGGCACTGGCAGCTGTGGGTATTACTTTGGACACGCGGTTACTGGATCTACGGGAACCCGAAACGATGACGATTGCGCCTACACCAGTGATGACGAGCGTAGTGATGCCCGGGGGGTGGCATTACAAGGAGCACGGCAAGATGCTCGTCGAGGATGCGATCAGCTACGAGGATCTGATTAACATGCTGGCTGGATACCGTGCCACCAATCGTCTGCCTCTGGGCAACCCGCAGAAGGACATCGATAACTACATCTGTAGGAACTTCCCGAATATGTGCGGTCGAGGCCCAACCGATCCAAACATCGAGGACAAGGTAGAGCTGTGTTACGGGCAGCCAGTTATCAAGACGCCGCGCGAGCGTGTTATGCAGTGGGCAGCCAATCGGATGCAGAAGGCGGGGCAGCTCAACCGAGTG